>ENA-UOOM01000401-UOOM01000401.1-fermentation-metagenome-genome-assembly--contig:-NODE-401-length-51315-cov-14.994187_pt1 | contig 51315 bp, 58 predicted proteins | sample MGYA00245781_ERZ724031 | MGnify/ENA primary metagenome ERZ724031 (study PRJEB28704, sample SAMN03018317) | fermentation metagenome | biome: anthropogenic terrestrial biome; feature: soil; material...
GGATCCATATAAACATTATTAGTTTCAAAAATAATTCCAGAATCAGAATCTAAAATTTCATCAAGACTAAATAAAGATTTAGCAGAAGCAACAAGCTCTCCTTTAATAGTCATTATAGCAACAATATCACCATAGCGAACATTTTCTGAAATAGCAACAATTCCTCCAGCAGCTAAATTAGCACCATGACAAATAGCACCAACAGCAGAATCTCTAATAATTACTTTAGGTAAATGTTCAGTCGCAACTTCCATAGGTTTAATCATATTACGTAAAGAAGTTTCATCACCTTCTTCAGCATAATAATAATATGCATCAGTTAAATCTTGTAAAGTAATAAGATTAGTATGTTCATTTAAAGGACCAACCATAGTACGACGTAATTCTGCCATATGGGCACCACAACCTAAAGCTTCACCTATATTATGACAATAAGTACGAACATAAGTTCCAGATTCACAACCAATACGGAAAAGAACATCCCGACCATCTATTTCATAAATATCTGAATAATAAATAGTACGAGCTCTAAGTTCTCGTTTTACAGCTGATTTTACTGGAGGAGTTTGGAAAATTTTACCAGTAAATTTTTCAAAAATAGATTTAATAGAATCTTCATCAACTTCTTGATGTAATTTCATTAAACAAACATATTCTTTAGGAGCAAGTAATAACAATTGAATAACTCTAGTAGCAGAACCAATACCTATAGGTAAAATACCAGTAACCTTAGGATCTAAAGTTCCACTATGACCTGTTTTATTAACATGCAAAATTCTTTTAACCCAAGAATCAATCTCATGGGAAGTAGGACCAGAAGTCTTATCTAAATTAATTATTCCATGAGTAATGTGTTCTTCAATAGGTCTATTAAAAGGGTCACAACCATAATCATCATTAGTACTACTTGAAGATTTAACTACATAACCTTCCATAAAAATCACATTAAAATAAAGTATTTAAAAAAAATTCAAACTTATTTTTATTTATATTAAAATAAAAATTATTAATTAAAAAAATAATGTAAATATATTGAAAAAATTAGTTTATAAAAATAATTAAAGATAATTATTCTTATAATGATTTTTTAATAGCTTCAATATCATCTGTAACTTCTACAGTTTGATCAATAGGTTCAAGATGGTTAATATTACATCTTCTATTTTTTATAGTTTGACCAACTATTTCAACAAAGTTATCATCAATAATATCAATTATTGCACATTTTTCGCCAGCTTCTCTACCAGCTGTCTTAATACATACTCTTCCGACTTCAATAGATGCCATTTATATCACCTTTAATGTTGTTAAAATTATATTTGCTATACTATCAGGATTAAACCTATTAGTATTAAGCATTAAATCATAGATATCAAAATTATTAATATCTATATTATGAATATCTAAATATCTAGAAGCTTCACTTTCTTCTCGAATCTTTATTTCTTGACTAGCTGTTTCAAAAGATTTAATTTCTCTATCACAAATTCGGTTAGCTCGAATTTCAAAAGGAGCATACATCCAAATTTTTAAGTCAGCATCAATAAAGTAAGCAGAAAGTCTACCTTCAACAATTAGATTATCAGAAATTTTAGCTATTTCAGCTTGTCTTTTATCAATTTCATTATCGATTTCAGTATTATTTTCAGCAAATTTACTAAATTCTAAAACTGACATACCTTTCTCTTTAGCCATATCCCTAAAGATACTACCTGTAGATAAAAAGGGTATATCCAATTTTTTAGATAATACTTGGGCTGCAGTAGTAGTTCCAGTACCTGCAAGACCACCGATAGTTATAATCATTATTGTCTAGCCTCATTTTTAAAGTGCTTACGAGCACATTTAGAACATAAATAACCACCATATGGGCGGCTAGGTCTTTTTTGAGATTTAGACAATTTATTAATTTCATATGGACGTCCTCGAGGAACTCCATGTAACGGTGCACCACATTCAGCACATACATGCTTAGATGGTTTCTTCTTTTTATATCTTAGGACACTTTTACCACCAGGGGTGTTATTATGCATCCGTTTGTATGATCTTGATCTGTATCTTAATTCAGGCATTCTTTTCTCCACCTTTTATAAAATTTTAATAATTAAAGAACCTATTATTATAAAAAAATAGATTCAAAATATAAATTAAATAATTATATTTAATAATAAAAAACCAATTTATTTAAAAATAGTAATTTATAATATTATTATAATCATCTATCAATATAAACTTATTCTTTTTTCTAAAATATTTCTCAAAAATGGATTTAAAATCCATCTTTGAATCCCATATATTTTCTTAATATTTGTGATAAAGCAAATGTACATAAAATGTACCAACCTAACCAACCTACAGCATAAGGTAAAGTTGTAGTTGGAGGTCCATAAAACATATGCCATAACGGGGTTAATAAAGTATAATAAACCGCCGGAGGAAGTGAAACAATTGTTTTAGAAACAACTGATTGAGCCATCCAATAAAAAACTAATAATATTGGTATAAAAGTAACAATCATAGGCTTAAAAGACATTTTCATCATTTTAGATTGTTTAGCCATTACATCTCCTTGTTTAGCTTGTAATTTGGCCATTTGCCTATTATCACCACTCATTTGAGCTTCTTTCATTTCTTTTTGATATGCTTTCATTTCATCTTGGATTTCTTTCATCTCATCTTGATCAACTAACAATTTTTGAGCAAGAGTAGTAATAAGAGAAATTATTAATGATATCACAAAAATTGTAAGCATTGGATTTTTAGGAGTAGGATCCAATGAAATTAAAGGTGCAAAAATTGCATCTAAAACCATATAAACTATTTCAACTACCATAATATTAGTTCCTTAAAATTATTCAATTTAATCTTTTAATAAATCTACAAAATTTTTAACTGTAGAATTTAAATGATTATCATGATTATTAATAATTTTTACAGTAGCACCAGTTAAAGTTGCATAAGCCATAGAAGCTGCACGATTCATTTCTTGATGTAATTGAATATCCTTTGCTTTTTCAATATCTCTTACTCTAGAATCATCATTCAATCGTCTATATAATATTTCATCAGGATTTGCTTCGATTAATATAAAACAATCTGGAGATAATCCTTCTAAAACCCATATAGGTAATCCAGGTAAATAACCATCTGGAGTGTTAATAGTACAATGAGTATCAACTATAACATTTTGAGATTTTGATTTCTCCTTAATTTTAATACCTGCTTCCTTTTGAATTTCTTTTTGAACATCAGAAGATAATTTTCTTAAAGAATCTCTATCTTCAACTAACTCTTTTTCAATAGCAATTTCAGTCATGATATCTCCATAGTTAATATGAAGATAATCGACTTCTTGTAAAGCTTTTTCTAATACTGTTGTACTACCTGAACCAGGTATCCCTGTTGAAACTACTAATTTCATAATAATCCCTCTTATAATTTATAAATTTAAAATTAAATCATATTTATGTTTAAAAAAAATATAAAATAAAAAATATATTTTTGTTTAAAAATCTTAGTTGTCTAAGAATTTTCTTAATACTGGGTGCATATCCATAAGTTGTTCTTGAGCAATTTCTTCATATAACCTGTATACAATACCAACAGTAAGTAATACACCAGTACCTCCACCTAAAGCTTGAGTGAAATCAGCTCCAAATGCTAAAAGTCCTACGAATAAACCACCTAATATGGTTAATGCAGGAATATATTTATTCATAATTTTATATAACTGTCTCTTACTACTTCTGAATCCAGGTATTTGAATACCAGAATCATATAATTTTTTACTAACTTCTTTAGCATTTAATCCACTGATTTCTACCCATAACCAACTGAATAGAGCACAACATGCTAAGAAGAAAATAGCATAAAAGATTACTCTAAATGGATTAGTCCATAACATACTAACTCCAGAAGGAGTTGTTAAATATAATGCTAAACCATTAATTGCTTGACCTTGTGAAACTTCACCTAATATTGGCCATCCTAATTTTTGGAAGACACTAGCCATAAGAGAAACGTTCACTAATAATGCACTAGTTAATATAACTGGCATATTACTTGCATAAATAAATTTTAATGGATATTTACCAACAGATCCTCTAATTCTTCCGTGCCCTCTAACTGATCCATGAGAAATAGGAATTTCTACTCTCATACTTTCACCATAAGAAGCAATTAAAAATACTATTATAGTAGCAATTAATGGGAGCAATACAGAAGGATTAGGTTGTCCTGCAGCAATTGATTGGATAAATTGCGGAATCATACCAGAGAAAGTACCAGGTTGAGTTGGTGATGGTAAAAAGTTAAATGTACCAACAACAATTTGTTCAGCAACACCTGCTGCAATAAATAGACCTACACCAGAACCAAATCCCCATTTAGATACAACTTCATCAAGGTAAATAATTAATACAGCTCCAATAACTAATTGTAACATTAATACACCAAGATAAGAGTTATCTATAGGTATTAAACTTCCTGTAAAAACAAGAACTCCAGCTTCAAATATTGTGAAAACAATAGCTAACAATTTCTGAGTACTTTGGAACATTGCTTTATCTTCATGTAAAGATAAATCTAATTTTAATATTTTTGAACCAACTAATAGTTGAAGTACAATTGATGCGGTTACAATAGGACCAATCCCTAAAGTTAAAATTGAACCAAAACTTCCAGCCATAACCGCTCTTAATTGAGCAAATTGATCAACAGCTGCACTACTCAATCCATATAATGGAACTTGAGTTAAAATAAAATATAATACCAATATGATACCTGTCCATTTAAGCTTCTCATTAAAACTTTCTCTATGTATAGGAGTTTTAACTTCAGGAAGAAGCCTAAATAAAGGTTTAAAATTTTCCAAAACTGACATGTTATTCCTCAGATATAACTAACTAATAATAAATTTTTAAATATTTTAAAAAATTTAATGAATAAAAATAGCCAACTCATTAAATTAATAATATATTAATTTTCATGATTAATAAAACTATTTTTAATAAAATAAACTTTTTGAAATAATAAAAAATATAGAATTATATTAAATTAGTTAAATTATAATTCTACAGCTTCGCCTCCAGCTTCTTCTAATTTAGCAATAGCAGAAGCTGAAAAAGAAGGAGATTTAATAGTTAATGGTTTTGAAATAGAACCTTTAGCTAAAACTTTATTGTAACCTAATTCAGTTATATCTATAACAATAGAATCTCCATCTTTAGAAGCAATACCTTTTTCTAATAATTCTTCAGATTTATCATCTAAATAACTTAAGTTAACAGGATTAATTTTTTTAACCATTTTTTGAGGTCTTTTAAATCCATGTTTACCATAATGATCAGGATCGTGAATTACAGTCCAAGTCCAGTGTTGTTTATCTGCACCAGCTAAACCTCTTCCACCTCTATTTCCTGCACCTCTACGTTTTTTGGAGCATCCTCCACCAATAGAACGAGAGCCTCTTTGTTTATTAATTTTACGACTTTTTCTAATCATTCATACCACCAATAATTAACTCATTCTCTTTGCGAGATCAATAATTTCTTCGCCTCTGTAACCAAGGGTTCCACCTTCATTATAAGTAAGACGGATAGATTCATAACCTTTTCTTGGAGGGTGTAAACGGAAAACAGGTTTCATATTAATATCTTTAGCTTTAATTTCAGCATTGATTAATGCATTAGCTAATTCTTCAAAAGATGAAAAATCAGTATTTTCTTTAAGATATTCTTCAGTGACTTTATCTCCACCAACAAGTTTTCCTCTTTTTTCAATAATTTCAGTTAATGTTTCAGCATCAATTTCTCCCCAAGTAAGATAATCTTTTGCTTTTTGAAGCATACCTTTCATACTTGGATTTTCTTCAACTAAAACAGCATGGCTGATTCTTGTAAGATTTAGTAAATCTAATGTATCTTTGATGTCAGCAATAACACCTGTACTACCTCTAACTCTAATAACAAAAAACATGATAATCACCTATTTAAAGCACTCCCATGCCTTTTAATTCGCCTTTAGTTGCTTTAACTTTACTTAATTCTTTTAAAGCATCGAAAACTGCGAATGCAAAGTTAACAGTTGTTTGAGTTTGGCCACTAGCACTACTCCAAACATCTTTAATACCTGCAAGACCTAAGATTGTTTTACCAACATTTCCTACAGCTAATCCTACTCCAGCAGGAGCAGGGATTAAAGTTACATCTACACTACCAGTATTACCTGTGACTTTGAAAGGAACTGTATGTTGTTTACCACAAACACAACCCCAATCTCCACATCCTCTTCGTACTTTAATTAAATTGTACTTAGCATTATCAACAGCTTTTCTAATAGCTGGACCTACTTCTCTAGCTTTACCTTGACCTAATCCAACATAACCGTTTTTATTTCCAACAGCAACAATTACTCTGAAGTTTACTTTTCTTCCAGATTTGTGCATTCTTTGAACTAAGTTAACATCCATTACTTCTTCTTCAAGGTCTGGAAGTAAGGCATCTACTATTTCTAATTCCATTATAGGTAAACCTTTTTCAAAAATTTCATCTATATCAGTAATAGTACCTTCTTTTACTTGAGTACCAATTTTTGTGGTAGGTTCCCATTCATCAATATTAAAACTCATAGTTATACCTCATCATCAATTTTATTTTTAATTTCTTCAAAGTGATCCGGTAAATCTACAGGTTGAAGATCATTTTCTAAATATTTACTAAATTTAGTTTTTAAATCAGCTTCATCTAAGGATTCTGCATAATCTGCAATATGTTGACCATTAATACGTTCTTCACTAGGAATAACTTTTTCACCAAATGGTACATAAAATCCAGCATCAGAAGCTCCTTTTATAGCAGCAAATATTTTAGAACCTTTAATAGGAGATTTTAAACCTATATCTGCGATAGCTTCATCAATGTTTGCAGCTAAAGCTTTTTTACCACATAAATAACCAGTTAAATATACAGCACTAGTGTTTTTGTTTCCAGCTTTCCAACCTAATTTATTAAGTTCTTTACTATGAGCAGATACTAATGTTTCATCTCCATTTTCACCTACTTTTACAACTTGAACAATAACATTAGCATTAGAAACTCTAACAACTAATCTATTTGCATTAATCTTAACTAATTTCATTCTTTGAGCATAATCAGTTTTTCCTTCTCTTCTTCTTCTGAATGCTACTTTATAATTTGATCCGTGTGCCAAGTTCATTCCTCCTATTTAAGTAATTCATGGTCACGAGCGTAAGACTTCATATAAGATTTACTTTTGAAGGCTCCACCTTTAGCCATTTTATACAATTTACGATAAGTAGTAGGATCTATTTGATCTGCATCACGCATATCTTTTAATTCCCCTCTTAAAGCACGGATAGTTCTCATCCAAACTTTCTTTTTAGGGTTTCGAGCTTTTTTAGCTCCTTTTATACTACCTCGTCCTTTACGTCTACCTTTTGCTTTTTGTTGTTTAATCTTTTTAGATCTGTAACTACTAATACCAGTTTCAGGTTTAGCTTTAATAATTCCTTGATCGATAAGTTGACGAACTGAATCTCTAGTGATAGCTCTAGAAACTTCTTCGATTTCTTCAGGATCAATCCATACTCGATTAACTCCTACTTTAAGAATACTAGCAGCTAATCTTTTTTGAGTTGTAAGATTCATTAATAATCCTCCAATTATTTTTTTAAAGTAATTGATTTATTTTTTTATTATAGAATTATTCTAATTATTTATAGCTTGAAATAAAATAATTGCAATTTTTTCAAGTTTTTAGATTTCCCTTAAATTTTACAATGAATTATATTTGCTTAATGAAGTTTTAAAAAAATGCTGAAAAAGATTTAATCTAATTCAGATAAATGTTATTTAAAGTTTGATTTGAGGTTACAAACTGTACTCCATAATCCCATATCATTTTAAATAACTGCCCAATTAATTTTTTTAATTTCATCAAGTAGTTTATAAGATAATTTTTTTCTAATAATCATTAATATAATTTGGAAATAATCATTTTTTCATTTAAAATTGAAAATGATTAAAAAAACTTTTTATTGTATAATAAAAATTTATTTATTTAATATTTTTATTCCTAATTCTGATGCTTTTTCTAACATCATAGCTTTCTTTCTAGAACCTATAGAAGCACTAATTCTTCCTGCTTCAGTATCAGGATTTAAAGCTTCTAATTCTTTCATATTACATACAAGTACATCTTTGTATCCAGAAGGATGTAAACCTCTTGTAACTCTAGGGGAACGATAACCTATTGCAGGCATATCAGGCTTACCAGCTTCATATCTTCTCATTTTACTGGTTTTACCTCGAGGACGTCTCCATTTATTACCTAATTTTTTGTAACGAGCATATTCTTGTCTATTAAATTTTTTATTCATAATAATCACCAATAAATAACTCTTTTATTCTTTGCTAACTAAGTAAATACCATCTTGGAAAACTCTAGGATCTTTTCCTGTAATTTTAGTAGCTTGTTCTAAATTAGCCATAGTTTGACCAACATCTTCTTTATTTACACCAGTAATGGTTACTTCATCACCTTTAACACTAACTTTTGCAGAACCTACAATATTAGATAATCTAGGACTTCTTTCACCAATAAAATTGTCTATATTTACTTTATTTCCACTAACTTTAACAGTCATTGGAAAGTGAGCGAATACAATTTTCATTTTGTAAGTAAATCCATCTGTAACTCCTATTAACATATTATTAATATGAGCTTTAGTTGTTCCAACCATAGATTTATCTTGTTTCTTTGGGAAATTAGTTTCTATTATTATAGAATTATCTTCTTTAGTAATAGTTAGGTTTGGATAATTAAATTTTCTAGAAGTTTCACCATTTGGACCTTTGACAGAAATAGTGTCTTCAATGTTAACTTTTTCAAGGTTAACTTCAACGCCTTCAGGAATTTCAATTTCTTCCTTAATAGCTGCAGCTAATACCATACATAATCACCTAATACATATAAGCCAACAATCTTCCACCGATACCTCGTTCTTTAGCTTCCTTGTGGGTCATAATACCTTCAGGAGTAGTAACGATTAAAATACCGAAATTCTTTGCTGGTAAATATCTTTTTTCAAATTTTTCAAATTCATCTTTCTTTACAGCATGACGAGGCTTAATAACACCACATTGATTAATGTTACCATCTAATTCTACTTCGAATTTTCCAGCCTTATTGTCATCTATATATTCAAATTCATCTATATAATTCTCTTTTTGCATTGTGCTTAAAACTTGCCCGATTAATTTTGATGCTGGGCTTATAGTACAATGATTATTAACTTGTAATTCATTGTTTCTTAAATTAGTTAAAGCATCAGCAAGAGGATCCATAAGAGTCATAACTATAACACCTTTTTAATTTTTAATTTTAATAATTTTTGTAAAAAATTCAATATAATTTAATTATATTTTTTAAATCCAATCTTTGGGGCGACTTCTCTAAAGCATTGTCGACATAAATTTAATCCATAACGACTGATCATAGCAGAATGATCTCCACATCGACTACATTTTTTTGCTGCTCTACCGTATTTTCTTGGCAAATTTATCACCTTTTATATTTATTTAATAAGTTTCAATAATTTCATCCACATAGTTTACATTAAAATTATCTTCCATGAATTTCATGGTTTGTTCTGGAGTAATTTTATGTTTTTGAGGAATCTTTTTATTTTGGATTTTTCTTTTAGCTATTCTGTATCCTGGTTTTTCAAAGGTTACAGAAATATTCATACCAAATATACCAATATCAGGGTTATATCTCATTCCTGGAATATCAATATGTTCTCTTATACCGAAAGATAAGTTACCTTGAGCATCAAATTGGGTAGGTTTAATCTTATTATTAATACCATCTAATACCATTTTAATAACTCTATCAGCTTTTTCACCTCTTAAAGTTACTTTACATGCAATTGGTTGTCTTTTACGAATACCAAATTCAGGATTAGTAACTTTAGAAAAAGTTTTTACTGGTTTTTGTTCTGTGAAATTTTCGAGTAAAGTTAAAGCACGAGTTAATTTTTCACCAGATTCTCCTACACCTATATTTACTGTAGCTTTGGAAATTTTTATTTGATCCATAGGATTCATTGGTTAACCTCCAATAAGTCAATTACAGGTTTTTCTCCACCAATAACAAATGCGTAATCTTTTAAAGTTAAGAAATTTTCTTTCTTATTGTTTTCTATAATTACAGTATTTGGATTAGAAGTTTTACTGATAATAATTTCAGATATTTTACCTATTTCTCCAGTATGTTTTCCTCCAGTAACAAGAACAGTAGCTCCTTCTTCTAATTTGAATGAGTTTTGAACTTCTTGTTCAGGTAATTTAAGACTTAAAACATCTCCGACTTTGTAATCTCCATCTGTTAATAAGTTTCTACCATCATGAAGATTATATTGTATTTTTCCACCTTTGATTGTAGTTTTATTAACGATTTTAGATAATTTTTCATCAGCATCATTATTATTAATTTTTAATAAAGTTAATCTGTTTTTATTATCTAATAATACTCGGTAAGATGTTTCATTTTTTGGAATTGTAATTATATCCATTAATCCAACTGGATATTTATAATCTTTTTTAACTTTTCCATCTATTAAGATATCTCCAGAATTTATTATAGTTTTTGCTTCTCTGGAATTATCAGCTATTTTTAATACATCTCGAACTACTACCATTAAAGATAAGGAATCTTCAATAGCATGTGGACCTGCTGCTGGTTTAACTGTCCAAGTTTTTTCTTTTGGATGGATAGGCCAGGATTTAGGAGCTTTATATCTTTTAAGATGTTTTCTTGATCCCATATTTGCCATTATTTATTCCTCCTTTACATGTTTATTTCTTTTATCATCATCTAAATCTGCATCAGTAATCATTAAGTTAGAAGGGTGAACTTGTAAAAATACTACATTACCATCAGCTTTATTTAAAGTTATTCCATCAATAGTAACTTTGTATCTTTTAATGTCAATAGCTTCAACTTCACCATCTTGACCTTTAAAATCACCACGAAGTACGGTTACTTTATCTCCAACTTTAACAGGAAGAGATCTTTTACCTAACTTTTCTCTTAATTCATGACTTAAATTTACACTCATTCTGTTACGACGTTGGTGTAAAGGTGCAGAGTATAATGCTTTTCTTTGTTTTCTTGGTTGTTTTGACATAATTTTCACCTTTAAATTAAAATGCTAGCTGCACTACCAACACTAGGCCATTTATCTGCAGCTTCTTTAGCTACAGGACCTCTTACTTCAGAACCTTTTAATAATCCTTCAGGAGTTATTATAACTGCCGCATTATCTTCAAATTTAACACGAAGACCATCAGCACGTCTAAATTCTTTCTTTTGTCTTACTACAACAGCTTGAACAATTTCTCTTCGCATATCCGCAGTTCCTTTTTTAACTGAAGCTGTAACTAAGTCACCAACACCAGCTGCATCAAGTCGTCTGCGGACACCTTTAAATCCTTTTACAGATAAAATTTCAATTTCACGTGCACCAGTATTATCAACACATTGAAGTCTAGCACCAACAGGTAAAGGTTTTGTAATATTTGATGTACTTGCTTTCATTTTAATTATCCCCTTTAACTTCTACAATAACAAAATGTTTAGTTTTACTTAAAGGTCTACATTCAGCGATTTTTACATCATCACCAATTTCTATATTAATGCAATCAGGTTTGTGAACATTAATTTTTGAATTTCTTTTTTCATATCTTTCATATTTCTTAATGAATTTGTAGTAACTACGTTCTACAGTAACAGTTCTATCATTTTTATAGGATGTAACTGTAGCTTCAAGGACTTGACCTCTTAAAGGCAAATTACCATGAAATGGGCAATTAGGATCCTTACATGTAGTTTCAGGTTCTTGGACATTGAGACCAACCATATTATCACCATTATATTTTTTTATATCTCTTTTTTATTCTATCTTCAGGACGATTCAATAATATTTTCCCATCAATTTCAACTTTAGATTTATCTGGGAGAATTATATGAAAAATTGAAACATTTTTTTGAATCAATTTTTCCCCTTTAGTGGATGTCTCGATTTTTAAAGTCTTTTTAGTTTCATCAATAACAATTCCACTTAAACCAATCAATGATTTATTAGAGCTATTTATAACCTTAAGCTCTAAACCAATCAATTCATGATAGAATATATTTTCTGAGTTTATCATATTATTCTAAACAAAAGTGTGATTAAAAAATAAAATAATCAAACTTATGATATTTTGTTTTAGAACATTAATCAGACAAATTTACAATATTGAATTTAGAATTTTAATGTTTCTTATGATGTCTATTGTTATTATGATTATTATTATGTTTATGATTATTTTTCTTTTTATAATCTCTAATTTCAATAGTATCTGAAGAGAATCCCATACTAGATAGAACTTCTTTTACTTTAGTTTTATGATCACCTTGAAGTTCAATTTGACCATTTTTAGCAGTTCCACCACAAGCACATTTACTTTTCAAAGTTTTAGTGAGTTCTTTAATATCAATATCGTGTTCATCTATTCCTTCGACAATTGTCATAAGTTTACCGAATCTTCTTCTTACTGTAAATACTTTAACAGTTTGAACTTCTCTTGCAATTTCTTCGCAAACACAAAGTTCTTCAGGAAGACCGCATACCTCACAAATTTTCATTTAGTTCTCCTTCTGTTTTTGGCTCATAATTGTAAGAACACGAGCAATAGTTCTTTTAAGTTCTCTAACTTGACCAGGGTTATCAATAACACCTGCAGCAGCACCTTTAGAAACGGTTTTATTTAATTCAACTTTGAGTTCAATTAATTTTTCTTGAATTTCTTCAATTTCCATTTCCCAAATTTCATTACTTCTTAAAATAGCCATAATTACTCATCCTCTTTAGATTCTTCAGAAGAATTTGTTTCTTCGGCTTCATCTTCCATAACAATTTCTTCTAATTCTTCTAACTCTTCAATGTTTTCAGATTCTTCAGGAGCTTCAGTTTCTTCGACTTCTTCGACTTCTTCAACAACTTCTTCTTCAATAATTTCTTCTTGAATTTGAGGAGCAATTATTTCAACTTTATCGGGTAAAACTGCTTCAGGAGGCATAATACGTACGAAAATTCCTAAAACACCTGGTTTTAAAGTAGCACTTGCAAAACCTTCTTTAACAAATCTGTCTGAAGGTTCACCACATTTCTTAATGTATCCTTCAACAAATTTTGAAACAGCAGATCTAGAACCTCTAATTTTACCAGAGATTGTAATTTCTACACCTTGAGCTCCAGCTCCCATAATTCTACGAATAGTGGAATAAGCAACTCGTCTAAAGTGCATACCTCTTTGAAGCATATTAGAAATTTTAGATGCCATAATTTTAGGATTAAGTTCTGGAACATCAACTTCTTTTACTTCAACTTGAGGATTATCTAAATCAAAATTATTTTTTAAAGTTTGAGTGATAGCTCTAACAGTTTTTCCACCTCTACCTATAACCATTCCTGGTCTTTCAGCATAAACAACAATCATTGTTCCAAGTGGTGTAACTTGAACATCCATTCCACCATAACCTGCTCTTTCAAGTTCGGTTTCTAAAAATTCGTCGATTTTGGTTCTTTTAAGTCCTTCGGTTACGAAATCTTTTTCTATCATAAACTTAAGCCTCCACTAATACTACTTGAACATGGGTAGTTGGTGTATTAAATGGAGTGACTCTACCAAAAGCTCTTGGTATAGCTCCTCTAATAACCATACCTCTATGACTAGATATGTGTTCAATAATAAGGTTTTCAGTATCCATACCTTTATACTCTGCATTACTTTCTGCATTTTCTAAAACTTTTAAAATTTCAGCTGCAGCTTTAACAGGGTATCTTCCAGATGGCCAACCTTGTGCACCTTTACGATGACCTACTTTCTTATTATGTCTTTTGAATGGAACAGCTTGTTTCATATCAATAACATTTTGTAAATATTCTTTTGCTTTTGTTACTTCCATTCCTCTTATTGCATTACTAATTTCAACACAATGTTTTGGGGAAACCTTAAGAGATTTAGCCATAGCACGTGCAGTTTTTTCTTCATCAATATCTTTATTGTTATATGCATAGTTATTTGCCATGTTCTAATCTCCTTATTTAAGCGGTACAAACATACTACTTCTTGTAGCTCCCATTCCTGGGTCACCGTGACTAACTTTTTGTCTAGTTGGTGCGAATTCTCCAAAGTAACAACCAATCATTTCTGGAGTGAATGTAACTTCTTTGAATTCATGACCATTATATATACCAAAAGTGGTTCCAACCATTTCAGGTAATACAATCATATCACGGCAGTGTGTTTTTATTACTATTGGTTTACCGCCTTTTTTGTTTTCTTCATGTTTTTTAAGTTTTCGGAATTTATCCAAAACAGTTTGTTGTCTTGGTAAAAATCCTCTCTTAAGAGATCTTCTTTGTCTTGATGGTAAGATCTCAACTAACTCATCTAGAGATAAATCTTGTAATTCTTCTAGGGTTAATCCTTGATATTTAAATATTTTTCTTGCCAAGTAGCTACCTCCTTAATTATCGTCTTTTACCTGTACGTTTAGCTGCAATTGAACCAACTTTTCTTCCTGGAGATGCATGTCTTGAAATAGTAGTTGGTACACCTGGGTGTTGTCTGTTACCTCCCCCGTGAGGGTGGTCTACAGCATTCATTGCTACTCCTCTAACTGTCATCATCTTTTTACCCTTAGCATTAAGAGCATGCCATCTGTTTCCTGCTTTAAGGAATGGTTTTTCTTTTCTTCCTCCACCTGCAACTACTCCAATACTTGCACGGCAATTTGGATTGAAAGATTTTAATTCACCAGACGGTAATTCAACAACAGCTTGATTTACATCATGAGTTATTAAAGAAGCATAAGTACCTGAAGATCTAACAAAACGTCCACCATCTCCTGGTCTATTTTCTATATCATAGATAGGAGTTCCTTCTGGAATTTCTCTTAATGGTAATGTATTACCAAAACTTATTGGAGCAGAAATTCCACATTCTATTTCATCATCAATTTGTATACTTTCTGGAGCGAGTATGAATTTTTTTTCTCCATTTTCAAATTTGACTAATGCAATAGGTGCTGTTCTTGCAGGATCGTGTACAATATCAGAAACTACACCTTTTATACTTCCTTCTTTTTCAAGATTATCATAATTTCTATATTGTATTTTATCTTTAAATCTGTGAGATGCTACACGGTAAGTAGGAGTTCCTCTTCCTCTACGTTGAATGATTAATCGTTTACCCATATTTCATTCCTCCTTAGAATACTCCCATTTTAACAGCAATATCTTCTGCATCTTCTTCTTCTGTTAACTTAATATATGCAAGTTTAATACCTTTTGAGCTAATATGAGTGTTAACTTTTTCAACTTTAACATCATATAATTGTTCAATAGCACGTTTTATAGAATTTTTGTTAGATTCTCTATTAACAACAAAAGTTAATTCATTATTTTGATCTATTAAGTTCATAGTTTTCTCAGTTACATGAGGTTTAACTATAATTGCGTAAGGATCCATAATTATCCACCTTCACTTTATAATCATTCCATTTTAAACATCCAATATTGGATATTTATTGGAATAATCCTCCTAATTTTTCAACTGCGGATTTAGTGAAAACAGTTAATCTACCTGGATGAGTACCTGGTGCTAATAATTCAGCATTTAAATTTTTAACAGATACAATATCGACACCAGCATGGTTACGTGCACCTAAACTGATACCTTTATCCTCATCAACAACTATTAGAGGTCCCTTAGCATTACGGTATTTTCTACCTCTAAGTTTACCTCTACCAGCTTTCACTTTTCTACTATTTTTAGCTTTTGTGATATCATCAAATATTCCTAATTTTTTGAATATTTCACGAGTTTCACTTGTTTTTTTGATTGAAGCTAATTCATCATCAACAACTAAAGGTACTTGAGGTACATTATCAATTCTATGACCTCTACCAGAAACTAATTCTTCATTAGTAGTTGCAGCAACTGCAGATCTAATAGCGAATCTTCTTTCTTTAGTATTGATTTTTTCATGATGATTTTTTTCAGCACGTACTGGGTGAGCTTGACGACCACCGACAGCTAAAGGAATAAAAGCAGTTTTAGAGCCATTTTTTATTCTAGGTACCATAGCTGCACCTCTTCCTGAACCCCAAGAAGTAGCTGTAGTTCTTTTACCAGCCATAGGATCGTTTCCCCAAGGTTGTACTCTAGCAGTTTGTGCAGAAATTACAGCTCTTTTTATAAGGTCTGGTCTATATTCTTCATCAAAAATAGCTGGAAGTTCAATATTTCCATCAACTTCCCCTTTTAGATTATAAGTATTAACCTTCATGATTAAGCTCCTTGTTTAGAACGAGTACTAATATAATTAATTTGTGGTGCATTAGCATCAGATTTTTTAGGACGCATAGCTTTTCTTAAGATAATTAATCTTTTAGATGGACCAGGTACAGAACCTTTTACTAAAATATAATCATTTTTAACAAGACCATATTTTATAAATCCTCCATCAGGATTAATTTCATCTACTTGAGATGCATCTGCAATCTTTAAAATCTTTTTGTTAAATTCAGTTCTCTTATGGTATCCAGTTTGACCAGCTTGAGCAACTGTCCACATAGTTCTTCTAGGTGTCCATGGACCAATAGAACCTACATGTCTTTTCTTACCACTTCTAGCAGCTTTACCATATTGGATTCTAATATTCCATCTTTTAATTACACCTTGGAATCCTTTTCCTTTGGTGGTAGCGATAGAATCTACATATTGTCCTTCAGAAAATACATCGCTTGCTTTAACTTCATTACCTAATAATTCTAAAGCAGCATTTAATTTTTCTTCTGAAGAAGTTCCTCCTATAGCACATTCAAAAATTTCAGGTTTCTTTTTAGGAACACTGGTTACTTTAGGATTTGTATGTACTAAAAGTTTAATATCATCAGTATATTCTAAGGCATCTTGTATTTTTGCAATAGCTTCAGATTGATTATATTCTTTAGGAAGAGTAATCTTCCGGGAGAGTTCTTCATCTAAATTATCTGCAATAACCTCGGTGATAGCTCTTAAACCACGAGTAGTTTTTTCATATGATCTAATACCCATTATAACAACAGGCGGTACTTCCAAAACAGTTACTGGTGTGAAAACTTCCATATTATAAGTAGGAGAGTTTTTATCAGCATCTACACACATTGCATGTGTCATACCCACTTTATAACCAGCAAGACCTAAAAGTTTTGGTTCTTCATAACTTGGCCAAGATTTGATTCTAGGTGTTTCTTTAGCAGCTCTTTTTCTAGGGCTGTATGCAACTGAACCTTTTCTTGGTTGATGATGTCTTACCATTTAATCTTTTCCTCCTTTATTTTATATTTTTATTTCCCGTAATTAATTAGTTTTAATAATTGTAACCTATTAATTATTGGTTTATTCTTTATCTTTTTATTTTAATTTAAAATACGTATTTTAAATCATTTTTTTAATCATTTCATATTAAAGAGTATCTAAATAGTATAATAATACAGATTCTTTAATTAAATGTCTTTTATTTTTTAAATTTAAATAAATAACTTTAAAGATTAGAAATAAAACTTTATTATTCTTTTAATTTAATCTAAAGTTAGATAAACATGAATATTTTTCTTTACAACTAAAATTTTCATACCCCTATTTAGGAGTAAATTTAATAGTTGATAGCTCTGACTAATAAATCTAGCATGAGCTTTTTATCAATAACTGGAAAAATAATTGTTATTAATAATCTAATTTTTTGATACACAATATGCAAGTTAAGTTTTAACCTGCAAATAGACTAATAATTCCTTATTAGTCCATCATTAAATTGAATATAGATAATGTAGCTGATACAGCTTCTTCAGTTCGGACGGTTTCAGTTCCTTGATTAGGTATTGTATTTACTTTCACAACATCCCAATTAGAACTTTCAACATTTTCTTCAATTGAAGAGTAAGGTCCTCCAAATAATATTGCTATATTATCAGATTCCTTTACCTTATATTCTAATTCATTAAAAATAGAATCTATTGTATCTGCATATCTTGTAGTTAAAACAACAAGATCGGGTTTAACTAATTTCAAGCTATTTTTAAGACTTTTATGAGTAGATAATGTCTTATAACCCCAGTAAATGTCATCTGGTTCATCAGGTGTGACTATTACCTCTTTAGCTAACTTTGTAATTTTAAAGCTGAAAACTTTTTTTACTGTAAGTTGCTCTCTGCAGAATGCTAATTTATCCATACCTATATCAACAAATGTTCCTTTTCTATTACGCTTCACAGTAAATCCTTGTCTGTAATCACCTAATTCAGGTTCTACATTATTAGGATGGTGTGGAGCTCTTAAAGGAGGTAGTATTCCAACATGCTTCAATTCTGACTTTATTGGAAACGCCTGTTTTCTTAAATATTGAGGTGTATCCATGAAAGAAAGTACTTCAGCAATGAAATCCCCATCTTTGAAGTTATTTTCATCTCCATGAGACATATCATTGTAAATTACAACTTGATTAGCTCTATATACAGCTAATAATCTTCCTAAAATTCCAACTTTACTAGTCTTAAATTTTAAGTCAGTTGTCTCAGACAAGAATGAATTTGGTATAAAGATTGATAAATTTCGTTTCTGCATTAATAATTATTTATTCAAATCTATATATAAATATTACCCTAAAATTTTTATAATATCAACTAGGAAAATATTAAGTTAAGTTCCAATACTCTAAAAGTTAGAGTATTTTATAGATCTACTATAACAAATTTATTTAAATATATAATATATAGATTATAATTATATTAGTTTAATATAGTATATATACTTTACTTCTTTTAATAGAAAAAGAGAACAAATAACACATAAAACAAGAAATAAAAAATAAATCAGAAATTAAATTGAAAAAGAAAAAAAATAATAATGAAAAAATTAAATTGAAAAATTTTCAACTCTTAAAACAATCACATCAACATTATAAGTTTCTTTTTTATGAAAACTATAAACTTTAGGTAAAGGAAAATGATACCTAAATTTATGAGACACAACACCACCTTTACTTTCAAAATATTCACACACAAATTTTTCAGTAGATAACATGTGAAAAGAATATATCACCTCTGCTGAATTCATTGCAACATCAATAAATTTTTTATCTTTACCTTTTTTTACCTTTTCTTGAGAACCAAAAGGAGGATTCTGGAATAGAGTTTCAACCTTAAAATTATTATCATAACTTAAATTATAAGTTTTTACAATATTTATTAAATCATTAGATTGTAGAACATTTAAAACATCAAAATTTACATTCTTAAGATTTAAATTATTTGATGTTTTTAAAGCCGTACCAATTGAATCATTATCTATATCTAAACCTAAAGATTTGCAAGCCCCAAGCAAACTTGAACCTATAGCAAATATTCCAGTTCCACACCCCAAATCTATAATATTTCTACCCTCAATATCACCAATTGAATATGCATTCCATAATAAATCACTTGCAATATAAGAAGGTGTTGTATATTGTTCTAAGTTAACTTTAGGATTTGGATGAGAAGGTATTTTTTGAAGTATCATTTCTAATTGTTTTTTCTTTTTAATTTTTATCATAATAATAAAACCTTAATAGTGGTACTAAATATTTGTTATCTAAAAAAATATAATAAAGATAATTTAATTATATAATAATATATTATAATAAATATTTAATTATTGAATAAATTTAATAATTATTACTTTACAAAAAGAGGTTATGAAATTGTTTGACAAGATATTAATAGCTAACAGAGGAGAAATAGCTATCAGAATCATGCGAGCATGCCGTGAATTAGATGTTAAAAGTGTTGCAGTCTATTCTGATGCAGATAAAACATCTTTATACACTAACTATGCAGATGAAAGATACCCACTAGGTAATCCTAGTCCTTTACAAAGTTATTTAAATATAGATAAAATTATTAATGCAGCAGTTGAATCTGGTGCAGAAGCAATTCACCCAGGTTATGGATTTCTTGCAGAGAATCCTAAACTAGGAGAAGAATGTGAAAAGAATGGAATCACCCTTGTAGGACCTACAGGAGATGTAATACGTCAAATGGGGGATAAAATTACAAGTAAACAAATAATGCGTAAAGCAGGAATACCTGTAATTGAAGGAACCCAAGAAGGATTAACAGATATAAATGAAGCAAAAGAAATTGCAAAAAACATTGGATATCCAGTAATTATTAAAGCATCTGCAGGTGGTGGTGGAATTGGTATGCGAGCTGTTTATAGTGAAGATGAATTACAACGTGCTATCGAATCCACTCAATCTGTAGCTGCAGCCAATTTTGGAGACAGCACTGTATTTATAGAAAAATACTTAGAAAAACCTAGACATATAGAATTCCAAGTTCTTGGAGATAATTATGGTAATGTAATTCATGCCGCAGATCGAGAATGTAGTATTCAACGAAGACATCAAAAATTATTAGAAGAAGCACCTTCTCCAATAATGACAGAAGAATTACGTGCACAAATGGGTGAAAGTGCAGTTAAAGCAGCATCATCCATTAATTATACTGGTGCTGGAACAATAGAATTTATGTATGATAATGGTAACTATTATTTCTTAGAAATGAATACTCGTATTCAAGTAGAACACCCTATAACTGAAATAGTAACTAATATTGACCTTGTAAAAGAACAAATAAAAATAGCTGCAGGGGAAGAACTAAACTTAGAACAAAAAGATATAAAAGTAACAGGACATGCAATCGAATGCCGTATAAATGCAGAAGATCCATTATCTGATTTTGCACCAAATCCTGGAAAAATTACAGGATATAGATCACCTGGAGGCCCAGGAGTAAGATTAGACAGTGGAGTTTATATGAATTATACTATTCCTACATTTTATGATAGTATGATAAGTAAATTAGTTACAAATGGAAGTACTCGTCAAGATGCAATAGATAGAATGAAAAGAGCATTGAGCGAATACATAATATTAGGAGTAAAAACCACAATTCCATTCCATAAAGCAATTATTAGAAATCCTTACTTCTTAAAAGGAGAACTTAACACTCATTTCATTGATGACCATAAAAAGGGAATTGAAGAAGAAATGAAGAAAGTAATTGAAGAAGATAGAGAAAACGTGAACCGTTTAAAAGCTACTTTCATGCCAGGAAAGAAAATAGCTGCAATTAGTGCAGGAGTTGGTTCTTACTTAACAAATGCACAAGCTTTACAAAATAAAAAGAGAAATTAAGAGAAAATATTTTTAAAATGAGGAATTTCAGATGAAACAAGAAATGATAGATTTGCTTAAAAAGAAAAATAAAATTTCAGATAAAGATGCTGATGAAGTTTTAGCACTAGATGAATCTGAAATCATTGATTTTCTTAAAGAATTAGGTTCACAAGAAAGCAGTGAAAACACTGCCAAAAAAATTAAAGAAAACTTAAAAACTGATTATATTGGTAAAAACATATACTTTTATGATGAAGTAAAATCTACAAACAATATAGCTAAATTCTTTGGAGAATCAGACGAAGAAGAAGGTGTAGTTATAATTGCAGATACCCAAACTAAAGCTAGAGGAAGATCAGGTAAAGCTTGGAAATCTCCAAAAGGAGGTTCTTGGTTAAGTATATTAATTAGACCAAATGTTCCCCCAACTCATGCTTCACTAATTACTCTTGCTACTGGAGTTGCTGTTTGTAAAACTTTAAGAACTATTGGAGTTAATGCTCAAATTAAATGGCCAAATGATATACTTATTAAGGATAAAAAAGTATCTGGAATACTTACAGAAGCAAAAGCTTCATTTAATAATTTAGATTATGTTGTGGTAGGTATTGGAATTGATACAAATTTAACTATGAATGATTTCCCAGAGGAACTAAAAGATAATGTTACAAGTTTAAAAGATGAAGCTAACCGTGAGATTAAAGAGAAAAAAATTATCAGAATTTTCCTTGAAGAATTTGAAAAATTTTATAATTATTTCAAAGAAGAAGATTATGAAAAAATCTTAAATGAATGGAGACACTTATCTAAAACTATTGGAAGTGAAGTAATTATTCGTCAACCTTTAGGAAAAATTATTGAAGGTTATGCTATTGGAATTAATAGGGAAGGTAGTTTAATTATTGAAAAAAATGATGGTTCTCTTGAAAAAATTTTTGCAGGGGAATTACGTCATAAAGGTAATGTGTACTAAAAAAATTAAATTAAAAATTTTCCCCTTTTTTTCTTTTTTTATTCAAAAATTAAATTATAACATTTATCTGTATTATTCATAACATTTTTTAATGAATTAATTGATGAATTTATTTTTTTAATTATTTCTTCAACTGTTAACTTATTACTATCGGGTGAAGCTATATCAAATCGGATAGTTGCAGAAGCTCCAGGCATTCCTACTGCAGGTATTGTTATTATTCCCTCTTTTTTAAGTAATATCATTGACCAGATGAAGTTAAAATCTTTAGCGGATAAATCTTTATTTTCACAATTTAATTCATTATACATATCTCCTTCTTTAACCATCACCCCTGTAGGTGTTTCTTGGAAAGAATTATATTTAAGTTTTAATTGATTAAATAATTCTGTTTTCTTATTTAATGATAATCTTAAATTTTCAGGATTATAATCTTCTAAACCTTTCACCATAGCTAAAATACTTGGAGGTTGAGCTTCTAAACCAAATTGTGTGGCTTTGGATTTAACTAAATCTATTAAATCCTCTTTACCTGCCATTAAACCTCCCCGAGGACCTTTCATTAATTTATCAGTGCTTGTTACAACTAAATCTGCACCTAATTCAGTTGCCTTTTTCTGATTAAAAATTGCTGTTCTTATACGGGCTCCAGAAGCATCATCAACTAAAACTGGAATATTTTCTTTATGTGCAAGATTTATAACTTTTTTAAAAGTTTTTTCATCAATAGTTTGATGATCCATAGTGGAACCTGTGATTATAACTAAATTAACATCATAAGGGACACGAAATTTATCAATGTCTGTGTATTCTAAATAATTAGCATGCATTATTTTACATGATCTAGGTATACTTGGATGAGCAGGGTGTTCTTTTAAAAAATGTAAAACAAAACCTTTTTCAGGAACTAGTGCTAATATTGTTGCAAGAATTCCAGAACTGGTTCTATTTACTGCAAAAACTTTTTCCCCACCTAAATGTTTAATACCTTCTTTCTGTAATTTTTCTTCAAAAATAGCTGGACCTACATAAGTTTCTAAAAGTTTTAAATCATTTTCTGTAGCAAGAAAACCTCCAGATAAACCAGTAAAATCATATAAATTTTTCCTAGTATCTTGATTAATTATTTTTCTAATATTTCTTAATGCGGATTCACGTTTTTTTACTTCATCTAAAGAACTAGTAACTAGCATAATTTTTCACTATTTATAATATAATATATTATAAAGTTATTAAATTTTTTTAATAAAAAATAGCATAATTAAAAAAAAGGGTTAAAATAAAATTAATAAAAAAAGTATTTAAAAAATAGATATAATTTTCTAATTTAAGATTCATCATCTAGAAATTCTAAATGGAAATTAGAACTGAAAGCTTCAACAACAATATCTAAATTTTTCCCATCTAAAGGAATAGTTTCAAAGTTATCGCCTTCATTATATGAATATTCTGCTTCAATGATTTTACCATCAGCAGTAGTATAGAATAATATACTATCAGATATTTCTTCAGGATTTTTAGATGGTAAATATATTTCAACAGATCCTCCTAATTGTTCAAAAAATTTATCTTTTTCTTCATCACTTTTATTTACTTTTTTAAATTTTCGGATTCTAGATTTAAGTTTTTTTTCTGCAGTTTCTTTTAAAGCACCAGGCATGTTCAATTCACCTTTTTTTATTTATTAATTTTTGTATTATTAAAATTTTTTAAAAATCATTATAAATTATTCTTTTAAAAAAATGTTTTTTTACAAACTAATATTAAATAATAAAAGTTTTATTATATAAACTATTCGGCAAATATAATTAACTTATTAAGTAATTTAAATATTAATTTAATTAATCATACAAACTATTTCCATTAGAATCCATCCCTACAACTAATGGTCCAAATTTATCAACAGACAATTCCCATAATGCTTCAGGCATTCCAAGATCTAAACAATCCACATTAGAAACTTCCTTTACTTTATCCACATATAATGCTGCACACCCTCCAGTTGCAACAAGATAAACAGATTTATCTCTTTTTAAAGCTTTTTTAACTGAATCATCCATTCCTCCTTTACCTATGACAATTTTTACACCTTTATCTAAAACATCAGCTTGATATGGATTCATCCTCATACTAGTAGTAGGACCTATTGCAACTATATCATAATTTCCTTCATCATCTTTTTGGATTATAGGACCTGCATGGAATAATGCTACACCATCTAATGAAAATGGTGCACCTTGTTCAATGATTCTTTTATGTGCTTGATCTCTTGCAGTAACAATAGTTCCAGAAACTGTCACTATATCCCCTATTTTTAACTTTGTTAAATCTTGATTTTTAACTGGTACTTTTATATCGATCATAATAAATTTATCCTTAAAGTGTATTTTTTATTTAATATTATTTTTAATTTTTTTAGATATAATAAATATTATTAAAAACATTATTATAATTATAGTATACTATTATAAATTTTATTAAATAAATAATAATAATATTACCTTAAGATATAAAGAAAAATTTTTTTAAAATGGAGTAAGAGTTAAACATGTCAAGTATGAGTAGTGTTGCAGGATTATCAAAGTATATTAAAACACTCCCTAAAGTTAAAATATCATTATTCAGTATGATATTTATTAGTTTTATAACAGGAGCCATAATATTTTTATTAAAACCAATCAACACATATAGTCAATTAGAAAACCTTTTTTATGGAGGTTCATTTGGATTTTTTGTTTTTGGATTAGGAAGCATTGTTTCTGGTGCTACAGACCAACAATGGGTTTATTTATTAAAAGGTATTAATCTTAAAAGGAAACATAGTATGTTTCTTTCTCTTACTAGTATGGTGATATTATGTTTAATATCTGTACTAGGATTAATTGCTGGAATAATTCTTAAAATGGACCTATTTGTAAATAGTATATTATTTGGCTGTGTATTAATTTTTGCTTGGAATTTTTTAGTGTTATGGGGAACCAGCCATATTGGGCCTTTAAAATCATTTATTATTAGTTTAGTTCAACCTTTATTAATTATAAGTATGTTAATTGTAGTGACATTTTTAGGTAATCTTGAAATAGTTTTCCAACTAGGAATTTTTGGAACAATATTAAAAGTTATTATAGCATGTTTAGTATTTTTAGTAGCTATTTACTCATTTATGAAAGTAGTTGAAAATCCAATGAAGAATAATCTTGGATTTGGTGCCTTAGATTTACTAAGTTTTTTTATTGCACATATGAATGAAGGATCATCATACTTAGAAAACTTATTTGATACTTCAGGAGAAGAAATTGACACAATAGTGGGCACATTAAGTTTTAAAAACATGAATGGTGATATTAAAGCATTATTTATCAGCCCATCCGTACATCCGGGACCTATTGGAGACATTGGTGGAGCTAATATGCCAACAATACTTGCTAATGAATATGATTACTTCACAATGGTAGCTCATGGACCATCAACACATGATTTCAATCCAGTAAGTGTTAATGAAATACAAAAAATTAAAGATGCTGTTAATGAAAGCTTGGCAAAAATGAACTATTCTAATAAATGTAGTAAATTTGTCAGATACTCAGAAAAACAAGCAAATATTGGAGTTCAATTTTTTAATGATGGAATTATCATGCTTTCAACATTTGCACCCTCAGGTAGTGATGATATTGAATTTAGTATTGGATTATCAATGATTATTGAAAGTCAAAAAACTTGTAAAATTGAAAATAGTATAGTTGTTGATTGTCATAATAGTTTTAATGCTGAAAAAGGAGGAGTATTACCTGGAAATCCTGAAGTATTCCAATTATTAGATACTGTTAAAAAGATTGAAAACTTAGAACGAAATTATCCATTACAAGTTGGAATAAGTTATAATCCGATGGAAGGTTTAGATAAAAACAATGGTGTAGGTGACAGTGCACTTAAAGTAATGGTTATTCAAGCAGGAGAACAAAAAACCGCAATAGCATTATTTGACAGTAACAATATGGAATTAGGTTTTAGGGAAACAATACTTAAAGAATTAAATGATTTACCTATAGATGAATTAGAAGTTTTAACTACTGATACTCATTCAGTGAATACATTAGCTAATGGATATAATCCTATTGGAGTCTCTGAAAAAAGTAAAATCATAGAATATTTACGTGAAAGTATATTAACTGCTTTAGAAGATCTTGAACCTGTTGAAGCAGGAACCGATATTAATAAAATTAAAAATTTAAAAACTTTTGGGCCAAATAACAGTACTGAATTAATATCCACAATAAGTTCAATTGTAGCTGTTAGTAAAATTATGGCACCATTAATATTTATTACAGCATTAATATTTGTTTTCATATGGATTTATTTTTTATAAAATAAAAAAACCATATTTATTTTTTTCTTTTTTAAATTGTTAAATAATTAATTTTAAAAAAATATAAAAAATTTAAATGGAAAAAAAAACATTTTATAGTTAATTATGATGTTTATGATGATTTTTATGTCTATCATAGTCATGAAAATGTTTATGTCCATGATTAGACCAATGATTTAATCCTCGACCAAAATTATCTATATTATATAACCATAGATGATTATGGTGATGTTTATGTTTTTTATGGTGCATATGTGCCCCAAAATCATCATTATTGTATAAACGATGATGATGACGGTAATCTTTATTTGGATTTCCTGTAATTGGACGATTTTTTCTATGTTTTTTATCTATTATTTTGTTTATATGAAATGAACCACATTGAGGGCATTTATATCCCATATTAGAATTTTGTGGCCAACTAAAACCACATTTCATACATTTATATGCATTAAGTTGATTATTATTCATTTTAAGAATTTTATTCAAACGATTATGTATTTCAAGTATACGTGTTCTAGAATTATTATTGTCCAAGTACTTTAAGTTATATTGTTTTTCTGGTTCTATTAAATAAAATGCTTCTTTACTTTTAAGTCCAGGTATTCCAATTTTAGCTAAGTTTCGTTCCATTCTTCTTTTTAGTGCTGAATTTTTAGGTTCTTTACCTAAATAAGTTGTTGTTTTAACAGCACTAGAAATTAATGTATGATGTCTTTCTTTATGTCTTAATTTTTGTCTATTTTCCGTAACTTCTTGTGTTGACCAATTTAAGTTAGGGTCATAAAAAGGTATTCCCACATCAGATAATGCAATTTTTATTTCATCATCTTTAGGAATGGATTCATTTAACATAAAAGAACTGGGGGATGCTAGTGTTCCTCCTTGTTTTCTACCATAAATTGGACCTAAACCTACATGAAATCCATTTTTTATAAATGCAGATCGTACTGGTGATGAACTAGTATATGTAGCTATTAATCCTTCTTGTTTTATGACTCTTCGAAATTCTTTAATGAATTCGAAACTAAAAAGTTCTGGTGACATTGTTTGACTAAATGGATCTAAAAATATTGCATCATAATAATTATTAGGTAATTGTTTTATTGTACAACGAGCATCAGCTATGTAAATATTTATCTCCATACTTTTAGGTATAGGTGTTTTTTCTTTTGGATTTACAATATAACCTTCATATATTAAACTGTTTTCAATTGCATGTTTCATTATATCATGGGCAGATATTGGTGAGGGTACAAGTAATCCTGCAGCAAGTGTAGCTTTACTTATTTCAACACAATCAATTACTAATTTTGTATTAGGTGAGGCGTGTTCTATGAAATCTTGTATCATGGCTGTTGAGTTATATCCAATTCCTCCACAAATATCTAATACATGAATATCTTTTTGATAGTTAAATTTCATTGGTTTAATAAATTTTTCAAAAGATTCTGATATTGCACCTGTTTTTGTGTGGAGAATTTCTATTTTATTGTTGATTTCCCTTGATTTTATACTGTAAGATGTATCTTCAGTTTGGTAAAAATAATCTTTATTATTGTTAAAAAAAGTTACTCTATTATATCTATTAGGAAATTCATTTTCTTTTTTAAAGTATTCATTTATTTTATCATAAATTGTATCATTTATTACTCTGGATTCATCAAGATATGTCATAAAAGATATATTTAGAAAACATCCATAATAAACATTAACAAAAAAATTTAAGGGAGAAAAAGATATTATGGATTCTGAATTGAAAATATTAGAAATACTTTACAATATGTGCCAAAAAGATAATGGACCAAAAAGAATACGATACATGAAATTTATAAACTTAACATATGATTTAGACACCAGTGAAAACGAAAACATTGAAATATTAAAAAAATTAGCTGAAAAAGAATTTGTTGAATTAAGGATTAGTAAAGAGGGTGATTTAAAATCAGTAGAAATAAGTCTTAAAGGGTTAAAATATTTAATAAGTAAACTAGATGCTTATAAACAAATACATAATACAATATTAAATGTTTTATTAGACTCAGAAACACCTATTACAAATATTGAAATTTATGAGAAAACTGGAATAGATATTTGCACAATTAATACATTACTTTATCAATATAAAGATTATATAAGTTTTGATGAAACAATGAATCAATATCAAATACATAATATACAGATAAAAAAACCAGAGGAATTAAAAAATCAAATTCAAACATGATTTTGAAAATTAATAAAAAAATTTTTTAGGAAAATGATGAAAATGGAAAAAGAAAAATGTCCACAATGTGGAACCATTGTTGAAAAGGACACTAAGTTTTGTTATAATTGTGGAGCAAAAATAAATGTTACACAAATAAATCCTCCACAGATACAGAAAAATGTGAATTCTATAAAAAGCAATACGAAAAATACTAAAAGTTTTTGTACTCAATGTGGGAACCAAATTAATGGAAACTCCAATTACTGTCCAAAGTGTGGAAATTCTTTGAACAGTGCGAATCCTCAAAATGCACATTATAATGTAGGGATGCTGCAAGAATCAAATGTAATACCTATACGTAGGTTAGCATTACTTATGATATTGACTGGAGGATTATATACTTTTTATTGGTATTATAAAAATAGCACATCCTTAAAAGAGTATTATCATGAGGACACTAGTCCTGTATTATTCACTATACTTTTATTAATACCTATAGTAAATTGGATAATTATATATGAACTTTTTAACCAATATGAAAAAAAATTAAAACTTGAAAATATCCCTTCATATTCTTCAGGTGGGAATTTAATAGTGTGGATTTTATTACCATTTCTTCAAATATGGGTACTTATTAACATACAAGAATCATTAAATGAATTATGGAAAAAAGAACAACCAGAATTACCAGTACGAAGATCATTTTCAGATGTGGAAATTATGATAATGATAATAATTCCAGTACTTTTATTTATAATAATTTTCATGAGTATAATAGGAACAATAAATTCAATGATAAACCAATCTTACTATTATGATAATACATATTATCTGTTAAGATTATTAATCTAAGAAAATTAATTTGAAATTTTTTTTAAATACTTTTTATTTTTTTTTAATTTTTAAACTTAAAATAGAATAAAGAATTTTTTTAAATTTTTTGAAAAATCAAATATTAAGGATTTATTATTAAAATATTTTTTATAGAAAATTAAAAAATGAAGTATTGTAAATTTTTTTAAGAATTAGTAAATAAATAATTAAAATGTATTTTAATTTTGAAAAAAAGTAAAAAGTGTATGAAGATTTAGTTGCTTCGTTTAAGAGTTACAACATTTCCCCATACTAAAGAAGCTAAAACAATAAATGTTAATAATGCCGTTCCATTTATAGTTCTGTTAAATACAAATAAACCAATAATTGCTTGGGTAGTGAATGCAGTTAATGATCCAATCAATAATACTTCTTTACCTAAATATTTTTTATTTTTTCTTTCACGCTTATCACGGTATTTTTGTAAAATTTTTAATCCAACAATCAACGTTATTACCACAAATGCAACTAAGGCAATCATCGTTAAATATCCAAAATCATATGCATATCCGAAAGTTCCTGGAAGCATATAATCAATAATATCTTTTTTAGATACTAATAAACCAAAGAACATTGGGAAAGGTAATCCAAATAATAAGATGAATTGCATTGGTAAACTTATATACCCATCTGCAAAACCTAATCCTTGTGATCCCCAATATGATGAATTTTGAACATGCCCAATTAGATTTGTATTATGAAGTACCATTTGAATACTTGAGAGACTGTTATTTTCAAGACGATTAATACGTAACATTGGACTGAATACTTGCATTCCAGATACTTTTGCTAATAATTCCATTAAACCAAATGCTGCAACACCTAATCCTAAAAATATTAATACTCTTTTTATGGTTAAAAATGATTTTTCTCGGAAAGATTTAGATATAATAAGATATCCTATGAATAAACCAAGAATCCATAATATTAAGAAGGATCTATGCATCATTCCTCCAAATAAAGTTATTAGAGCAAGTAATATGTATACAAGTCTTTTAAGCCCTTGTACATTTACTCCTGAACGTTCCATAATTTTTAATGAAGCTAGAGCGGTTATTATAGCAAGTAAAGCTATCGGTCCAAATGTATGTGTAAATTCATGTTGACCAAACGATAGAAATAGTAAAGCAATATCACCTGCAAATAGTAAAGTGAATACTATAGCTAAGAATAAAGACAAGAATGTTACAATACTTAGTGATAATGGCACTAAGTTAATTATAAATATCATACTTGCAAATATTATTGCTGCTATTTCTAATATAAATTGAAAATGATTTTGAGCTATAAACGCCATTTTTTATCACACATATATTATAATATTTTTTAATTAACTAATTTACTTTTGAATTTTATAATATGAGTTTATTTATAATATTAAATTTTTTCATTATAAAACAAAAATTATTCTTTTAATTTTCATTTTACAGTATAAATAATCTTCAATATTTAAATGGACTGACCGGGATTTGAACCCGGGGCCTCCGCCATGCCAAGGCGACGATCTACCATCTGAGCTACCAGCCCCATTATAATAACATTATTAATTTATTACTACTTAAAATTTATGTAAAGTAATAAAATAATTAAAAACATTATTATGGTTTTCCATTTTTACCTAAATCATAAATGTTATTTAGTACTATTTTAAATAAGTCATCGTGGTTAACATCTATAGGTTCATGAGGATTAACAATAAAACTCAAAGCTTTATTAATAATATCATCAAGATTATTAGACCTATACATTAAACCTTGATTAATATAAAATTTATCTACAGACAAGCAAGTACCAGGATAACAAGAAATAACAGGAGTTTGAAGAATAGCAGCCTCCCTATTCATAGTACCCCCAGCACCAATAACTAAATCTGCTTTTTTAATAATACTACTAGTATCCACTGGAGGTTCCAAAATAGTCACATTATCAATACCTTCAAAAATTTTAGATTGTTCTTTAAATCTTGGAAGAACAAGGATATTAGCATATTCTTTTAATACTTCAACAATAGGAGACAACACAGATTTGCGGCAATCTGCATCCAAATAACTAGCAAGAGAAGGTTCTGGACGCATAAATATGGTTTTACTTTTCTTTAAAATTAAACCTAAATCATCAAATATATCATCATTATAGTTAAAACTCTTAAAATGCATCAATTCAGAAGTCCCATTATAAGGTAAAATTTTATTAGGATCTGCACCATATTCCATTAACTTCCAAACATCTATAATTTTAGGAGCAATAATCCGATCACATAAAGGAAGAGTTAATTTATTAGCAGCAACAGCATGCTCATTATCTAAAATATACAAACTAGGAATACCTAAACCAAAACTAATTCTAGGAAGTTCTATACTATGCTTAGAAACAGCTACATCAATTTTTTCATCTGCAATAATATCAAATAAATCAGTTACACGTGTTGTGCTCTCTCTAAGCTTATCTTTTAAACTAACCCCATGTTTCCCTACACTAATATAATCAATACCATACATATCCATAAGTTTATGAATATCACCAAATTGACGAGTAGTTACAATAACATCTTCTCCCTCATCAATTAAATATTTAATAACATCCTTAAAAAAGCGAACATGAGGAGCATTTGATATATCAATCCAAATTTTCAATGAAAACCCACCTAATTACTTAAATAATATTAATAAATTTAGAATAACAGAAAATTTCTTATAAATTTTCAGGTTTTTGTTCTTTAATAGCTTCAATTATATCATCTAGTCCTTTACCTTCTTTTAAACTAGAAGTTATAATTTTAACATTGGGATTTAATCCTTTAGCATCAGCAACCATTTTATTAGTATCCGCACCAACTGCTTCTGCTAAATCTATTTTATTAATAATAATTAAATCAGCACTTTGGAAAATAAGTGGATGTTTTTCAACAGTATCATCACCTTCAGTAACACTTACTACAACAACTCTCATATGAGAACCTAATGCAAAGTCAACAGGACAAATTAAGTTTCCAACGTTTTCTATAAATAAACAATCAATTTTATCTAAAGGCATATCTTCTAAAGAGTGTTCTACAAGATGTGCATCTAAATGACATTCTTTACCAGTGTTTAAACCTACAACTGGAACATCATGAGATTTAATTCTTTCAGCATCGAATTTACTAATTACATCCCCAGCAACTACTCCAATATTTTCATCAACATTTTCTATGATATCTTCAATTAAAGAAGTTTTACCTGAACCGATAGCACCTACGAAATCAACACAATAAATATTATTATCTTCTAATAACTTTTTATTTCTTTCAGCTATAGCTTCATTAGCTTTCATAATATTTTTTTCTACTTCAACACTTGCTACTTTATGCATTTTATATCCTCCTAAAAAAATTTTTAAATAATTAATTTATTCATCTTCATCAGGTTTTTCAATTACAATATTTTTCACTATTATATCTTTACCATTTAAAATTAGTATTCGTGGAGTCTCACATTTAGGACATTTAATAATAGGAGCATAATGATCTAAACCATCAAGGGATACAATCCCTTTATAATCACATTCTTGACATTCTATTTCAACAGGGATTTCATTAATAACAAAATCAGCATCTTCAGCTATAGTATTCTCCTTCAAAACATCTAATAAAAAACTGATTTGTTCCGGATTAATCATAGCTAATCGGCCAACTTCAATTATAACTTTAGTAACTTCAGTAGCATCATTAGATTCTGCAGTATCCATTACAGTAGTGAAAATTCCTTGAGCCATTGATAATTCATGCATTTTAATTAATTCCTTTTAATATTTTTATAAATAATTTTTATTTTATTGCATCTGCAATAACTTTAGCTACTGTTATACAACTGACATCAGATTTCAATGTATCTGTACCTGCAAGATTCTTTGCACCTGCAGCATAAATTTTTATAACTGCATCGTTGACTAATGTTGGGTGAACACAACAAACATTAACAGACTTTGCACCATATTCTTGTAAAATATTCACTGCATTAACAATAGTGCCTCCAGTAGCAATAATATCATCAATAATAACAGCTTCTTTATTTTTAACAGCATTAATTCCTACTTTAGAATTAGTTTCAGTAGAATCTTCAACATCAACTATTCGAGTTTCAACTTTATCTGGACCTAATCGAACTTTGCTCATGTAAGTACAATTACAATTTAAAATTTTTGCAATTTCTTCAGCAAAACCTAAAGCCCCTTTATCAGGAGCAATAATAATTGGGTCTTCTGTAATAGTGTTAATATAATCAGCAATAGGAGGCATAGCAGATAAATTCAATGTAGGAATATTGAAAAATTCTCTCACACTATCTTCATGAAGATTAATGCTTATAAATTCATCAGCCCCAGAATCTTCAATTAATTCTGCAACAAATTGTGCAGAAATCGCTTCACCTGGTTTAAATCTTAATTCCTGCCTACCATAACCTAAATATGGAACAACAACTTTAATTTTTTTCGCATTTAAACTTTTTAAATTTTTTATTAAAAATAATAATTCTATTAAATGTTCGTCTTGAGGAAATCCTGTAGATTGGATAACTGTAACTTCTTCGCCTTCTACATCTTCTTTAAATCTGAGATATCTTTCCCCATCGGGAAATTTTTTAGTTTCTATTGGACATATAATGTCCCCTAATTCTTCAGCTACTTTAGCAGCTAAACTTTGTGATGCTGAACCACCAATTATCAATTTATCACCATGAAAAATAATATTATTTAATATATAACTATAATATATTTTAATCTTCATATTATAATAAGGTTTTTAATAATAATTAAATTAAAATAAAAAAATTGAGATAAAATAAAAATAAAAAATAGAAAAGATAGTTATAAAGAAAAAATTATAACTAAATATTTAATTAATGTGCATTTGGAGTTTTAATAGTACTTTCTGGTATGTTTTCAGCTACATGATTTCCAAGTTTTTTAATATGATTAATTAAATTATCTTTCTTATTACCATTAATTAAAATGTGTTCAAGAACATCACTAAGAGTACTCATTGGAATAATTTTAATCATTTTTTCATACTTAGATTCTATCATAACATCTTTCATATTACTTTTTGGAATTAAAACAGTTTTTATTCCAGCTTCTGCAGCAGCTTCAATTTTACCTGTTGCTCCACCAATAGGCATTACATCTCCACGGACATTTAAAGAACCTGTTAATGCAACAGTTTGATCAAGTGGTATATCTTCGATTGCACTTATTACAGCTGCAGCTATAGATACACTAGCACTGTCCCCTTCAACACCATCATATGTTTGAATAAATTGAACATGAATATCATAATCAGAGGTATCTTTATCTGTATATTTTTTAACTAATGCACTTACATTTTGTACAGATTCTTTAGCTATTTCTCCAAGTTTTCCTGTTGCTATAATTTTCCCTTCATTTTTACTTTGTGCTGGTGCAGCTTCAGCAGCAATTGGTGATACTATACCTGATCTATCACCGATAATTGCTAAACCATTAACCATACCGACTTTTCCACCTTTAGGGTTAAACATACTGTATTCTTTTCTTTGAACAATAGACATATCAGCCATTTGTTGTTCTAAAGTTCTAGAATATTTTTTAGCAGTGATTACATGATCAGCTGTTACAAATGGTGCTGATTGTTCAATTGCAACATCTCCAGCAGCTCTTACTAATCCACCTAAATCTCTAAGTTTAAGTGTTAATGAATCTTTTTTACCAGACCTACGTTTTGCTTCTAATATTATTTCATCAAGTGCATCTGGTTTGAATTGAGGGATTCTTCCATCGTTTTTAATTTCTTGTGCTACAAATTGCACTAATTTTTTACGATTTTCTAAAGTATCTTCCATTGAATCTTTCATGAAAACTTCATAACCATATCCTCTTATTCTTGAACGCATTGCTGGGTGCATTCCTTCTAATACTTTAATATTACCAGAAGCAACTAAAACAAAATCACATGGAACAGATTGAGATCTTACCATAGCCCCACTACTGTTTTCACTTTGTCCTGTGATAGAATATTTTTTTTCTTGCATTGCAGATAATAATTCTTGTTGAGTTTTAGTAGACATTGTTCCAATTTCATCAATGTATAAAACACCTTTATTAGCTTTATGAATCATACCCGCTTCTACACGTTCATGTGCAGGTGTTCCTAACCCTCCAGATTGGTATGGATCGTGTCTTACATCACCAAGTAATGCTCCTGCATGTGATCCAGTTCCATCCATAAATGGTGCAAATCTTCTATCTCCATTATTAACTAATAATTTTGGAGATAATGTTGTGTTTTTTGGTTTAATTTGCATTGCAATAAATATAATTAATAGTACAGCTATTATTGCTTCAAATATTTTTTGGTAGTATAAACCTAAAGCAAATATAGCAGCTACTGCAAACATTACTAACATCATTTTCTTTTCTTCATAAACTTTTGCATTAGATTTGTTTGCTTTTACGATTTTTTTACCTTCACCTGCAGGTACTGGTCTAATGATTGGATTATTAGGGTCTTCTGCATTAGGATATACTAAAATATCTTGTAATACTTCAGGTGGTAATAATTCAGCCATTCCTTTTGCAAGCATTGATTTTCCTACACCAGGATCTCCGATAAGGAGAACGTTTCTTCTTTGTTTTGCTGCTTTTTTAATAGTTTCTACTGATTCTTCATGCCCAATTACTTGGTCTATTAAAAGTGGCGGTACATTTATGTCACCAGTATTGCCTATATTCTCATAGTCAAGCATAGGTTTATTTGTAGAAGGAACAAATTTTTCTTCTTCAGATTGTTCTTTTTCTGCTTCTACTTTTTCATCAACAAAATCAGTTGTTGATTTTTCTTCAAATTTCATGGTAAACCTCTGTTTTTTCGAGTTTTAATCTGTTTTACATTTAATGTTTTTAATAAATTTTTGTTACTTAAAGTTTCTATTTATTAATTACATTTAAATGTATATAAACATATTGAATTTAATTAATTTTTGTAAGTTTAATATTTTGGTACTGTTAATAAAAATGATTAATTAAAAATATTAATTAAGTTTTTAACAATATTTATTTAACTATTTTATATCATATAAATTTTGTTCCAAACATTAATAAAAAAATCAAAACAAATTAAATTAATAAAAATTAACTTTAATAAATATAAAAAATAAAAAAATAACTAAAATTATAAAAGGAAAAAAATATTATGACAAAATGTATCATGATTCAAGGTACCTCATCAAATGCAGGAAAAAGTGTAGTAACAGCAGCACTATGTAGAATATATGCAAATAGAGGATACAAAGTAGCACCTTTCAAATCACAGAATATGTCATTGAACTCATTCACAACATATGAAAATAAAGAAATGGGAATCGCACAAGTTTTGCAAGCAAATGCTGCAAAAATAGAACCAAGTGTTCATATGAACCCCATATTATTAAAACCTAAAGGGGAATTCACATCACAGGTAATAATTCAGGGAAAAGCAATAGGAGATATGAATTTTTATGACTACCAACACAATTGCAGAGAATATGCATTGAAAGCAATTAACGAATCATTAAATATTTTAAAAGAAAAAAATGACATTATAATAATAGAAGGAGCAGGATCTCCAGCTGAAATAAATATGCGTAAAGAAGATATAGCAAATATGGAAATAGCCCATATTGCTGATGCTAATGTCATTTTAGTAGCAGATATAGATAGAGGAGGAGTTTTTGCATCAATAGCTGGAACATTCCAATTATTAGATGACCATGATAGATCAAGATTAAAAGCTGTAATAATAAATAAATTTAGTGGAAACTTAAACATATTACAACCAGGAATAGAAAAAATAGAAAAAATCATAAATGCTCCTATATTAGGAGTATTACCTTATGATCATAGTTTAAAGTTACCTGAAGAAGATTCTGCAAGTTTATATGAACATAAATTTAAATCAAATAAACCTATAACTATAGGTGTAATAAAACTTCCAAAAATAGCTAACTTCACAGATATAGATCCATTTGAATTTGAAGAAGATGTTGGATTAAAATTAATAGATCTTAATGAAGAAATTGGAAATGTGGATGCTTTAATAATTCCAGGTACAAGAAACACAATTTTGGATACAATTGAATTAAAAAATAGTGGAAAAGCAGATGAAATCATAAAATTAAGTGAAAGAATACCAATCATTGGCATTTGTGGAGGATATCAAATGCTTGGGAATAATATTTATGATGAATTCAATAAAGAATCTCAAAAAGGAACAATAAAAGGTTTGGGATTGTTAAATATAGATAGCCAATTTGAAAGAAAGGAAAAAGTAGTAAAACAAAGCGAAGCAATTCTTGCAAATGAAATCATTGAAAATTATGGAAACAATAAAAAGGATAATATTGGAAAAATTTTTAATAAAATAGGTGGTGAAAAAATAACTGGTTATGAATTACATGAAGGTACAACAATACTAAATGGATCATTGCCATTATTAAAAATTAAAAAAGGCATAGGTAACAATGAAAACAGTACATTTGATGGTGCAGTAGAAAAAAATGTTATTGGAACATATTTCCATGGAATATTCCATAATTACAATTTTAGAAGAGAATTTTTAAATTATATTAGAAAACAAAAGGGGATTCCTATTAATAATGGATTAGATCCTTATGAAACAAATAAAGATTTAAATATTGAAAAATTAGCTAAAATTGTTGAAGAAAATGTTGACATGAATTATATTGATAAATTATTATTTGAATAAAAAAAAATTTGTATTTACAATACAAATGAGTTATGAAACTTAATCAGTTGATAATTTTTCAAAGTATACAGCACGAACATTAGGTTTTATAAATTCTGCTTTAAACTCTTTATATCCATTATTTCTGAAAAAATCTAAATTATGTGAAATAATATCTGAAGAAAAAAATTCATAACGTTTACTAGGTAATAATTTTTCAGCAGCATCTAATAATTTTGATCCTATCCCATTTCCAGTTAAATTAGGATCAACTATTAATCTTTCTATAAAAACAGTATCTTCTTTTTTAAATGCTCTAACAGAACCTACAATATGACCTAAATCATCAATAGCTTTTAAAATAACTCCATTAAAGAATGCTTCTTCAATTTCTTCTTCAGTTTCTTTTAATGGATCAAGTTCGTAGTCATCTAAAATTTCAGCCTCTTTTTGATATGCCAAATATTGCAATTCAAGTATTGATCTCAAATCTGAAATTGTAGCTTCTAATATTAACATGAAAAACTATTAATTTTTCATATAAATAAAGTTTATCCTTTTTTTGTTTCAAATAAATAAAACATTGAAGAAGTAACAAATGTATTTAATCTGAAATTAACTTTGAATCGAAAATATTAAATGGAAATAATAAACATTCCGAAATTAGGAGTATTATAAACAAAAGTATTTAATTATTAAATAAAATAACTAATATAATATTAAAATACAATAGTTTTTAAATTAGATAATGAAAAATCAAGAATACACCAAATAAATGAATAATTATAATAGTAAAAGGTTTAAAGGAACTAATCAAGGATAATTTAAAAAAAAATAGTGAAAATATAAAATTAAATTAAAAAATATAAAAAATTATTATTTAAAAATTGAAAATAAGGTTTTAATTAATATAAATTATTGAATGAATAATTAAAAAGAAGTTTTTTGTTAGAATTTTTTTACAATAAAATTGGGAAAAGTAATTATTAAAAATTAATATCTATAATTTTTTATGAAAATTATTTTAAAGAGTATCCACAATTAGAACAAAATAGATCTTCATTATTTATTATTGTGCCACAATTAGGACACTTTAATAATTCATTAAGTTCATGGCCACAATTTGTACAAAAATGGGCATCAATATCTACAGAATGGCCGCAATTTTGGCAATAAACTTGATTATCAATTTTATTTAATGTGTTTTTTGAATTAGATTCCTCCATTATTTTAGGTGCATAATTTTGTTGATTAATTGAAGTATTTTTTGAATTAATAAACTCTTTTGAATTTGAGGAATCTGCTAATATAGGAGTGTTATAAAAGTCTTTTTGGTTGTCAATTTCAAAAATAATTTCTTTCATTGCATCAATTCTTTTTTGATCTGAGGGATGTGTTGAGAAAAAATCATGTGCATTAGAATTTTGTTTACTCATATCTTGCCAAAATGAGGGAATGTTTTTAATGTTATAACCTGCTAAATAAATAATCATCATGCCTAATTTATCTGCTTCTAACTCTTGTGATCTTCCAAAAGGTTTCATTAATAAATATTCAGAACCTATATCTGCCACATTAACTGCAGCTCTTGTAATATCACCTAATCCTCCTAATCCTGCAAAATCAAGAGCTAAACTTCCAACTCTTGTTACAGTAGTTAATGTGTTTTTAGCTTTATAATTACTTGCTTGGGTTCTAGAGTGGTCCAATAAAGCATGAGCCATTTCATGACCTAAAATAAAAGCTATTTTTTCTTCATTATTTGCAATTGAAAGTATTCCTGAGTACACAACTATTTTACCTCCAGGCATACAAAAAGCATTAACTGTATTATTTGAAACTAAATGAAATTCCCAATCGTAATAATTTTCAATATAATCTATCCTTCCAATTTTTAATAAATAATCATTAACAGCATAAATTAATTTACTGGAGACATTAAATATTAATTGAGCTTGTGGAGAATCATCTAATAATTGACTTTGATTAATAATATTATAATATTGTGTATAAACTTGGTTCAAAAATTTATCATCATTTACAATATCAAAATGATTTTTCCCTGTGAAAGGATTAATATTACTTCTTTGATTCTTTTTTATCTTAATAACCCCCTTTTATTATTAAAATAATGTTTTAAAAAAATTAAGTAAAAAAAGTTATTTTTTTTTATAAAAAAATAATAAAAAATTAATTTTATATAATTTTAATTTTTATCTCGAGAAAGAATATGGACTGTTGCAGTACCTCCAGTACCACCTACATTATGAGTCATACCAATTTCAGCACCATCAACTTGACGTTTACCGGCATCTCCTCTTAATTGCCAGGAAATTTCACAAGCTTGAGCAATACCTGTTGCCCCAAGAGGATGTCCTCTTGCTTTAAGCCCTCCTGAAGGATTTATTGGGAAGTCTCCATCAATTCTAGTTTGGCCATCCTCAATAACTTTTCCACCATTTCCTTTTTCTGTAAATCCTAAATCTTCTACTGCTAATAATCCATTAATTGAAAAACAATCATGAACTTCTGTAACATCAATATCTTTAACAGTGACTCCAGCCATATCATAAGCTTTTTTAGCTGCTACTTTAGTAGCATCTAATGTTGTCATGTCTCTTCTATCATGTAATGCAATACTATCAGAAGATTGTGCGGATGCTTTAACATATATTGGAGTATCTGTATATTTATGTGCATCTTCTGCAGGACATAAAACTACAGCTGCTGCTCCATCTGAAACTGGAGAACAATCTAATAATGTTAAAGGATCAGCTACTTTAGAAGAGTTTAAAACTTTTTCTGTAGAAATTTCAAACGGAAATTGAGCATATGGATTATATTGTGCATTGTGGTGATTAATAACACTCACTTCTGCTAATTGTTCTCTAGTAGTTCCATATTCATACATATGTCTTCTAGCAATCATCGCATATAATGATGGAAATGTAGCTCCTTGTTGAGCTTCCCATTCTTGATCTGATGCAGTTGCAATTGCAGGGGTTGCATCTACAACATCAGTCATTTTTTCAACACCTGCACTAATAACTATATCTTCATAACCTGATGCTACTGTAATGATTCCTTGTCTTAAAGCTAAACTTCCTGATGCACATGCAGCTTCAACACGAGTACATGGTACTGGATTCAAACCCATATGGTCAGAAATAAGTGAAGCTATATGTTCTTGATCAACAAATAAACCTGATGACATATTTCCAACATACATTGCGCCAATATCATCACCAGAAATACCTGAATCTTTAATAGCTCCAAGTCCTGCTTCAGCTATTAATTCTCTAAATGAAGTATCCCATAATTCTCCGAATTTTGTTTGGGCTACTCCTATAATTGCAACATCTCTCATAAAATATCACCTTAAATCTTTTTTCTCCCTTTAATATTATGCCATTCGAATTTTTCCTTTATATTTAGCATAAACCGCATAATCAACATAATGTTTATCATCAATATAATCTTGAGTTTTTGGAGCTAATTCTTGGATTTCTTTTAATCTATCATTTACTGTTAATGTGAATCCATCACTACCTGCACCAGATCCATAAGATATTATAAATATTTTATCTCCTGGTTCTGCTTTATCCAATACATTTGATAATGCTAATGGAACGGCTCCAGAGTAAGTGTTTCCAATATTTGGAGTTAATAAACCATATTTATATTGTTCAGGTGTAAATCCTAATTTTCTAGCAGCTCTAATATAAAATTTTCCATTAGGTTGGTGGAAAATTGCATAATCATAATCTTCAGGTTTTGAATCTGTTTTTTCAAATAAACCTTTTGCAGCTCCAAATACGTGTTTATAATATGCAGGGTCTCCAGTAAATCTTCCACCATGGGATGGATAAGGTTGACCTTCTCTTCTATAAAAGTCCGGAGTATCTGTAGTGAAACTATATGTAGTTTCTATATCAGCTATTGTATTTTTTTTACCTATGATGTAAGCAGCTCCACCTGCAGATGCTGTATATTCTAATGCATCACCAGGTGCTCCTTGAGATGTATCAGCACCTATTGCTAATCCATAATCAATCATACCAGAATCAACTTCACCCATTACAGCTTGCATACCTGCTGTTCCGGCTTTACATGCAAATTCTAAATCTGCAGCAGTTAATTCAGGAGTTGCTCCTATAGCTTCAGCCACTATAGTTGCAGTTGGTTTAACTGCATAAGGATGAGATTCAGACCCAACATATACTGCGCCTAAATTTTGTGGATCAATTTCAGCTCTTTGTAATGCATTTCTTGCTGCAGTTACTGCAATTGTTGCAGTATCTTCATCTGATGCAGGAACTGATTTTTCATTAACAACTAACCCATTTGATATAGATTCTGGATCGTCTCCCCATACTTTTGCAATTTCTTCTACTTTGATTCTATATGAAGGTACATAAGCTCCATATCCAACAATTCCAGCCATAAAATCACAACCATTTATATTTTTTTATTTAAAAATCTTTTTATCAACACAATTTTAAAATTTTTTTTAAAATAGTAATTCTTTAATTTTAAAATTTTTATTAATTAATTTATATTAATAATAGTTTAAAATTTTTATATATAAATAATTTTTGTTTTTTACAAAATAAGAATTTAAAGTTTATTAAATCTAAAAAATAATGTATTTTAAGGTTTAAAAAATTAGATAAAAAATATATCAATTAATATTTTAATAAAATATTAATTTTAAAAATAGTAAATGCAGCCGCCGGGATTCGAACCCGGGTTGTAGGCTTGGAAGGCCCAAGTAATAACCAGACTATACCACGGCTGCAATGCGGCGTCCGGGATTTGAACCCGGGTCTCTAACGTGGCAGGCTAGAGTCTTAACCAGGCTGGACTAACACCGCTAAATTACATACAACAATAAAGTGTTGGTTTTCATCATATATAAATCTTATGGAAAAATTTTCAATTCTTTTATATATGTATAAAAATAAGTTAAAATATTGAAATTTATTTCATAAAAAGTAGGAAGAAAAAATTTATGTTAAATGATAATTTATATGATTCCATATTTTATAGAAAATCTATTCGGAATTATGATATGAATTCTGATTTAAATATTGAAGAAATAAAAGAAATTTTAGAAAATGCAGAAAGATTAAATAAAACACCTGTTGAATTCAAAATTATAACAAGTGATTACTTAAATACTATTTATATGAAACCTGCTCCTTATTATATTGCAGCATTCTCTGAAAATTCAAATTCCGGTTTGAATAATATAGGTTTCATACTTGAACAATTAGATCTTTACTTTTCAAAAAATAATATAGGAGCTTGTTGGGAAGGTATTCCACGTGCAAAGAATAAATTAAAAAATTTAAGTGAACTTAAATATGGAATTGTTCTTGCATTCGGAAAAACAGAAGAAAAAATACATAGAAAAGATAAAAAAGAGTTTATAAGAAAACCTTTAAATGAAATAAGTAATTTTAACCATATTGAAGATAATGATTTAACAATGAGAATAATCGAAAGCTTACAATATGCCCCTTCAGCAAGTAATACTCAACCATGGTATGTTTATTTTAATAATAATTCTATAGATTATTATTGTAAAAAACCTTCATTTATTGATAAAAGAATAGGTATGAATAACTTTAATCAAATCGATGCAGGCATAGGATTATTATGTTTATGTTTAGGGATAAAAAATGAAAATAAAGAATATACAATTAATTTTGATGATTTAAAGAATAAATTAGATGATTACTCCCAAATATGTACAATAAACATTGAATAAAAAAATTAAAATTTAAAATTAAGTAATGAATTTTTTTAATGCTCGGGTAATATTGTCAAAATAATTGGAACAATAATTATTATCAATGCAAGAATTAGTTGTATTATTATATAATTAATGTTTCCTGAGGCAAATAAATTATATAAACCAGTAATCCACACTATAAATAAAATTATAGGTATAACATACTTTATAATATTTTTCCAAAATTTACCAATATTTAATTTAGAATTATTATTTAAAACATTTAATAAATCATCAATTTTATAATACCAACCAAATATTATACATTGACAAATTATTCCAAATAAAATTCCAAATTGATTTAAAAAACTATCACAAATTTCTAGTAAATAACTACCAGATCCAGTAGCAAATATTAAAGATATTCCAAAACCAATTAAACAGAGTAATGCAGAAGAATTTTTTCTACTTATATTAAATTTTCGATTTATTGCTAAAGAGAGTGGTTCTAAAAAGGATATAGTAGTTGTAATTCCTGCAAAAAATATACATAAAAAGAACAGAGGCCCTATTATATATGCATAATTACCCATTATATTTAATACAGTAGGGAATACGACAAATATTAAACCAACTCCCTGTGTAATAATCTGATTAAATGGTATTCCCTGTGAAAAAGACATAAAACCTATAATAGAAAATATTCCAAATGCAGTAAAAACTTCAAAACTACAATTAGATGCCACTACAATAAAACCATTTTTAATTAAATCTGAACCTTCAGGTAAATAACTAGTATAAGATGTAATTACTGCCATTCCTAAACTTAAAGAGAATAAAATTTGACCAAAAGCAGCAAGCCATACGGATGGTGACAGTAACATATTCCATTGAGGTTTAAGCAAGTTAGAATAACCAATATTAGAACCTGGAAGAGTTAATGAATATATCACAATTATAGCCATCATGATGACAAGTAAAGGTATTAACAACTTAGTAACTCTACCAATTCCAGAATTTAAATCAGTACGAGAAATTATCCAAATTAAAAACCAAATAAAAACTAAAGTAATAACAACAGGCCATACAATATAATTCAATCCAAGAAAACCATTTTGACTATGTAACAATGAACTTGTTAAAAAAGCAGAAGGATTAGAACCCCAACCTTTAAAAAAGCTTAGAATTATATAAATTAAATCCCAACCAATAATACACACATAATAACACAAAATCAAAAAAGATATTAAAGCAACAAACCAACCAATCACTTCAAATTTAGGTTTAATTTTTTTTAATATTTCAGATAAAGATGTTTTAAATTTGAATCCTACACTATACTCTAAGAATAAGAAAGGTAATCCTAAAATAAAAATAGCACATAAGTAAGGAATTAAAAATGTCCCCCCACCGTTACTATAAGCCACATAGGGATATCTCCAAATATTCCCTAAACCAATAGCAGCACCGATCATTGCCATTAAGAAAGAAAAATTATTATCCCACACAGGCACTTTTTTATCATTTGACATGTCCAAATTTTCCCAAATAAATTATAAAATTAATAAATATATTTTCTACTTTTTTTAATAAATAATTTATCATATAAAAAATAATAAATATATAATTAAAATAATAAAATAAAAGATTTTTTTACCATGATTCAAAAAGAAGCCAAAATAAAAACTGGAGTAACTACCGGAAGTTTAGCTACAGCTACAGCACTAACTAGTTTACAAAAGGTTCTAAATCAAAAACTTAATATTAAAAATGTAGATATTATAACTCCAACTAAAACATTAAACATTATAATTAAATCTTGTAAGTTACTTTCCAAGAATAAAGCTGAAAGTTCAAGTGTGAAATATCCATATAATGATCCAGATGTCACTGTAGGATTGGATATTGTGAGTACTGTAGAATTATATGATAAAACAGATCAATTTGAGGAAAATATTCAAATTTATGGAGGCAAAGGAGTTGGAATAATTACTAAACCTGGTTTGCAAATCCCAGTAGGAGAAGCTGCAATAAATCCCATACCTCAAAAAATGATTAAGGAAAATTTAGAAAAAATTTTACCATCAAATAAAGTTGCAAAAGTTATAATAAGCATACCTAAAGGAGAAGAAATTTCTAGTAAAACTATGAATCCACGTCTTGGAATCGTTAATGGCATAAGTATTCTTGGAACTACAGGTATTGCAAGATCCATGGATAATACTGCTTATAAAAATTCTATTGTAACTCAAATTGATGTAGCTATTGCAGAAAAAGTGGAAAATTTAGTATTTGTTCCAGGTAATATTGGTGAAAAACTAGCATTAAAAGATTTAAATATTAGAAAAGAGGAGATTATTCAAACAGGAAATTTTATTGGATTTATGTTTGAAGAAGCTAAAAAAAGAGGAATTAATAGTTTTACATTATTTGGACATATTGGTAAGCTTGTTAAACTAGCCGGTGGTATATTTAACACTAAACATGCCGTAGCTGATGGTAGATGTGAAATATTTGCTGCACATACTGCATTAGTTGGATGTGAAAAAGAAGTTATTGTTAAAATTTTTGAGGCAAAAACTACTGAGGAAATTATAAATATTCTAAAAAAAGAAAAATTAGATACAAGAGTTTTAAATAGTATTGTATATGCTATTAAAAGAAAATGTTTAAATAGATTTGATTTAGAATTAAATGTTATCATTGTAGATATGGAAGGAAATATTTTAAACACAAATTATGATAATAAATTAATTAAATAAGTATAAAATTTTTTATGAGATGATTAATAAATGAAAATAGCAATGGTTGGTCAATTTCCTCCCCATATTGGGGGAGTAGGAGTCCATATTCATACATTATCTAAAGAATTAGTTAAACAAGGCCATGAAGTCTATGTAATAACTTATCCCCATAAAGATATTAAAGATATTGATGGAATACATGTAATTGGGACAAAAGGAATAAATATTCCAGGCCTTAGAGGATTATTATTTGGTATTAATGCTCAAAAAAGTTTAAATAAATTAGTTCATGAAAAAGATATTGATATTATTCATGGCCATTATCTTTTCCCTGCAGGTTATGCTGCAACTAAAGTAGGTAAAAAAAATAATATTACAACTTATGTTACTGCTCATGGGTCAGATATGTTTGAATTATATGCAAAACATTTTTATATTCGCCCTATAATTAAAAAAGTTTTAAAAAATGCTAATCATATTTTAGCAGTTAGCCAAGCACTTAAAAAAGAAATTCTTAAAACAAATATTAAAGGATTAGAAAATAAATTAAGTATTAATTGGAATTCTGTAGATATTGAACGTTTCAAACCTAATACTAAGTATAATTTTAAAGATGAATTAAAAAATGATTATAATGTAAATACTGATAAACCTATAATTTTATTTGTAGGGAATATAATTAAAAGGAAAAATGTTAAAACACTTATTGAAGCTAAAAATAAATTAAATAATGATTCAACATTAGTCATTGTAGGTAATGGGCCTTTATTAAATAGTTTAAAAGATTATGTGAAAAAAGAAGGTATAAGTGATGTGATTTTTTTAGGTGCTCGTGGAGATATAGAAAAAATTATTCCTAGTTGTGATATGTTAGTTTTACCTTCTTATAGTGAAAGTTTTGGTTTAGTTCTTATTGAGGCTTTAGCATGCGGTAAACCTATAATTGGTAGTAATGTAGGTGGAATTCGTGAAATCATTACGGATGACGTAGGTTTGCTTATTAATCCTAATAGTAGTGATGATTTAAGTGAAAAAATTGATTTACTTTTAAATGATAAAAATTTATATAATAAATTTGCTTCTAATGCAAGAAACAGATCTTTTGATTTTTCAAAAGTTGAAATTCCATACAAAGAATTAAATTAAATATTTATACTTTATTTATAAATTTTAAAGAAATATAATAATAATTTTTATTTTGTTATAATAGGTAATTAAAATGAAAGAAAAAGAATTTACTCATCTTACTAAAGATGGGATTCATATGGTTGAAGTTGGAGATAAACCATTACAAAGAAGAATGGCTATAGCTACTGGTAAAATTCATCTTCAAAAAAGTACAATTAAAATGATTGAAAATGCTGAAATTAAAAAGGGTAATGTATTAACAACTGCTCAAGTTGCAGGTATAAATGCTATTAAAAATACTTCTAATTTAATACCTTTATGTCATCCGTTAAGTATCAGTGGCATTGAAATAAATTTTAATATTGAAGATAGTGAGATTAGTACTACTGTTAGTGTTAAAACTACAGGGCAAACTGGTGTTGAAATGGAGGCTATAACTGGTGTTAGTGTGGTTTTACTCACAATTTGGGATATGGTTAAAGCTGTAGAAAAAGATGAAAATGGTCAGTACCCTAATACTAAAATTAGTGATATCTGTGTATTAAAAAAGGAAAAAATTTAATAAAAAATATATTTTAATACTTTTCACATGCTAAGGAAAAAAGAAAATATATAATCCTATAATATACTAAATTTAGAAAAAACATTTATTAAAATTTTATTTTTGGAGAGAAATTAATGGAAAATATTCCAGAAAACATTAAAGAAATACTTGAAGATTGTTATCCTTATATTAAAGAATTTAATCCTGCACAAAAAGCAGTTATTGAATCTGGATATTTGGATGATAAAGAAAATACGATTATAGCTATTCCCACAGCTAGTGGTAAAACTGTTTTAGGAGTTATGGCTGCATTAAAAACCATATTAAATGGAGGCAAAGCAGTTTATGCTGCTCCATTAATTTCTATACAAAATGAAAAAATTAAAGAATTTAAAAAATTTGAAAAACATGGTATTACAATTGATAGAAGTCCTAGAAGTTCAGATTTATCTGTAATGGTTTTTGAATCATTTGATGCTTTAACTCGTTTTTCTTGGAACACACTTCGAGAAGTGGATACAATTATTATTGATGAATTCCATATGATAGGGGAATTTTCAAGAGGTCCGACTTTAGAATGTGCAATCACTAGAGCTAAAAAAATTAATCCAAATCTTCGTATTATTGCATTATCTGCAACTTTAGAGAATATGGATGAAATTGAAGGATGGTTAAATGCAAAAGTAATTGAACATGATTATCGTCCTGTACCATTAAATAAAGAGGTATTAGATACTGAAATGTTTAATACTAAAAATAAGAATGATGTCATAGTTAAAATAATAGAAAAATCATTAGAAGAAAATTCACAAGCATTAAGTTTTGTTTCAACTAGAAGATTTACTGAAAGTTTAGCTACTTATGTGTCTGGGAAAATGAAGAAAAAAATTTCTAAAACTCAGAAAGCAAAATTCAAGAAAGTAGCTGATGAATTATTAGATGTTCCTAAAAAGAAAGGATCTAAACCTACAAGTACTTGTGTTCGTTTAGCTGAAGCTGCAGAAAATGGGGCTGTATTTCATCATGCAGGTTTATTTAATGAGCAAAAAGAGATTATTGAAGATGAATTTAGAGCTGGAAATATTTTAATGATTGCAGCAACACCTAGTTTAATGTATGGTGTGAATTTACCAAGTAAATATGTTGCAATAAGAGATTATACTCGTTGGACATCTAGAGGGCCGCAAAATATTCCTGTATTTGATTACTTGCAAATGTCAGGTAGAGCAGGTAGACCTCAATATGATACTGTTGGATACTCATATTTAATTGCTAAATCAATGGATGAAGCTATGGATTTAGAGGAAAGATATGTTCATGGATTAGTAGAACCTACTAACTCTAAATTAATCGAAAATAAAGATGCTGTGCTTAAACAAATAATTTCCCAAGTTGCATCAAATTTATCTAAAACACCCGACGAGTTACAGGAATTTTTTGAAATGACTTTTTATGGATTTCAAATGAAAAATAATCCTAGTATGAGTCTTTTTGCTTCAGATAGTTTACAATTTGAGATACAATCTTCTTTAGAGTTCCTATTACAAAATGGTATTTTAATGGCTACTCCTAATGGTTTAAAAGCCACTGATTTTGGTAATTTAATTGCTAAGTCTAATTATGCTGTTGAAACTGCTGTTAAAATTAAGGAATATGCTTCTCATATTGAAGAATTTAATTCTTATGAACTTATTTATGCATTATCAGAAACTCCAGATTTACCATTGATTTCTTTTAAAGGTAGAAAAAGTAAAGATCCTGTACGTGAAAAATTATCTAGTTTAGGATTATTTGCTGTTGATATTGGTAATCCTGAAGCAACTTGTGTAAGTTTAGTTGAATGGATTAATGAAAAAAATGAATTTCAAATTGAAAATGCTTATCATGTTTATAGTGCAAGTACTCGACGTTCTGCTTATGAAGCTAGTATGCTTGTTCGTTTTACAAAAAACACTTTAGAAGTTTTAGGAAAATATAATTTTAACAAAGATTTAGATATTTTATCTGCAAGATTGTATTATGGTATCAAAGAGGATCTTATTCCTTTAGTTTTAGGTGTTAAAAGATTAGGTAGAAAACGTGCTAGAAGCTTAGTTGATATATTCGGCGAAGATTTAAGATTTGTTAGTGAAAAAGAATTACAAAAAGTTGAAGGTATTGGCCCTACTTTAGCTAAAAAAATTCATGAATTTAGTGAATTATAAAGAAATAAAATAGTTTTTAGAAAATTTTATTCTAAAAACTTTATTTAATTTAATCTATTTTTTGATTTTGTTGATAGTTGTATGGTATGTAATGGTCCATAGGATAATCTTGTGGGTAATTATAAACTGTGTTACAATAAGTTTTAGTTGTGTTTATATCTGCCCCATTTTGATTGGAACAGTTAATGTCTAAAAATTGTCCTGAATTTAAACAATGATCATTACATTGACAAGACCCCATTATTGCACCGTTATCTGGTGATTTTGCAATTGATACATCTTGTGCAGATGCTGGAGAAATTATGAGTAATCCTATTGCTGCAATAAATACCAACAAAATTAATATTTTACTTTTCATTTTATTTTAACTCCTAAAGATTTTTTTGGATAAAATCTTTATATTATAATATATTTTTTAAAATATATATAATTTGTTATTATGCGAACAGATCTATTTTTTAAAAAAAAAG
>ENA-UOOM01000406-UOOM01000406.1-fermentation-metagenome-genome-assembly--contig:-NODE-406-length-51197-cov-4.582535_pt1 | contig 51197 bp, 53 predicted proteins | sample MGYA00245781_ERZ724031 | MGnify/ENA primary metagenome ERZ724031 (study PRJEB28704, sample SAMN03018317) | fermentation metagenome | biome: anthropogenic terrestrial biome; feature: soil; material...
TCAGTGATTTGACGAATATCATACTTTTTTGTATTACTATCGTATTTATAATAAGGCGTAGAATAATTGCTGCCTATAATAACTAAGCTTTCTTTTGTGCCTATAATTCGTGAAATTGTTGCATTTAAGCCATTTGAATCAAAATTATTTTCGCCTCGGAGCCTTCCGTCTGACTCAAAAGAACAAACAACAGGAACAGCTATATAACTTTCGTTTGCTTTATCATAATTTATATCGGTACCACCAACATAGATTATATTGTTTATAATGTTTAGACTATTGAATTCACAACCAACTCTCTTATAACTCCATAAGGTATTTCCTGAATAATCAAAACATTCTGTTATAGCTGTAAATATCTGTTCTTCAAAAATCGAAAATGTGACATAGATTTTATCAGCTGTTACTTTATGAATTAACATATTAATATGTACATTATCTCTATTGGTATTTTTTACATAATTTCCCCATGGTAGGGTAAAAAGTAATTCTGTTTCGTTATCAGAATCCATTCTGTATAAATTAATCTCTTTATTTAATACAGAATTGCTGATAGCTAGAATTTCATTACCATAATTTTTAAAAGTAAAGAATTCCTCTGTTTTTCGAATATTTTTAATATTCAAATTTGTATCTAATGTATAAACATATCTGCTGGTAGTGCCATCTAATTCATCAAAATATACAAATAAACAATCATCACCTTCGATAAGATTCATATCTAAAATATACTTTTGATTTTCATCTTCAATAATTTTGTGAGCAACCAATTTGCCGTTTAAATCATATTTATTGATATATGATTTATTGATATATGAACTAGAGTCGTTAGTACTTTTTGTTTGATAATGGCCAAATTGATATATATATTTTTCGTTTCTGCTTATAAAACTTGGATATGTACCAATATAAGAAAAGTTATCATCATTGAGTTCGCTTTTAAGGTATGAACTTGTAATCTGAATAATAGGAAATATCGCAATAATAATTAATAAAAAAAGAATGCCTGCAGACCGTCTTAGAACTTTAAATGTCTTCATAACTTCGGTACCTCACCATTTTTTATAATTATATTAACATGTATAGTTTTATTTGTCAACTTACAATAATTTTTAACACTATATTGGCTATCCAAGTCGGAGTGAAAATATATGTTAGTCATGCAGATAAAGTCATGACAGAATCAATATGAAGGAGACAGGAATGAATAATAAACCGATTGATTTTTGGACGCTGCTTCAACTAGTACAGGAACATATATCGAACAATTATGCTGATTTGCTTAATGATTCAAAGAAAAACAATCAACTGCGTCCGTATATACAAAAATTCTTACGGGATTCCAAATATGCGGTTGCTGAACATACTTTTGTTGAGCTGACTGAACGGATCATAGACGAAATGGCAAACTATTCGTTTTTGACGAAATATCTCGGATCACCGGAGCTTGAAGAAATCAACATAAACGCTTGGAACGATATTGCTATTACATTATTAGATGGAAGCATTGTAAAACTTAACGAGAGTTTTCACAGTCCGCAACACGCAATAGATATTTTAAAAAGATTGTTACAACATTCGGGGATGGTTATAGAAAATTCAACACCGATTGCACAAGGACATTTACCAAACAACACAAGAATTACCGTTCTTATTTCTCCGATTGTTGACGAGGATATAGGGGTTTACGCTTCAATTCGATTTTTACATCCTAATAAGATCACAAGAGATATGTTATTAAAAACCGATTTTGCTACTGATAAAATGATTGACTTTATAACAACTTGTATCAGATACGGAGTTTCTGTTGTTGTAGCCGGAGCTACAAGCACAGGCAAAACAACATTTATAAATTGTCTGCTTGGGGAAATGCCGGAAAACAAAAGGATTTTCACAATTGAATCCGGCGCAAGGGAATTATCTCTTGTAAAACGAAAGGATGAAAAGACACTCAATATATCATGCCATGGACTCCTAAAATCGTGAGAGGACTTTCTGAGATAATATCGATTACCGGTGGCGGTCATCATTTTGTCGCATTGAAAAGTGACAGAACCGTATTTACATTTGCCGCAACCGATAACATAAAGAAAATCGATTTACTTTCTGATGTCGTCGGTATCGCAGCCGGAACGTCTCATTCGGTTGCCGTAAAAAAAGACGGTACGGTCTGGTCTTGGGGTGAACTTGAAAACGGACTTGGTGATGGTATAAACACAAGAAGTGAAGTACCGGTCAAAGTGAAAACGATAACGAATGCAACCGGGGTTTCATCCGGTAATTGGCATGTTATTGTAACTGCAACAGATGGTTTATGGGCATGGGGCAATAATTATATGGGGCAGCTCGGATATGGGGTAAAGCCGGATGATTCGTATGATACATCGACAGACCGCAATACACCGGTGCAAGTAAATATGAATGGTAATGATGCTTCTGAAGACTCTTCATCCTCTGATTCATGCCAATCAAAACCGGATGAAACATCTTATGAGACTTCGCAAGACGATACTACATCCCACGGACCTTTGAACGCCAACGGATTCGTCGCGACTGATCTGGATGAGATTCGCCGGAAAATCAACGTGGATAATACGGATATGGTAAAATATTATGATCCTGACCCTTCTGAATTTTTACCTTTATATCCACCGTTTTTAAAAATGGACATCGACACGCTTTTTAGTATCTTTGAGACGATAAAAAAGTATGATTGGGAACCTTATTATTATAATATAAATCCCGTGGAAGCAAAAGCATGCAGAATTACTCTTGTCTGGGAGAATAGAGTTATTACATATTTAACTTTTGCCAAAGATTCTGAAGGCAGATGCTATGTTTTATCGGATTATGACGATCGGATTGCGTATTTTTCAGAGACGGATTTTAATGAGATCAGGGAAAAATTTGAAGCAGCGCCTGAATGGCCGGAAAAATATTATGAGCGGTATGGGTATAGGCATTACAGCGAATACAGCTCATAATAACGAGCCGATTTGGTATCTCAATCAGCTGAATGGACTTAAATATAAAAACAATTTACATTAGGCACTATCTCTTTAGAGGAATATGAAGAATAAAAAACTAACTGGCCCGATACAGCTGACATGTGCGGTCATACTGTGCCAAGAAAACAGTGGAGAAAGTGAAATATAAACAGTTTTCCTATAGGTTTTTAAGTAATGGATCAATCAACATCAGGGGTAAAGTAATGAAAATCATTTATCATATAGGTGAAAAAATCGGAGCAGAAACAATTGTAAAAAAAGGCTTTTTAACTGAAGATACCCAATGCATGTACATAGAATCAAATAACATAAAGATTGCATTAGATAACATAAATTCTGTTGAATTTATTAAGTTTAACTTAGGTACTATGGTGCAGATTAAAAACTATGCTGATACAATCTTTCTTGCAGTTCCACGTATTTTTATCGACAAGGGAACTGGTTTTGCAATCATTAATTACTTTAAAACCAAGAAAGCAGGGCATTTACTTAAACTTGCCATGCAATATCAAGAAAAATAATTTATATATGCGTAGCAAAATCCCCTTTCGAATGAATTTAACATTCAAACGAGAGGGGATTCCTCTGTTCAAATATTACTGTTGGAATAAAAAGGATAGTATCAAAATGGTATCATTCACCGTTTCGATATGCTAAAAACCCGGTAGCCATAAGGGTTTGCGGTATTCCTGTTCTTATTCCCACTCTGTGTATAGTTGTTTTTCTGTGTTTTCACCCATTTATTTTTCCGCATTTAAAGCCATTATTATAATTATTTTCATTTATGTAATCAGGCTTCATAAATTAATAGTACGGTTTTAGTACACCTATTTTCACTCATTGCTTATATTATCACAGGTGACATTTCCAATATACTCATTTAATTTCTTTAGTGATATGTGGTAAGAATATTTTTCGCCTGACAACTTGACTGCAAACCCAAAAGGTGCAACCCCCCTTTGAAGGGCAACCCTTACAAATTGCCTTGATTTACCAAGAAGCTTTGCTGCCATTTCAATAGAAACATTCTTTAAACCGTTTGGGTCAGCTGTTATGTCAGGGCAATCAGTTGTTCCATTCAAGAATGACACTGAACAATCAAGTGCTTCTGCAATTTTGTTCAAGGCAATTTCCTTTGGTTTATTCTTGCCTGATACATATTGACTGATGGATGACTTTCCGATTCCAGTCGAAGCAGAAAGTTCAGCTTGTGTCATGTTCCTTTCCACCATTGCTTGTTTCAATCTTTCTGAAAAATTCATAATACCCCCATATTGAATATTAACTTTCAATAATCGACACCATCAAGATATTCAGGTTCAAAAGTTCATCAAGCATCAATTTCAACACCTTCCTTGAAAAAATGACCTTCAAAAATGCACTGTAAGCCGTTTTAATTACCTTCAAGGGGATAAAACCCCCAGGATACAAAGCAAAGCATCTGACCACGCTGTGTGGGTTCAGGTGCTTATTTATTTCAATCCCAATGTTGGTCTTTGGGTATAAGTTCAAGAATGTCATAGTATTTTGGGATTTCGCTGATAGTCTTGCCTTCTTTTAGCAGGGAAGTCAGGACTTCAATTTTTTCATCAAGCAGTTCATCACTGTCAGGATCAAAGTACCTTCTGATAAGGTCATCATCCACTGACATCAGCAAGTCAAATATTTGTTCCTTCCTCACTAACTATCACCCCCTTTTTTGAAAAGTTAATTTCAAGATATTATATTGTATCACACTTTGTTTGAAAAAGCCATATTTGCTTTTAGAAGGTTTTATTATTGGGGGTATAATTTCTTACCTTGTGCCTTATCTCTTGCCACAGGGGCAAGCAGGAAGATTGGTGATGACCGAATCAACTTACTTTTCATCACAGTCACAGAAGGATGCTTTCAACTCACTGGATGTGGAAAAGTTTGAAATTGTTGCAACACTGGACAGTAGGACTTCTGCAATATGTCAAGACCTTGATGGTCAGGTGTTTGACATGAAGGACTTTGAACCAGGTGAAAAATGAATTTTAAAGGATGGTATTTACAATGTCCTTTTCCCTTTTTGGGTGTTCACTATTTACTTTTAGTCGACAAAGAAAACCCTTGAACTTGATTGTTCAAGGGTCTGGAATCAAGTTATGATGAATTTGTATTGTTGATTTTATAATGTTTTCAATTGCATCCATATAAAAATCATAAGCCATTATTCATGCACCCCTTCCGCAACTGCTTCAAGCGCTTCATCAACCTTTTCTTCCAGGTAAGAAACAACACCGTCAAGATCAGCCGTTTCACGCACATCACCAAAGCTGTTGGTTTGTTCAACTTTGATTTCTGCAAGGGTGAACTTATTGACCGCATCCCTTTCAGCAATGTCACGCAAATATTTCAGTTCTTCGCCTGTCATTTCCATTGAATCTGCAATGCTGTCTGTGTCATCAGCTATGTTGGACAGGTACTGTGAAGGGTCATAACTTCCTGTGTAATCATTCACATCAGGTATATCAGTATTGAACAAGCTTGCAGGGTCAAAGTTTCCAATTGCTTCTTCAAGATTTTCACCTGCTGAATATCCTGCATCCCAAGCATCACTGTATGCCCATCGGTTCAGCCCCAAATTTTCAACACTCAAATCAAGTTCATCTATGACTTTTTGATAGTTCTCATTTGGTGCATACTTTTCAACAGCTGAATCTGCCATGTCTTTCAGACCTGACCGCCATCCTGCAACTGTATCTGCCATGCTTGACCCAAACACAAAATCCATAGCAGATGCAATTTTTTCCAGTACAGCAAGCACCCCATCTGCCATCCCTTGGAACATATAGATGATTGATGATATTGGGTTTGCAAATATATTCCCAATAAAGTTTGCAAACTTAATGAATGGGTTGACCAGTGCTTCAATAATGCCAAAGACCAATTCTAACAATCCCAGGAATAAGTTCCAAAGGAAAGCACCCAGTGTTGAAAAAACACCAAATATAATGCCTGTTGCACTGACTGATGTTCCTGCAACCTTATTGATTATTGCAACAACCGCATACAATGCAGCAATGATTGCAATAATAATTATTAAAATCCAGGTAATAGGACAGGCATACATTGCTGCATTCAATCCCATTTGTGCTGTGACTTGTGCCCAGGTTGCTGATGTGGTAGCCCAGGTAACCGTTGCCAGAATTCCCTTTGCAACAGCCATTACACCGCTTCTTGCTGCACTAATCAGTTCAAGGGCATTTACTATACCCAAATAACCTGCATATACCGCAAGTGCAGCAGCCACACCATAAATCACTGGTGAAATAATTGACCAGTTTTCATATAGAAAACCACCAACATCACCAATCAAACCAAATATCCAATTTAAAACACCGCCAACAGCAACTATTGCACTTGTAACCCCATCTGCAAATTGATTGAATCGTTCTGAATTTGCAATTTCATTCAGCTTTTTCAGAATTGGGTCAAAGGCAAATAGTGCTTTGTTTTGAATGCTTGTCCATATCTGACCAAAATTCATTGGCATTTCATTGAACCTTCCATCCACATCATCAGCGGTGCTGAACAATGCATTTTTGATGACAGAAGCTGTCAACAATCCTTCGGATGCCCAATCCTTCATTGAACCTTCTGCCCCTTGTACATTCACCATATAATCTTCAATTGCATTAGCAAGCAAGGGGGCATTCTCTATGATGCTTCGGTATTCGTCACCTTGCAGCTTTCCTGCTGACATTGCTTGTGTCAACTGATACATTGCAGATGCTTGTTCCGTTGCTGACGAACCACCAACAATGAAGTTCTTGTTCATTAGTTCCTGAAAGGTAATTATTTCATCCATTCCACTAAATGATTTACCTGCAAGCAGTCCAAGCCTGGATATACTATTAACATTGTCCTGGTAAACTGAACTTGACCTTTGCGCAGAAGCAAAGATTTTGTTTTCCAGTTCCTGAACAGAACCGCCATCATCAACAAGAAGGGAAAGCCTTGCTTCTGACATTGCTACCTTATCAGACACTTCAATTTCTTTTTTTGCTGTTTGAAAGGTCACATATGCAGCAGCCATCTTCTTGACGGATGACAGAAGCTTGTTTCCATTGGCTGCACCCTGGTTCATGGATTCATTCAACTGTTCTTGCTGCTCAACATTGCTCCTAATGTTTTGTTCTGTCTGTTCATATGCTGTATTTATCCGATTGACTTCCATTTCCGCTGCTTCAAGTCCACTGGTGTTAAAGTTCATTGAATCATCAACCCTGTCCAAAGCAGTATAAAGCCTATCAGCGGATGAAGCCATATAACCCATTGGTGCAGATATTCTATCAATCAACTGAATCACTGTTTGTATTGTTGCCATATTTTTTCACCATCCTTTCTTTGATATTATTTATAACGAAAAGCAGCTTGTGCCTTTTGTTATACTCTTTTTGAACAGACCGCCTTTTGATTTCCCACTGAATCATGCAATGTGTCAATTTTGCAACATCAGCTTTTTCAGGATTGTTCATCTGCTTCTTTGCACTTACAGATAAAGCGGTAAGTTCTTCATCAGTCCGCTGCATCAGGCAAGACATAAGTCCAATGATGGTGGTGCTGTATTCAGTTTCTTTGTTGACAATCAATTTCCCATCATCAGACAGTCCTGCATAATTGCTGCAATCATCCTTTTCATCCAGGTAACGCAGACCATCAACCCAGTTCATGCGAATATGCCCAAAGTTGACCACCCAAAGATTTTCATTGACCACTTCAATATTTGGATTCATGACCATTGCACCCCCAATTTATGGATTGATATATTTCATTACCTGAAAACACAGGCTTTTTCAATGATTTTGTTACTAACCTGTTATTATTCATAAAAATCCCCTAACTGATGAAGACTGAAATATCAGTCAAAGCATCATTGTGAATTCTGTGTAATTGTTTTATGCTATAACTCATTTTCTTTGCAATTTCTTCCCACTTCATAAAATTCATGTATCTATATTGAAGGACAATCCTTCTCTTTGAATCCTCTACCTGATGAATTTTTTCTCTAATTTCAATTTTTAGTTCCATCAACTGTGCCATTTCTTCATCAATTTTCTTTTCAAGGTCAACAATGCTAATTACATACTTGGTAAACTTTGCTTCAAGTGATTTTGTTTTCTGAACTCTTTCCTGTGAAAAATCTGTGCTTGGTAAGCTTGTTGACAGTATCTTTAATTCATTTAGTTCTTCAATTTTACTGGTTATCAGTTCATTTATCTTAAATGCCTGTTGTAAATACCACTTTGCCTTCATCTGTTGTTCTGTGCGCATTAAACTACCCCCCTTATTTGAAACACTGTGAAAGAAACCGTTGCAGCTTGTTTTCAATCACCCTTGGTGCATCAGCTTCAAGTTCTTGTTCTGAAATAGTCAGCATGAATTTCCCTTCAACCCATCCTTTGTGGTCAGGTGTCCTGTGTCCATATTCAACATAGGATGCATAATTGACAGGATTTATAATTTCAATCTGATAATTGCTGCCAACCTTTTGAACTTTAAGGGATTGGGCATATGTAAAAGCATCAGGTGTTCCACCGCTTGCAGCTTGTGCTTCTGTTTTCGCAGTCCATCCACGCTTTAATGTACCGCCCTTTTTCCCTGGATGTGGGGTGAAAGACACCCGCTTTCCATCCTTTGTGGTGAAGTTGACAGGCTTATCATATACACCTGTGGGTGTCTTTTTTATAACCTTTGCAAGCAACCTTGCTGCAAGTTCCTTTGTGCAGGATTCCAGGAACTGCTGAACTTGTTCTTCATGCAGTTGTTCCAATTCATCCCTGAACTTCCCAAGCTGTTTAATGTCAACCTTTATTGATTTCCCCATCTGAACCACCCCCCCTTGATTGAAAATTTATCGAACAATAAAACCAAATCATTATAATTACTGGTTTTTATGCTGATTTTGTTACTACCTTGTTACTAACAAGCAAGGGAACAAGGTATTTTGCACCTGTTCCCTTGCTTTTGAAAGTTAATTTTCAATTAGGGAAGGAAGGGGTTCAGCCATTTCTTCAACACTTTCAGCAAGCTTCACAATGTCTATTTCACCTGCTATTTCTTCATAACCATCCTGTTTGACAGTGAAGTATGTACCAAAGAAGTTGAATGCTTCGCCCTCTCTCTTTGGATGGATGAAAAGCTGTTCAGCAAGTAGTTCAATTTCACTGAACATATTCAGGAACACTTCTGTATTGTTCAGTTTCCCAAATGTCTTGGGGAAAGTGGTGCTTCCAGAAGCATCAATGATGTTGACTTTCTTCTGAATGACATTCTTGAACAACCGCATCTGCTCATAATCATCCAAGAAGGGTTTCAGAATGATGTATGCACTTTCATCAGTCAGTTCATCACCTTCATATTCCAGGAATTTCAGGGCATTGCTTACCTGAACCGCATAATCAGCAGGTTTATCCAAGTCCTTGAAGTAAACAGGCATCAACTGTTCTTTCACCGCTGCAATGACCGCTTTCAGCTTCTGATTCAGAACAACATCCACCTTCACCGAACTGGTAAGAGTTTCATTCAGTTCATCCTGCATGGACTGTGCAATAAATTCCCTGGTGTATTTATTCGTAAGTGCAGGGGATTTCCACTTTTCAAGCACCGCAGTCATTGCTTCAATGCACTGTTCATCATTCGTTCTGTGTGCATCAACCAAGTCTTTGATTCTAACCATAAATTCAATTTTCATTTTCAATTACCGTCCTTTCGCTTCTTTCAATATTTTATAAATCATGGAATTTTCATCAAAAATACTTTGAAATGCATAACCTTCATAGTCACCTTTGATGATGTATGACATTTGGCTATACATTCTATTTCTTTCATTGGATAGCTGATTGATCTGTCTTGCAAGTTCAATCATTTGGTCAACCAATGCATGGATTTGCGGATTGTAATGCTGAATTACCTGGTTTTGCAGGTTTGTTGTATCTGTGATATTAGCTGACTTTGCAAGCTGCTTCATGTGTTCATTGAATTCATTATTTGTCATTTTCGATTACCTCACTTTTTATTTGATATGGGTTGAAAAGTTCAGACATATTTGAACTTTTCAGTTTTTTGTTCAGTTCCGTATATATGGAACTGATTTTGTTGGAATAAACCGCTTTTGCCTTCTGAATCATCCGCTGCTTTTCTTCCTGTGATATGTTAAGTTGGAACTTACCCCTTTTTTTAGTACTACTTTCCCTGATAACCTTAATTGCTGCATCCATTTCAACCACTGTTTTCAGCACCAGGTCAAGCTGCTGAATGATGTATTCATGCGCTTGTATCACCACCAGTCTTGAATATGGCATTCAGTGCAGCCATGCAATATTCAAGTTCCTGCTGATTCTGATTAATTCTTTCATCCGTCAGTTCACCCAGGTCACCAGGATAAGCAGCAGTAATGTCATCAAGCAAAGTAGCAAGATCACGATAATTTGTGTTGATTTTCAGCCTTTCTGCCTGAACAGAAAACATCAAGTCACGCATCCGTTTAATCTGTGCTTTGGTCAGGGGCATGTAATGGTCAAGAACCTTCTGCATCAGAGATTGAAGCTTCTGCTTGTCACCCTTTGCTGCTTTCAGTTCGGATGCTATTTTCTGTTGGAATTTCTCATTGTTTTTCACCTGTTACACCGCCTTTCTTTATAAAATTTATTGTTCAATAAGTTCAAAGTGTTTATTTTGCTTGCTTTTCCAGTGTTTATGTTACTAACATGTCACTATTAGTCATCTTCATCACCCATATCATCAATGATGACCACTGGAATTGACCCTTCAATGTTCAGCTTTTCAGTTGCCTTGAATCCTGCCCTGTCAAGAATATCTTTAGCAGCCAAGAACCTGACCATTTCATTCTTTGCATTCAAAAGGCTTGTTTGTGTCTTGAATGCCTTTGCAGCCAATGACTGGATGCTTATTCTGATAAGCCTGTCAAGTTCATTGGTGAATTCAGCATTCTTTTTCCAATTGCAGATGGTCTGTTCCGTCACTTTAATCTGTTCTGCAATTTCTCTTTGTGTAAATTCGCCTAATGCCATCAGTTCAAGACACTTTTTCTGCTTCTTATGTAACATATGGTCACCCCCTTTTCCTTAAAATTTATTCAAATTATTTCAATGCCTTAACAACAGGCTTTAACTGTTCATCATTCATCAAATCCTTGTAAACTTCACCTGGTAGTAACATTTTCAGAATAAGCTTTGCAGCCTTCTTTCTTTCCCTGCTATAATCACCAATCAGAACCGCCACTGCATTTATAATCATTTCTTGTTCATTCATGTTCATGTAAATACATCCTTTCAAAAGTTTATTACCTTTTCTGCCCCCTGGTTGCTGCCTTTACAACCAGGGAACAGCAGGTCAATCTAAAAGAAAAAAGAAGATGGAAGAAAGTAATTATCAACCATCTTCATTGTATAGGGCAGCTCCCTGAATGTACATAGCAAAACACCATATATGGTTGTTTTTCTGAAATATGACGGAAATGAATACTATTTGTAGTGTAACATCTGTAACAAATAATCTGAATAAAATAAGAACCCTTCACAAGTGGTTTTAAGGCTCATGGAAGGGTTCTTGTTATCAAGGGATATGTAATCACCTTTTGTTGATTAACTTTCTCACATGGTCAACTGACAGATTCATTTGGTCAGATATATCACTTAATGACATTGCACCACTGTAAAATGCATTTCTTGCAAACAATTCTTTTGATTCCTGGTCAGGGAATTCGATTGCCTTTGGTTTCTTGTTGAAATAGAATGTCCTTCCTGCAAAGTTATCAATTAGTTTTTGGGTCATATCTTCACCTATGACATCTATGATTTCAAGGATTGAAACTGATTTTGACATTTTATCTTCCTTTCTGTGTTTGGGTTTATGTTACACATTGTTACAGTTCGAAAGGTCAATGTGTAACATTGGTAAAAGTCAGTAATATCAAGGGTTTCAAGGTGTATTTTCTTTAAATGTTACACATTGTTACAGTAATATCTCTTATATTCTTTTTTTTAGAGAATCAACAATTTTTAATGATGTCTAAAAATGATATGTTGTTATTAAGTTGAATGTAACCGTAACAATGTGTAACACTTCAACTTTGAACTCTGAAACTCTTGATTTTCAAGGGTTTTATGTGTTACGGTTCAAAGCGTTTTGAACCGTAACAATGTGTAACACAACTGTAACATTTTCATTTTTCAACCTTTTCCACCATGTATTTCAGCAACATTTCATAATCATCATAGGAAACCATGATGTCACCTGAACATACACTTTTGACGATTTGCATCTTTTCTTCCACTGGTGCAGCTTTCCAGTTGTCCATTCCTATCACTGAATAAGGTTCTATGGGTTTCTTTATCTCAATCCTTTTGACAAAAATTCGGTCAAGTTTATCCCCAAACCTTTGCGGTTTTGTGGTGAATCCAAAGTACCTGCAAATCATTTTAGAAAATTCATATTTGCTCATTGTTTGTAAACCTAATTCTTTCGAACAGAAAGCATACATATCATAAACTTCCGAATTGATGTTGTTTTCAATATGACCGCCCTTAATCAAGACATCAATCAGAAGTAGTGCATCAAATTGATGCTTCCTGAGAAGGATGATTTTTGCTTTTTCCTTTTCCTTTTCCTTTTCATTTACATAGTCCAGCTCACTGTACATCTTATAAAACAGGGTTTTTACCAGTTCATACTTCCTTGCTTTACTCATATCAATGTTATTCATTATGCTTGTACCATCCTTTCTTTTCTAATCATCTGAACCGCTTCATGAACCTTTGCTTCCAAGTAACCAACCTTTGCAGTAATCAGGTTCACTTTGTCTTTATTTGAAAGCGTTCCCAGGACAATGAAATTCAATTCATCAGGGGTCACCCCATTAGGAAGTTCCATTGAATCCATCATTCTTTTTATCCTCAATGTATTCATGCAGTTGCTGATCATAAATGCATACTGGTTGATGGAAGCTATTGAACCATCATAAGGAAACCAAATTTCCATTCCCAGGTTCAGTGAACGCAGGAATTCATTACATCTGTGAATCTGAAATGAAGTCATCAGTGGGAACAGGAAAGCCTGTCCATTATCCAAGGTCACTAATACCCCAAGCTTTTCCAATTTCATGTTCTGAATCCTTGAAGCAGTGATTTTGCTGACATCTGCTGATGTCTTGATTGTTGCTAATTTTTTCATACTATCATCCATCCTTTCAATTTTTGGTTGCTTTCTTAATCCTTAGTTATTTCAAGATGTTGCAGCATCTTATAAATAGACCTTTTCTTCAAAATATCTTCTCGATACTTTTCCTGCTGTGACAATTTTCCCTTGTTGCTTTAGCTCATCATTTAATTTCTTTATAATTCTGTAAGCTGTGGTTTCAGAAACTTGAAGAATTGAAGCAACATCAGAAGCACAATAGAACCTTGATTCTTGCTTAATTGCATAGCTGCTTGACATATTTTACACCTCCTTTCTTAATCTTGGTTTGGTTGCTTTCTAAATCCTGTTTACTGATTGGATGTTGCAGCTTCATATTCAATCAGTTCTTCAACCTTAACATTCAATGCCTTGGCTATCTTACCAATAGTTACTGGTCTGGTATCTACTTTATTGGCAAACATCTTTTGGATAGTAAATCTTGAAACTCTTGATTTCTTTGCAAGGTCATCATAAGTCATACAATTGTTAGCCATGTATATTTTTATTTTTTCCTTACTAATACGCATTATATTCACTCCTTTCTGTTCCGTCTGTATACATTTTATCATAGTTTGTTCTGAATGTCAATACTTTTTGAAAACTTTTTGTATATAAATGTTGACTTTGAAAACATGATGTGCTATAATCGATGTTATAGAAAGGATGGTGAAGCTGTTGGAAATCGTCAACATTAAAATCAAAGAATTACGGGAATCTTTAAATTTATCACAAGAAGAATTTGGCAAGTCTATTGGTTTATCTAAATCTGGAATTTCAAATATTGAAAAAGGCATTAGAAAGGTACGAGATAATTACATTGAATTGATATGCACGAAATACAATATCAGTAAAGAATGGTTGACTACTGGAGATAAACATGCAAAAGAAGCTCATCTTTTTGAATCATTTGTTTCCTATTTAAAATCTTTAGAATATACCTATGACTGCCAAATTGATGAAATTCTTGATAGCTATGAGCAGGAAGAATATGATGGATCCGGCAATGTAATTGGTCATTCAACAGTGATTGAAGATGCAACTTATATTTCCACTTTATCCAAAGATGGAATCACAGCAACATTTACACAAGAGGAATTTGAAACCTTGCAGAACAGAAGCAAGGAATCCATTGAAGGAATGATTCTTCTGCAATATCATAAAAACAAAAAAGAACCGCCCTCTGCTGTAACAGAAAACGGTTCAGGCGAATCCAATGAAAATACAAATAAATAATACATCACCACTGCAACGGTGAACAAGAAGAATCCCCACGGCTGCAACCATGAGGATTCAGAAAGCAACCAAATCAAGAAACAACGAAAGAATCATGAATGGTTAATTTATTATATCATTTCATGATTCAAAAGTCAAATGAAAGGAATGATATAATGCCTGTCTACAAAGATAAAAAACGTAATACTTGGTACTGCAAATTCTATTACAAGGACTGGCAGGGGAACAACCGCCAAAAGAAAAAGGAAGGCTTTACAACCCAAAGGGAAGCCAAGGCTTTTGAACGTGAATTCCTTAATAAAGCACATGCTTCCTGTGACATGACATTTGGTAGCCTGGTTGAACTGTATATGGAAGATTGTAAAAGCAGATTGAAGCCAACCACGCTTGAAAACAAACAATATACAATAAATTTAAAATTATTACCCTTTTTTCAAAACATGCCCTTAAACACCATTACCGCAACAACGGTCAGGAAGTGGCAAAATGAATTGATTTCAAATGATAGTAATTATAGCCAAACTTATTTAAAAACAATAAACAATCAGCTTTCAGCTTTATTCAATTATGCCATGAAATATTATAAATTGCCTTCCAATCCTGCAAGAACAGCAGGTTCTATGGGCAAAAAGAATGCAGATTCAATAGAGTTTTGGACTGTTGAAGAATTTAAGATGTTTATGAACATTGTTGAAGATAAGCCAACATCAAAGGCTGTTTTTAACATTCTATTTTGGACAGGTATGAGGTCAGGTGAATTGTTAGCATTATCATTAAATGATTTTGATTTTGCTGTTCAAACAGTAAGCATCAACAAAAACTATGCAAGGATGGGCAACCAGGACTTGATTCTTGAACCAAAAACACCAAAAAGCAAAAGAACTATCACCTTGCCAAAATTCCTATGTGAATTGATTCAAGACTATTCATCCAGGCTATATGATTATGAACCTAATGACCGATTATTTCATGTAACAAAATATTTTTTACATCATGAAATGGACAGAGGATGTAAGAAGTCAGGTGTAAAGAGAATTAGAATTCATGATCTGCGACATTCACATGCTTCATTATTGATTGAAATGGGATTCTCCCCGTTGTTGATTTCTGAAAGGCTTGGACATGAAAACATTGAAACCACTTTGCAAACTTATTCACATCTATATCCCAACAAGCATTCAGAAGTGGCTGACAAATTAGAGCTTCTAAATAAAAAGTAGTACGCTTTTAGTACGACTGCAAAATAAATAAGCCTGAAAACGCTGCAATATCAACGCTTTCAGGCTTTTTGTTTTTTATTCCCACTCCTAAACACAAACTGCACATTAAACAGTTTTGTTTTGGAACTTTGACTTGATATGCTTTTGTTTGTCTTAGATTATCCTTATTCTATAAGGTATACAGACTTTTGCTATCATTTAGCTATCGGGTTGGGGCTATCAATCTTAATCATTTATACTTTCTATTTTATCACGTAACTCATGTAAGGGTATTTCGTCTTTCGTGAAAATTTCTAGCCATCAAGACATGGGTTTGTCAAGATATATGACTCCGTTTCTTGTTCTAAATTATTCCCCTTATATTTCATAAAAATATTTTTATTATATTTTGGGAGTTATACTTGCTAAATCTGGTGAATTTGAAAACAAATCCCATATAGCGATTTTCATTTTTTTGATACGTTTTCCATCGCCAAAGTCTAGTAAATCCTCACGTTTAAATGTGTTTAATAATTTATTTAAAATACCAAATTCGGCAGAGGTCATTAAAAAGGCTTCTTCAGGATCAATTAATTTACAATACGCCCATAATTGTCCTAAATCTCGCAGTGTCAAATTTGTTTTTTTAGCTTCAATAAAGAACAATTTTATAATACCATCTTTCCGAGCTACACCTAATATGTCAATTTGGATATCAACACCAGTCGCAAAATCGTTGACAATGCCTAGTTTACTCAAAACCCTATCAAGTCTTTCAGCGTGAGCATCAAGAGTGGTTATTTCAAATCCTTTGTACTTGTCCAACAAATATTGATGTAACCACAATCGCATCGGTTCATATAACTCAAACTCACTATGTACGTTCTTTTTATTCGCCATAACCCAATTCCTTCGCTATATCAGTCCATGAATTAAAGTGTTTCCCTCTAATTGTAAGAGGTATAAATTCATCATTTTCGCCTGGATGGATAGGTTTCTCTTTGTTCTTGATTTTTCGTGTTTCCCAATAGTATCTATGTGTATATTTTTCCGGTTCTTTATTATCCTGACGATAACCTGCAAGGAGTTCATCGGAATACATCTCTAACGCTTGTTGCTTATGTATTATACCAAAGCCGACCGGCACAAACTCATTAGCCCATACTTTTACTTGGTGTTCTTTTTTCCAGAAATTCGGCTTTCCTTCGTTATACTTCTTCAATTGTCCATCCCTCATGTTTGGATGAGCCCAATCTATATTTTGTACCGGAATATCGGTTGATTTCAGCAGATTGCATATATCAATTACCATTTGCCAATTATGAGGAATTTCAAGATAAACTCTATGTTGATACTTAGCTCCAACATAGTAATTACTGCGTCTAATATATCCAGTAACATCAGCAAATCCTTTAATAAACTGTCTACGTTCATCAAGAGTACAACCAAATATATCTTCGTGAATACATATGTCATTGTGAGAAACAGCATTACCTATATATCTATTTATTTCTCTAATTAGATAGTCAGAGTTAGGTTTTGCGAAAGAAAGCACCGTTGATGACTTATTTTGTATAAAGTCAAGCCCTGCACCTATTAAAGGCTCAGTTATGCTTCTAATATCTGAAATGCTTGCTTTAACGTACAATTTCACGTCATGTATTTCTTCAGTTTGCAGTTTTTTATGCGGAATGTCGATAGACACAATTGTATTTACGGCAGTTCTTTGTATCTCACCATTGCCACATATCATCCCTAACAAATAAGCCATTTCTATGTTCATACAGCACCTCTTTTAATTATATCCTACACGATACCCATTATCAAAAAGAAACCACATTAGCTTATTATCATCCAATCTATAACCAAACTCATTTGAACGGTAATTATGGTTTCTATATTTTCTTCCATTCCAGTACACAGGAATGCCAGTTGTGTCATTAAAATAAACCCTAAGTTCAATACTCCATTTATCAACCGTATCACTTAACAAACAAATGCCATCATCACCAATGGCGATATCTTCCGCATATGAATCGTTATATTTAGTAATGAAATTTTGCATCTTACCTTGTTTGCCTTCAACATCTATAAATATTCGTTGAATATTGCTTTGTAAGAAATCTAAAAACTCTTGATACATAAATATTTCTTTCCCCTACTTTTTTATAAAGATTAAAATATACTCATGTACTTTATTTATACGGTACTTATAGGGATAACCCAATGGTCTCATATTATTATAATCTTGTTGCCTATCCCAAATAATTATATCATCAAATATGTAGCCGCGTTGTTGCAGCTCAGTTGCTAAATCGCTATGCAGAGGATAAAAATCGCTTTTTTTTCTAATATCCATTACATTCACAAGGCAATAAGCCCCTGGCTTTAAAACTCGATTAACTTTTGCAAATAATTCGCCTAAGCTATTAATGAACTCTTTGTAATTTAGAATGTTACCTATATCGTTTTCCTTCTCAGAATAATTTGTCGACTCTTTACCATCAGCACTACGCTTCATGTTTAGAATATCCCAATAGGGTGGGGATGTAACGCACAAATCAAATAAGTCATTTTCAAGATTATCTATTTCTATAAAGCTGTCACCATTGATTATTGTGATATGATCATCTTGACCCACTCTATTTCTTGCGATATCACAAAATTCTGTCGACAAGTCAATCCCAACAGCAGACCTTCCAAGATTATGTGAAGCCACAAGCGTTGAGCCTATTCCGTTAAATGGATCTAATACATTTGCTCCATGTTTAGAAAATGTTCTAATTAGTTTTTCACACAACGCAACAGGATAAGATGCTGGATGTTTTAATTCTTTTTCCTCTTTCGTTTTAGTCAAATCTCTCCATATACTAAAAGAGTTTAGCAACCATTCTTTTCCGGTTAAGTCATTGCATCTCTTATCATCGTTTATCATTATTCCACCTCTGTGACTGGATATCTTTCATTTGGCGCTCAATATGACTTCTCTCTTTTTCTGCAATTTTATAAGTATCATATATAAGGTTATTTAGCGACTCTACCATTTCGAACCATGAATTGCTCATATAGTCTATGGTTTCCAATGACTTTACAACACTGATTACCCTTTGAAAAGTATTATCATCTACAACCAACGGCAACTTCTTCAGATATTTAGCATCTGTATGCATAGTTAACTTTGAGTTGTTAAAACAAAATTTTAATAAATAATAATTACAGAGCCTTGAATGCAAAACTCCCAAAATATATCTGCACATCTTTTCATCGCCATCGGTAAATACTGTTACTGTCTCCGTTGCTTCTAAATCACCTGCAAAACTTGCAATTATGCCAGCTTCTGCACTATAAATATTTTGTATAAATACTTTATTGCCTTTCTTGGGGACGGGCTTGTTTTTAAAAGAAAACTTACGAATATCTTTTCCTATTATTGCTGTATCAGATTTAGATTTTCCTCTTCCAACATATCCCGTGCAAATGTCACTAAACTTTTTATATGTTCCCTCTAAAGTTTGATATATTGTAAAGTCCTCTTCGCTATCAAACAGTAAGATTTCGTCTTTATAAAAGTTCTGCGGTACTTTCAGTTTTTCTACGAATGTTTCGCCTTCATATTTGTAGATAATGATATCGTTATTTTTCACTGGTTGGTTTTCAAGAGTCAAAACGATCTGCTCGCCCCTTACACTCTTGAAATACTTCCCGATATCCACAATAGATACTATCCGTTTCTCATTTATAATCATTCTTCGCAAGACACCGTAAGATGCAACATGAAGAAAATTCTTAGGAATTATGTAAGATATAGTCCCTTGCGGTTTTACCAATTCAAAAGCTCTATACAAAGCGGCAATATATAAATTACTGCCGGAATCTTTAACATTTCTTAGAAATAAATAGTCGTTAGTATCAATAACTATATCTTTTACAATCGGTGCATAAGGAGGATTACCAATTAAAAAATCAACAGGCTCTTTTAATTTCCACTTTTTTAAAACTTGCTCTCCATTTTCAGCAAGTGTATCTATAACTTTTGCATTTTCAATGTTATACTTATTTTTTGCTATCGAAATTGCTTTTTTATCGATATCCGCACCATAAACAGACGAATATCCCAAATGTTTGGCGGCAACTAAAAAGCTACCCGTTCCGCAACAAGGATCCATTACCGTTGCGTTTAATGGAATACTTAAAAACTCAATAATTTTCCGAGAAAGTTCAATATCGGTATAAAAAATACCATTATCTTTTTTATATGCTGAATCCAGAGACTTTTCATATTGTTTGCTTTTTACAGAATAATCACTTAGTTGCATTTTAATTGTCTCCTTTCATCAGTAACAACTTTATATTCCTAAGCATTCTTAAAAAGTTCCGATAATGAAATTCCTAACCCTTTTGCAATCTTCTCCAAGTTAATAATCGAAATATTTCTTTTGCCAAGCTCAACACTTGCAAAATAAGTTCTATCCATCCCGATTTTTTGCGCAAACTTTTCTTGACTAAGTCCGGTTTCGGCTCGCAATTCTCTTATACGGGTCCCGATTTTTATAGTAATCATAAGTTAACCTCTGCTGTCAAAGCATTGTTATTCCTCAATATACACTTATACAGTATCTATTATACTTAAAACAGAGTATAAGTCAACTGTTTATAAGCAACATTTCCGACTTTTTTGCAAACTTTTGCATCGCCCCTAGCCTAATAAAGACCGGGTGGTGATGCCGTAAGACATCACCACCGCCTTGTCTATCTATAAATCAACTCCGCATTCACAACTTCCATAGCCCTATCTCTTATATTATTTATTTTCCCAACCCACTCCATCTGATTTTCAGCTTTAAGCTGTTCCGTTACCCCTTCTTTTTCGGCAAGTTGTTTTACCAGCCAAAAAAACATATTCTGTGCCTGTTCGTCAATATTGGCGAGGTAGTTGCTCAGTTTACCAGAGGTAAGCAGCTCTGTATACAAAACTTTCTTATGACGCTTAATATACCACAAGTGCCGCTGTCCCCATATGCCGATAGGTTCTTGTTCTACCTCGGGAAGTGTAAGGCAGGGGATATAATAATCCCCCTGCCGTTCGTACCAAAGACCGTTCTTTTCATTGTAAAAAGTATTTTTCATTGTGGATTCCTACCTTTCAAAATTGTTTTTTCTAAAACCTTTGTCACGCTCTTTTGATTGTTTTGCTGTCCGTGCTTGTTCAAGTAAGTTGCCAATTTGATTGTCGCCGAACACCTTGCGTAGTAGTGCATAATTCTTATTTTGTGTTTTTAATTCTTTGTTTTCTGCGGCGAGAGTAATATTTGTTTTACTCAATCGTTTGTTTTCTCGATATAAGTTTCCATTTGTAATATTCAACCGATGGTAATTATCCCACCCTTCAAAACACCTCGCCAAGACTGTCTTAACAAGCGATTTTAGCTTTTTAACAAGTGGCTCAGCGTATTTCGCTTTGTAGCTTTTTGCCGACATTAACCCTTGCGGTTCGAGGAGTTGGTATTCAGGAGAGATATGCAGTGCATTCGCAATATCGTCCAATTCCTTTGTTCCATCATCATAATTTCGGATTTGTGAAGATAACGCTTCACGCTCAAGCGATTTCTCAGTGATGACTTCATCGAGCTGCGCGACCTCTTGCTCTCGTTCCTGCTTCTTAAAATCCAAAACAGACAGGTGCTTTTCGTGCGTTCCTTTATGCTCCCACTCAATTCCGTGGCGCTCCATAACGGCGGCGAGCTGTTCTTTTTCTGATTGTACCCACTGATTCCATTCGGTGTCACCACGACTACCGCCCTTGAATCCCTGCATTGAGAGTGCCTGTTTAAGGCTGACTCTTGTTTCAAGACCCCGTTTGCTTCCCGTGGTGAATGGCACAAAATCAACATGCAAATGTGGCGTTGCTTCATCCATATGAATGTGAGCGGAGAATACTCTAAGCTGTGGATTCCGAGCTTGAAAGCTACGATAATATTCATCTAAGATTTGCCATGCAAGCGTTCCGTTTTCGCTTTCAGAACCCATATTGTCCTTATCGCCTATCTGTAAAATGATTTCATGAAACGGTTTTTCTTGCTTTGATTTGCAAATTTTTTCATAGTAATTATCAATCTGTCTATCAGATCGTGTTTGCTTGGCATTGTATTTTTCGAGAGCATTGTCGAACAACTCTCTATATACATTTTTGATATTTTCATTACAATAATCGATATTGAACTGGCTTCTCTCACCGTTAACATTCTCCGCCTTGAATTTGCGGCTATTGTGATTGACTGACCCTTTGCCAACCATGGCACTTATCGTTCTTCTAATAAAATCACATCCTTTTCCTTTCGCTGCGACAGCAGCGGCTTCTGTTACTCTTGGCAAGAGTAACGCAAAGGCACTTTTGACAGGCAAGCCCATCAAAAATGCAACCTACAAACAGGTTTTGCGCTCTCCGAGGGGCAGGAGTCGCTTTTTGAAAAAAGCAACCTGCACCCTGCAAAAACTTTCATATGCGACGATGCGTGTCGATGGTGACGGTGTTTTTGACGCCGCACTCCACACCTTAAAATATCGACACGACCGTCACACATCGTCACGCTTGCTCCAGAGTGAATGTTATCTTTCGCCCATCGTGACAGCGTTTATTTTCATATCGAATGCCATAATCCCGATACAAACGCTCTGCGTTAATATTCAACTTCATGGTTAAGACATTTGGCTTCATATCAACGGAGAGAAAACTGCACAATTCTGTCGGTGTTCCCTGCCATGCAGACTTATCACCGTTTATTCTCTCGGCAACATTTTCAAGCAACGGCTCCGGTGGTTCTCTCCACAGCTCCGTTTCGCTTCGTTCCAACCCCCACGCAAGGGTTTCTTCACTTCGGATTAAATGCAACCGACTATCCTGTTGATCCCGTCCCGAGATATCCAATGTGGCAGCGTTGCTTGTCCGCTTCTCTTTGACAAGTAAAAATGCGCCATCCGCTGCGCCAAGCAAACCGTTTGTGCCAGAAATCATATCAAACTTATCGTCTGCCGGTTGCTTTCGAGTATGATGCACAAGTAATAAGCAAATCCCATAGCTGTCGGCAAACTTTTTCAACCGAGTGATAATTTGATAATCACTGGCATAGCTATAACCGTCACCACCGACCTCCCGCACCTTTTGTAATGTGTCGATGATGATAAGCGAGGTATCAGAATGTTCCCTTATAAAACCTGCAAGCTGTTCATCCAAGCCGTTGCCCAGTTGACTTGCCGAAATAGAAAAGAAAAGGTTGTCTGCCCCATCCGTTCCAAACATACGATATAAACGTTCCTGTAAACGCTTATAATCATCCTCAAGTGCAAGATACAGCACTGCGCCTTTTCGGACTTCGTAATTCCACAACAGCGTGCCCGTGCTAATGTGATAGGCGAGTTGTGCCATCAAAAAGCTTTTTCCCAGCTTCGGCGCACCAACAAAAAGGTAAGTGCCGGGATATAATAAGCCATTAACAAGCGGTGGCTTGCTTGGAAACACAGCGTTATATAGTTCCGTCATGGACACCGTTTTGAGATATGCAGGATCGGTCATTTGTAACTTTTCTTTAAAACCATTGATTTTTTCGCTATCTTCGGATATACTATGGTTAATACATTTTTGAACAGACTGCTCCGTATCTGCGCCAACAGATACAATGGGAGAAGTCTTTTCTTTTTGTGGGCTCATTAGCTTTCCCCCTTTATCCCGTCAAGAATACAGGTAATCATTTCGATGATATCAAGTAATTCATCGTTTATCTCATTACCCGCTTCAATTCGATTTAATTCTTCAAGTATAGCCGCAAGCTCATTTCTGAGCGCTTTATATACTCTCGGGTTTCCTTGTACAATTACATCTCTACACAGTAGCCGCCTTGTTATATAATCTTGTTTTGTTAAACCCGATAGTCGTACCATCTTTTCAATCTGTTCCCACTCCTCGGGAGACACTCGAAATGCAACGGTTTTACTTCTAAAGCGATTATGGTTATCCTTGTTTTTGGCTGACATATTAAAACTCTCCTTTCCCTAATAAATCTAATTTATCTGCCATCTCTGTTTGTTTTGATGGAAATAGATGAGCATATCGGTAGGTTACTTCAATGCTTTCGTGTCCTAATCTATCGGCAATGGCTAATGCAGTAAATCCCATTTCTATCAATAAGGAGACGTGAGAATGGCGTAAATCATGAATCCGTATACGCTTCACTCCTGCCACTTTAGAGCCCCTATCCATCTCATGGTGCAGATAACTTTTGGAGACAGGGAATAAACGATCATTTTCGCCTGCTCCATAAAACATACCGATATATTCCTGCATTTCCTCACATAAAAATTTCGGCATTTTGATTGTTCGATTACTTTTCTTGGTTTTAGGTGTCGTTATGACATCTCTGCCTTTTAGTCGCTGATACGATTTATCTATTGTGACGGTTTCGGCCTTGAAATTAAAATCTTTTGGAGTAAGAGCAAGCATCTCACCCTCGCGGATACCGCACCAGTAAAGCATTTCAAAGGCGTAAAAGGAAATGGTTTTGTCCATCATAATTTCTGAAAACTTTTTGTATTCTTCGTTTGTCCAAAACAACATTTCTTTTCGTTCTTCTGTTCCCATATTCCCAGCAATGGAAGCAGGGTTGTTTTTCAGCCCATAAAACCGTACGCCATGGTTAAAGATAGCGGAAAGCTGATTGTGAATCGTTTTTAGATAGGTCTGCGAATACTTCCTTCCGTTTTTATCGGTTAAGTTCCTGATCTCGTTCTGCCACTCGATTACATCGCTTGCCGTAATATCACACAACTTGCGGTTCTTGAAATAAGGCAGGATTTTCTTTGCGATGATGCTTTCTTTTGTGAGCCAAGTGTTTTCTTTTAACCGAGGCCTAATATCTCTTTCATAAAGCTGAGCAAAGCTGTCGAAAGACATTGTGACATCTGCCTGCTTTTGCATCAAAAACTCGCGCTCCCATTCCTGCGCTTCACGCTTTGTTACAAACCCACGCTTAAACTTTTGCTGTCGCTCACCTTTCCAGTCGGTGTAACGGAACTGCACATACCAAGTGCCGTTCTTTTCATTTTTAAATGCTGCCATGTTAAATATCCTTTCTTTCGTTTTGCCTTGTGGAATAGAATTTTTCGTGAAAAAATTTGCGGTCAATTCTCCCTTGAATCGTAATGCATCCCGTTTCCTTTAATTCTTTGTTTAATTGTCGGATAAGTTTGTAGGCATAAGACACCGAAACCCCCATTTCCTTCGCTACATCCTCAACACGCATAAACATTGTTGTTGCCATAAAAAGCTCCTTTCATTTTGATTTGTGTTTTGCCGTTTTACCCAAATGTCGTTCCTGCCCCCTGTTGCAGCGGCGTTGCCTCGCTCATATCATCGCAAGGTCATATCCCATCAGGACGGTCATTCAATTGTCAATCACTAAGCTTATATGCTTAGTTCATATGCATTATACTAAACAAATTTGCTTTTGTCAAGAGGTTTTTAAAAAAGTATTAAACTTTTTTGTTTCATTTATCTTGACAATCTTAAACATATATGCTATGCTGAGTGAAAATACACACTGAAGGAGCAAGCACTATGGCAATTGGTGAGAGAATACATTTCTTCCGGACCCTGCGTGGAATGACCCAAAAATATCTTGGCACGATCATCGGCTTTCCCGAAAAGAGTGCTGATGTGCGCTTGGCTCAATATGAAACAGGCACACGCAAGCCGAAGGCTGACTTGACCGCTGCGTTAGCGAACGCACTTGATGTTACGCCACAGGCTCTTGATGTCCCTGACATTGATAGCGATATTGGTCTTATGCACACACTGTTTACCCTTGAAGATACTCGTGGCCTTACTATCGGCGAGTGTGGCGGCGAGGTATGCTTGAAAGTCAATACAAGCAAAGGCAAGAATGCAAAAGAGCTTTTGCAAATGCTTTCTGCTTGGAAAGAACAGGGCGAAAAACTCAGCGCCGGAGAAATCACTAATGAAGAGTACGACAAGTGGCGTTATACCTATCCAAAACTTGATACCACACAAATATGGGTGAAAGTTCCGTCACAGGAGCTTAGCGATACGTTGGTTGAAAAATTCAAAGACCAATTGGAAGATTAACAGAACGCAAAAAAGGCATTACCGACTGCATAAGTCAGTAATGCCTTTTAGAATTTATTTGGATAATCTACTCGCAAACCACAGGGAACGCACAATAAATGCGTTTTTGGGTTTGCTATCATTTTGCTATCAAATTGGGGATTTCCAAGTCAAGAATCCAATGTTTAAGCCACTTTACGGACTTGACGATTTACTCCCACTCGACGGTTGCCGGGGGTTTATCGGTTATATCGTATACCACCCTGTTGATGCCCTTTACCTCGTTTGTAATCCTTCTTGAGATATTTTCGAGGGTTTTATAAGGTATCTTCATGAAAGAAGCCGTCATAAAGTCATCTGTCTTGACTGCCCTTACAGCAACTGTATAGTCATAGGTTCTGCCGTCGCCCATAACTCCGACCGAGCGTGTATTGGTCAAAATCGCAAAATACTGGTCCGGCTTGTTGCGTTTCCTTCCGATCTCCTCACGCACAATCGCATCCGCCTCGCGGAGCAAATCGCATTTTTCTCTTGTTACCTCTCCGATAATCCGGATTGCAAGCCCCGGACCGGGGAACGGCTGACGTTCGACAAGATATGACGGTAAGCCGAGCTCTCTGCCGACCTCTCGCACCTCGTCCTTAAATAAACCTCTCAACGGTTCAACAATACCCTCAAAATTAATCCTATCAGGCAGTCCGCCTACATTGTGGTGACTTTTAATAGTCGCCGTCTTATCGTTGCCGGACTCTATAATATCGGCGTATATAGTTCCCTGTGCCAAAAACTCCACATCACCGAGCTGACGTGCCTGCTCGTCAAACACCTCAATAAATTCAGCTCCTATAATTTTACGCTTCTTTTCGGGATCGCTTACACCTTTTAGTTTCGCTAAAAATCGTTCGGAGGCATCCACGCGTATAAATCTCAAATCGCGTTTTGAAAATATTGCTTCTATACTGTCGGCCTCGTCCTTTCGCATAAAACCGTGGTCGACGAAAATACAGGTGGTTCTGTTCGGTATCGCTTTCGAGAGCAGAGCAGCGCAGACCGACGAATCGACTCCGCCCGAGAGCGCAAGAAGAACACGCTTTTCACCGACTTTTTCTCTGATTTCCTGAATCTGTCTGTCAATATAGTCCGACACATTATAATCGCCCGTCGCACCGCAGATATTATACAGGAAGTTGTGTATTACCTCTTCACCGCATTTTGTATGGATAACCTCTGGATGAAACTGCACACCGTACAAGCCCGCCTTTTCATTGCCGATAGCGGCAAATGGGCAACCCGATGTTTTTGCAAGCACACTGAATCCCTCCGGCAGCCCACATATCCTGTCGGTATGGCTCATAAGCACGATCTGTTCCTTATTAATTCCGCGAAAAAGCTTGTTGTCTGAAACAAACTCGCAGCTTGTCTGCCCGTATTCGCTTATCTCGCCGCGTCTTACGTCGCCGCCCAGTATATGACACATCAGCTGCATTCCGTAGCAAATTCCTAAAACAGGAATTCCCATTTCAAAAAGCTCTCTTGTCGTGCCCGGAGCATCGTCCGCATATACGCTGGAAGGTCCGCCTGTCAGGATTATTCCGATAGGGTTATATCCCTTTATTTTATCTATCGGTGTATCTCCGTTTAAAATGTATGAAAATACTTTTTCTTCGCGTACCCGTCTTGCAATAAGCTCTTTATATTGTCCTCCGAAATCAAGCACTAAAATGGTTTGACTTGTCATATTTGAAAGATCCTTTCGTTAATGTGCGGGAATAACGGCGTTAGTGTATTACTTTCTTCCCACGCTGATATATTGCTATATTATACACCACAAATTTTATAAAAAACAATACTTTTTTAAAATTTTATAAGTTTTTATGTGTAAGTGTCAATGATGGATGACACTTTTGGACAAAAAAAGAGGTACGCGCCTATTTGCCTTGTCAAGGGCGGCGAAGCAGTTCATCTTGACCCTTCACAGAGGGTGAATGACTTTTATCGCTCACAGGTGGGGTCATAATTACTTTCGCAAAAGAAATATTAAGCCTCATTACTGGAGGTTAAAAGTTTGTTTGGCGTATTCCCGATAACAGAACCAATACACATTTACTCACTTGATGGCGAGTTGCGCGAAGCGACCTTCTCCAAGAAACTCGGCGACAATGACTACCTCGCCGAATATGACGGAGTGAATTGCCACACTATCTAAAACCCGTTTATTGGCAAATTTTATGTAGATGATAAATACGGAGTTATTGAGGAAAAACTTAAAAGACGTGGAATGGAAAGGTGAAAAGACGGATGAGGGCAGGCTCAGATAAAAAGCCTGCCCCTTCTTGTTCTGTTTATTTTTTTGAATAAAGCTTAACATCTTTTGCATTAGCGCAGTATTTCAAGTCTTTTTCGCTTTGCTTGAACCATTTCATAAACTGTGGACTGTGTTCAATTATTAGTTCGTCCATCTCGGTACGCATTGAAAGATTATTCTCTGACTTGTATTTACGCATACCGGAAATAGCACTTTTGACTTCCTCACCGAATCGCAGAATTTCATCATTAACATTGCTGCTTCTTTGCCATTGCAGTAGAAGGATTGAGGATGCCCTTTCGTGTTGCCTGAAAAATTCACCGTAAATATAGTCTGTGATATGCGGGACATAAATGGCGTACATTTTCAAGATGCTTAGAAGCGCATAGTAGAGCGCATATTGTCCCGAACGCCTTTCCTCAAAGCCGTGAATTTCAGGTTCATACAGACGGGATTTAACGACCTCAATATAGTTGTCGCAAAAATCCTTCCAGAACAAATCGTCAATCTCGTGCCTTGCGGAGCCGATTTCATACTCATTGAGTAGGTTTCTTGCATTGTTGATAGTTTCATTTGTGCGTTCAATAATCCATCTGTCAATCGGTAATAGTGTAGTGTCTCTCGACAGGTCAATGTCCTCCAAATGAGAAATTGCGAATTTTGAAGCGTTCCACAACTTAGTAATAAACCTCTTTGAAACTACAAGTTCGTCGGGGTCAAAAAACGTATCTGTTCCCAATCTTGCATTTGCTGACCAATAGCGCAGTGCGTCCGCAGAATGCGTAGAAATCAGCGTTGCAGGATCAAGCGCAGAATTGTCTTTTGATTTACTGAGCTTTTCACCCTTTTTTGCAAGAACAAAGCCATTTATCATAAGTTCTTTCCACGGAATATCCCCCGTGTGATACAGACTTCTGACAATCGAATAAAATGTCCATGTACGGATAATCTCATGAGCGTGTGTCCTCATACTCATAGGAGTTAGCTTTATACCAAGTCGCTCGTTAATTTGCGGAGTGATTGAGGAAGTAGCCCATGTGTCAAAAACTGCGCTTTCGGGTATAAATTCCGAACAACCGCAATCGCATACTCCGACGTATTCTGTTTCAAGTGGATTTACAGGAAGTTGTTCGGTTTTTGCGAAAACCGGTTTACCGCAGGTTTTGCAATACCAGACGGGAAAAGGAACGCCAAAATATCTTTGGCGCGAAATGCACCAATCCCATTTCAGGTTTTGAACCCATGATATATAATGGTTTTTCATCTGTGACGGATACCATTTTATTCTGTCGGCAACTTTAAGAAAACGGTCTTTGTCGGATAGAATGTCGATGTACCATTGCTGCGATAAGATAATCTCAACTTCCTTTCCGCACCGTTCGTGCGTGGCGATTATATGATTTATCTTTTCCGTTCTAAGCAGCAGATTTGCTTCTTCAAGCAATCTAATAATCTCTTTTCTTGCGGCGTGTATTTTTAGATTCCCTATAAAAGTTACATTCTCAGCTATTTTGCCGTCAGATAAAATTACATTTCGATACGGAAGGTTATATTGAGTAAACCACTCGGCGTCCGTGCTGTCGCCAAAGGTAGCGCACATAACGACACCAGTACCTTTATCGATACTGACCTTTTCATCGGTTAGAATAGGAATATCATAATTATAAAGAGGGACAGAGGCGGACTTGCCAATCAAGTTTTGATAGCGTTCGTCATGCGGATTAATGAATAAGCAGACACAACCGTATAAAAGCTCAGGTCGTGTCGTGGCAACCGGAACAGATTTTCCATCAACCATAAACGAGATAGTATTAAAGGTGCTGTCAACATCGGATGTGTCAAGTTCCGCCTGCGCAATGGACGTCCGGCACTCTGTACACCACAGAACCGGAGATTCTTTTATATATGCCTTGCCTTTTCTCACGAGTTCTAAAAACAATGCTTGTGATATTTTTCTGACTTTCGGGCTTATTGTTTCATATTGAAGCGACCAGTCAACTGAAAAGCCAAGCGAATTCCATAACTCTTTGAATTGTGCTTCATATTTTGACGTCGTCGCCCTGCACTTCTCGATAAAATCACTACGTGGCAAATCCTTTGCGAATATGCTTTCCTCACGCTCAACTAACCGTTCGGTAGGCAAACCGTTATCGTCAAACCCGAAAGGGTAAAAGACATTATACCCCTGCATTCTGCGAAAACGAGCTATCATTTCAGCTTGCGTATATGAAAATAGATGCCCGATATGAAGACTTCCACTGACAGTTGGCGGCGGGGTATCAATCGAAAAAACCTCGCCGTGCTTAGATGAATCGAACTTGTAAAGTTGTTCTTTTTGCCAAAAATCTTGCATTTGCTTTTCGATTATCCTGAAATCATAATGTTTTTCCATCACTAAAAACCTCCGAAAATAAGTTTTGAACACAATAAAACACCCCAAAGCAATTATGCTTTAGGGCGAACATTGTGTCCGTGGTACCACCTAATTTCGGAGAATACTCTCCGCACTCTGCCGATACGGGATATTAAAGTATATCCGATACCGTTTTCCTATGACGGCGGAAATCCCGTTGAAGCCTACTTGGAATATACTATCCCTTTCGGTTCACAGCTCAGAGGCTACTTCCAAGGGCTTATTGCCCTGAGTCAAAAGACCCTGCTTCCCTCACGAAGGCTTACACCAACCGCCTTCTCTCTTCGCTTCGGAAAAGCATGTACTCCTCCTCGTCAATGCCTTTATTGTATTCAATTTGTATTATTATATCCGGAATTGCTAAATTAGTCAAGATGAATATATTAGAAATTCTATACTTAAACATAAAAACACGGGCCTTTTTGCATTTTGGCTTGACAACGAGAGCAAAGCGGGTTATAATAAACGCGTACGGCAAAGGCGCTATGGGAAAATACCCGCAGTGCCTTTACTTTTAATAGTTGCAAAAACACTTTTGTCCGGTGACAAACGGTGCTTTTTTATGATAATGTTCACCGGAGAAACGGATTCTTTATGAGCAGAATTTACATACCCGAAAACTATAAATCGGTTCTTTCGCTTTACGAAACACAAACCGCCATTGGTGTTATAAAAAGATATTTTGAGGACAGGTTAAGCGCCGCCCTTAATCTGAAAAGGGTTTCCGCTCCGTTGTTTGTTGAGCCCGCAACCGGTCTTAACGATGACTTAAACGGCATCGAAAGAGCAGTGGTCTTTGATATTGCAGATGCAAAAACAGAAGGAGCGGTAGTACATTCTCTTGCAAAGTGGAAGCGTTATGCTTTGTATAAATACGGTTTCCCTGCAGGCGAGGGGCTTTATACCGATATGAATGCTATCCGCCGTGACGAGGAAATGGATAACCTTCATTCTATTTATGTGGATCAATGGGACTGGGAAAAGGTTATAACAGCGGAACAGCGAAATAGCGATTATATCAAATCCGTTGTACGCGCCATTGTAAGCGCGATGTGCGAGACAAAAGACCATATAAAAAAGCTTTTTCCTCAATTGAAAACAAATATGTCCGATAAGGTATCCTTCGTCACAACCCAGGAACTTGAGGATATGTATCCCGACCTTACTCCAAAGGAAAGGGAAAACGCATATACGAGTGTTCATAAAACCGTATTTATTATGCAGATAGGCGGAACTCTTAAGTCGGGCGGCAGACATGACGGACGCGCTCCTGATTATGACGATTGGAAGCTGAACGGGGACATCATGTTCTGGAGCGATTTACATAAAACCGCAATAGAAATATCCTCTATGGGCATACGAGTAGACAAGGCTGCCCTTGAATCTCAGCTTGCATTCGCCGGAGCAGACGATAAAAAGACACTATTGTTCCACAAACTGCTGCTTGACGGAGTGCTTCCGTTTACGATAGGCGGTGGAATCGGGCAGTCAAGGTTTTGTATGCACCTGCTCGAAAAAGCTCATATCGGCGAGGTTCAGGCATCCATATGGGATGAGGATACAAAAAAAATCTGCACGGCGGCAGGTATAGATATTCTGTAATAATATATAAAAAGCAAAAGCTCTCCTGTATAATTTTTTTATCAGAAGAGCTTATTGTTTGTCTATAAATCAAATGAGAACAGGTGTATTTGACAAATTTGTTATATTCTGTTATATTTATTAAAAATGAATTTTTATGCAAAAAGGAGCATTGCAAATGAGGAAAGGTAAAATTATAATAGCGTTGATTCTTGCTGCCGCTATATTAGCACCTGCCTGCACCCCGAACAATACAGAATCCTCCGATGTGAAGAGTTATGAGGATTATAAAACTCCCGAGGGTGAAAATCTCGATTTCGGCACGATTACGATAAACGGCGAGCCTGATAAAACACGCTCAATTTCAATAAAAAATCCTCAGGATCCGCAGCTTGGTGCAGAGGATATAGTATATATTAATGACTATGATAAAGAAATAACTGTGCCGGAAGGCGCATATGCTATCAAGCTTGAGAACTCTCATCTTAATAATTATAAAGTAATTTCCGTTGATATAAAGAATATCCCGCAAAAAAGCGGATGCTATCTGATTTTTACGGGTGAATATAACGTTGAGTTCGCGAAAACCGTTTATACGGAGGGAAAGGAGATAAAGATAAACAAACTTAACGAAGTCTCCTCCATTGTTAATTACCCTTCAGTTATAATCGGGGATAAGGCTCATAGAATTACCGGAGGCAGACCGAACGTGGATTCCGGCGGTGACGGAGTATTCCTTTTTGACGCCGCATACGAAAACGAATACACGCAAATTAGCACCGGGCAGTTTGTGCAGATTGCCGTGGTGGGCGGAAGGATTGTATATATCGGTGAAAAAAACGAGCTTATCTCTATACCCGGAGCAAATGGCTTTTTGTTGAACTTTGCGGGTGAAACAGCTGTCGGTGAAACTGCAAACCTTCATTTTAATCAAGAGGTAAAAAGCTATTATCTTAGCATTACAAAAGGAGCTGCATATACTCTTAAAACGAGTGATATTAATGTAGGAATAAACAATGTAAACTGCAGACGCGAAGCTGAGACTACGGTTTTGTATACCCCCGAGTACAGATACAGCGGTACGCAAACGAATGCTTACGGGTTTGAATATACGATAAGCGGCGGTGTTGTCACCTCGATTACGACCCCGTCAGACGAGGGGGGCGGAAACGCTGAGATTCCCGAGGACGGTTATGTAGTCAGTACATTGCCTGATTCGTCTGAATTCAGACGTTTAAAAGATCTGAAAATAGGTGACAGCGTCGATATAAAACAGGGCAGACAAGGTTATGAAATTAATACGCTGCCGTTTAACGGCTACAATATTACCCGTCAGGCTGAATACGTCGTTATTTACAGCTCGAAGTACGGTAAAAACACAAGAACAAACGAATGGGGCACTGAGATTCTCGTCGATAAGAACGGCAAAATAACAAGCAGCGACGGGGATGGAAACGCATTGATTCCAGACGGAGGTTATGTTATATCGGGAATAGGTGCGCCAAAACTCGCCATGCTGAAGCTATATAAGCCCGGTACTTCTGTTTATGTGGACGATAATAAAAATCTGATAACCTTCGTTCACTCCCCGATGGATAGCTACAAGAACACCCTTGATAGGTTCGCTCTTTTAAAGGAGAGCGCCAAAGCGGCATATTCCGCACTGTCGGATATTGATCATAACGCTGTTAAATCGATGATCGATGAGATTGAGAAAATTATTAACGGCGGAGATTCGGCAACAGGAGCGGATCTTGAGAATAATCGCCGCACAGTTCTTACTAAAGTAAAGGATCTCGGCAACCTTTTGATTCCGTCACTCGCGGTGGAGAACAGGGGAGCTTGGCACGTTCTCTCTGAATACTCGGACAAAGAGGTCGAGCATACAGTGCAGATGGCTGCTTCGCTGGGACTGAACTTTATAATCATAGATGCATGGGGAAGCGGATATACCTTCTATCACACTGAGCTTGATGGCGTGCTTGTTAATCCCCGGTTTTCGGAATTCGACCCTCTTGAGGCATTTATCCGTATAGGGCATGAATACGGACTGGAAATACACGCAAGCTTTTCAACTTTTATGGCGGGTGGGCATAATTACGATTATCCTGAAAAACATCCCACACAGCGTGAGGGCTGGCTTTCCTTGTCGAAAAAAGGGCTTGACTACTGTTCTTCCTCTGACGGGGAATTCTATACTCTTGATCCCAACAATCCCGAGGTTCGCAGCTATCTGATATCTATTTTTTGCGAGGTTGCCGAAAAATATGATGTTGACGGCATTCATTACGACTATATTCGTTTTCCGCAGCCCTCTCCTTTGACGGGGGATTTCGGTTATAATGAGGGAGTTGTAAAAGCGTTTCAGAAAGCGTACAGAACTACGGTTAATCCCGCTGACATGACTGAAGCGAGCGAGCTTTGGGAGCAGTGGTGTTTATTCAGATGCGAAATTATATCATCCTTTGTAAAGGAATGCACCGTGGCGGTTAAAAAAATTGACAGCGAAATTTACGTAACAGCATCTGTGTTTGTCGGAATTGATGAGATGAAAACATCAATCTTTCAGGATGCTTCAAGCTGGGCGAAGGGTGGATATGTAGACGGTATTTTCTCAATGATGTATACAGATTCACTCGATTCGTTCAAAAAATACGGTAAAAGAGTTCTCAAGGCTACAGAGGGATTAGTGTATTGCGGTATCGGGTTAGGAACTTTTGAATTTTATCGGAATGATATCATTCAAAGTGAGATAGAATATGTGCGTGAGAATTATGCCACAATCTGCTTTTTTACCCTTGATTCTATTTTTAACGAACAATACAAAGAATTCATTGCGAACGGTTTTTGCAAGAGAAAAGCCGTTACGACTTATAGCGAGAGTTCGTTTACAGTTGCGGTAGAGGATCTGATACGAAGGATTGACGAAATATACATACCGATGACCGATGGTTATGACGATAAGCTTGAAGTTATAAAGTCAAAGCTTGGTGAAATAACCGCCGACAATGTTTCGGATATCACCGCTTTTGCGCAGGAAAACCTGAGCGGTGTGCTTTTTGAACGGATTTCCGAGTCGCTTAGTTTTATAGAATACCTCACAACAGAATTGGGTTATCACATTTGATTTAATAAGCAAAAGACGCTGCGGGGAAATCCCTGACGGCGTCTTTTTTATTTTTTAATAATCTCCCATGCTTTTACAAGCATTTCGGTAGTAAAGGAAGCGTTCGCCGGACTTGTCGATGGCAGCACCACGGCATCTCTTTCTATAATCGGAGCAATGAGTTTTTTGTATAATTTGCCCGCCGTCTTTCCGTTTGTAAAGATATGTCTTATACTGCATCCATTCAATATTACCGAAATATCGTTTGCAAAGGCGTTTTTTATGCTGCCATCGCTCGAACCTTCTATATCGCAGGAGCTTATCACATCCCATAAAGCTATATGGTTTTTTAGCAGAAAACTGATTTTTTCGTCTATAGAAGGACCCGCAATCTCACCGAAAACCGCTCCCGTTACTTTCCAGAAACGGTTTTGGGGATGCCCGTAATAAAAGGAATTCTCTCTTGATTTTACTGAGGGAAGGCTCCCGAGTATCAGAATTTCCGAATTCCGGTCAAATACGGGGCAAAAGGGATGCTCAATACGCCTGCGTTCCATCAACTGTTTTCCGTATCGCAGTATACGCACCTGTAAACGCTGCTTTCCCTGTCCGAGAGCTTGAAAACGCTATCAAGCTGGTTCTCTACAGTTGTGATGCAGCGGGGATTTTTACAATGCAAAACATTAATCAGCTCCTCAGGTAGTGCGAGTTTAAACTTCTGGGAGAGAACTCCGTTTTTTATTATATTGACAGTTATTCCCGAGTCTATATATCCCAAAACATCAAGGTTCAGCTCAATTGGAGCGTCGATTTTTATTATATCCTTTTTACCCATCTTTGTACTCTTTACATTGCGGATAATTGCGACGGCACATTCGAGCCTGTCAAGGTCAAGATATTTATAAATTTTCATACTGTTTCCGGCTTTGATGTGGTCGAGAACAATGCCGTTAAAAACTTCATCGATTTTCATGTTATGCCTCCAGCTCCAACAACTTCATAATCAAAGCCATTCTTATATACTTTCCGTTTTGAACCTGCTTGAAATAACACGCCCTCGGATCGTTGTCAACACTGTGCGAAATCTCGTTCACTCTCGGAAGCGGATGCATAATGCAAAGATCCTTTTTTGCCCGGTAGAGCTTTGACGGCTCTAAAATATAGCTGTCCTTGAGCCTGATATAATCCGCTTCGTTAAAAAAGCGTTCCCTTTGTACCCTGGTCATATAAAGAACATCCAAATCAGGTAATACATCCTCAAGCCGTTCGACCTCTTTGAATCCAAGTCCTCTTTTCTTAAGCGTATCGTCTTTTATATATGCGGGAATCTTAAGCTCTTCAGGTGATATGAAGATGAAATTTATATTCTCATATCTTGAAAGAGCGTTTATGAGTGAATGCACGGTTCTTCCGAACATCAGGTCTCCGCAGAAGCCTATAGTAAAGCTATCCAAACGGCTTTTCTCCCTGTAAATCGTCAAAAGGTCGGCAAGAGTCTGTGTCGGGTGGTTATGTCCTCCGTCGCCGGCGTTTATTATAGGAACGGGAGAGTATTTTGATGCGGCAAGCGGTGCACCCTCTTTCGGGTGACGCATCGCGATTATATCTGCATAACAGCCTACTGTTCTGACCGTGTCGGTAACCATTTCCCCCTTTGCGGCAGAGCTGCAGTCGGAGGAGGAAAACCCGATGACATAGCCACCAAGCTCTATCATGGCAGCTTCAAAGGAAAGCCTCGTTCTTGTGCTTGGTTCAAAAAAAAGCGTGGCAATCTTTTTACCCTTGCACACCTCGGAAAATCGCCTGCCGTTTGTAATAATATTTTCCGCCAGCGTGATAAGCCTGTTTATTTCCTCAACTGTAAGGTCGGTAATTTCAATCAAATGACGCATAATACACCCGCTTTCCGTTTCTTATTTAATCCAGCTCTCGTCCGATGGATTATCCCTGAACGCTTTCAGTCTTTCGATATCCTCTTCGGTTATATAGCCTTTTTCCGCAGCGACATTTATTACGGTGTCAAAATCTGTAAGGCTGTGGTTCGTAACATCCGCCGCTGACATCTCCAAAAGACCTTTTTTCATCCCATAAGTAAATATGCTTGCAATACCGAGAACCACTGCTCCTGCCTGCCTGAGAGCATTTACCACCTCGATTGCACTGCTTCCGGTTGAAATAAGGTCTTCTATCACGACAACCTTTTGTCCCGGCAGCAGCTTACCCTCAATCTGATTTGCCCTGCCGTGATCCTTTGTACCGGAACGTACATATCCCATAGGAAGACCCGTGATATGACCGACAATGGCAGCATGTGCTATTCCGGCGGTTGAGGTCCCCATCAGAATCTCACAATCGGGATAATACCGCTTTATTAAGCTACACAAGCCGTTCTCAACCCTTGTCCTAACCTCCGGAGATGACAGAGTCAGTCTGTTGTCGCAGTATATGGGACTTTTTATTCCGCTTGCCCATATGAATGGCTGATGCGGTCTTAAAAAAACAGCTCCTATTGACAATAAATCGCCTGCTATCTCTTTTTTCATTTAATCTTCTCCCAAAAAATCCCTGACGGCTCTTTCGTATGCTCTGACAGGATCTGCCGCCTCGATTATCGGTCTGCCCATAACGATAAAGTCGGTACCCGTTTCCCTTGACCTCGCCGGTGTTGCCACACGCTTCTGGTCATCCGAACTGTTTTCTTCAAATCGTATTCCGGGAGTTACTGTCAAAAATCCTTTTCCGCATAATTCCTTTACTCCCGCCGCCTCAAGAGGAGAGCAGACAACACCGTCAAGACCTGCCGAAGCGGCGTTTTTTGCATAATGCAGAACTGTTTCATTCATACTCTTATCTATTAACAGCTCGCTGTGCAGCTTGTTCTCGTCGGTGGAGGTGAGCTGTGTTACCGCTATCAGCAGCGGTCTTGCCCCGCCCTCTGCCGTCAACCCTCTCATCGCCGCTCTCATCATTTCGGTCGTTCCCGCAGCATGCACGTTGCACATATCGATTCCAAGCGCAGAGAGGCGTCTCATCGCTTTTTCCACGGTATTTGGTATGTCATGCAGCTTTAAATCAAGGAAAACTCTGTGTCCTCTATCCTTTATTTCCCTGACCGCCTGCGGTCCTTCGGAATAAAATAGCTCCATCCCGATTTTTACAAACGGCTTCTTGTCCCGAAACAGCTCAAGAAACTCTTTTGTTATGACCCATGAAGGGAAATCACAGGCAATAATTACATCCTTTTTTTTCATAATCAATGTGCCGCTCCTATTATTTCTTTTAAGCTGCTTATTCCGTACTTTTCAGCTACTGCCGGAAGCAGCTCTATTATTTCTTTGCAGATATAGGGGTTTTTGAGCGTTGCCGCTCCGATTTGAACCGCTGCCGCCCCTGCCATCATCATCTCTATCACATCCTCGGCGGAGGAAATTCCGCCCGCACCGATAATAGGTATATCCACCGTTTCAAAAACCTGATATACCATCCTGAGAGCAACCGGGAATACTGCCGGGCCGGATAATCCTCCGGTTTTGTTTGCAAGAAGCGGCTTTCTACCTTTTACATCGATTCTCATACCCAAAAGCGTATTGATAAGACACAAACCATCCGCGCCTGCCTTCTCACACGCTTTTGCGATAACGGTTATGTCGGTGACATTAGGGGAGAGCTTTATATATACGGGCTTTTTGCTAACCGCTTTTACTGCGCGTGTTACCTCATATGCGCTTTTTTCATCCGTTCCGAAACTCATCCCGCCGTCGTGAATGTTGGGGCAGCTTATGTTTACTTCTATTATCCCCACTTTTGGAATTCCGTTCAGTTTTTCGGTGCAATATACATATTCATCAATCGAAAATCCGCTGATATTCGCGATAACTTTTTTGCTGAAATATCCGCTCATCCTTGGCAGTACCTCCGAAACCACCTTCTCGATTCCGGGATTCTGCAGACCGACCGAGTTGAGCATACCAGAGGATGTCTCTGCGATTCTCGGCGTTGGATTTCCATAGCGCGGCTCTTTTGTAGTGCCCTTGAAGGAAAACGAACCGAGTATGTTTATATCATACAACTCCGAGAATTCCTCCCCATAACCGAAACACCCGCTTGCGGGAATAACCGGATTGTCAAGCTCCAATCCGCTCAGATTAACCGAAAGGTCTACCATATAATTTCCTCCCTTTCAAGCACCGGCCCATCCCTGCATATTCGCTTGTAACCGTACTTTGTCTTACAGGTACATCCCATGCAAGCGCCGATTCCGCACGCCATCCTCTCCTCAAACGAAAACTGACCGCCCGTTTCCGTGTTGTCATAAACTGCTTTAAGCATAGGCATAGGCCCGCAGGTAAAAACATAATCGTAATCGTATTGGTAAAGAGCATCCGTGACAACTCCTTTTATACCTGCACTGCCGTCGATAGTGGAAACAAGCGTTCTGCAACCGAGAGCTTCAAATTCCTCTCTTAGAAAAACCTCCGCCGATTTGTTGAATCCTATTATGACAGATGGTTTTTTACCCGCCTCTATAAGCCTTTTCGCGAGCAGATACAGCGGGGGGACCCCGACACCGCCACCTATTAGAACAGGTTTTTCGCCTGATTTTTCGATAGAAAATCCGTTACCTAAACCGGATAACACATCAAGCTCCTTACCTTTCTTATACGAGCTCATCGACTTCGTTCCACCGCCGAGTATTTTGTATATTATTGTTGTTTTGTCTGCGCTCAAATCGCATACCGAAAAGGGACGACGCAGAAAAAATCCGTCGAGCCCGATGGAAATGAACTGCCCCGGTTTTGTGATTTTTTCGGTATTGCCCTGCAGGACCATCCTGTATATATTTTCGGCGATAACATTATTTGATATAACCGTGTACTTTTCTGACATAAACAGTTCTCCTTAATCAGAATCGATAGTGGAAACACATATCGTTATCTCCTCAAGCACGTCAAGAAGCACTCTTACGGTATCGAGCGAGGTGAACATAGCCACATTGTTTTCAACAGCACAGCGGCGAATCGCATAACCGTCCGTTGCCTGCGATAAGACATCCATATCCCTTGTGGAAATAACATAATTTACATGTCCGCGTCTGATGGAATCAAGAATTTCGGAGCTGCCTGAACTCAGCTTCTTTTTGGTTCGGGTTTTTATGCCGTGCTTTTTGAGAAAATCCGCCGTTCCCTTAGTCGCTTCAATATTAAAGCCCAGATTATAAAAACGCTTTATAAGGGGAAGGGCCTCCTTTTTATCTTTATCTGCTATTGTAACGAATATTGTACCGTAGTTCGCAACATTCATTCCCGAGGCCTGTAGCGCTTTATATAAAGCTCTTGTTAGCGATTTATCATAGCCGATAGCCTCGCCGGTTGACTTCATTTCGGGTGACAGGTAAGCATCGAGTCCACGAATTTTAGAGAAGGAAAAAGCGGGAGCTTTTACATACCATCTTTTCTTTTCCTGAGGATAAACACTTGTAAAGCCCTGTTCCCTCAAGCTTTTACCAAGTATGATAAGAGTGGCTATATCCGCCAGAAAGTAACCTGTTGCTTTTGATATAAAGGGTACGGTTCTCGAGGAACGCGGATTAACCTCAATAACATAAACATTTTCGTTGTCATCGACGATAAACTGAATATTATAAAGTCCGATTATACCTATGCCGAGTCCGAGCTTTACTGTGTACTCAAGAATCGTCCTCTTCACCTTTTCACTCACGCTGAATGTGGGATACACGCTTATGCTGTCGCCAGAATGGATTCCGGTACGCTCCACATGCTCCATAATTCCGGGAACGAATACATCCGTACCGTCACAAACTGCGTCCACCTCAAGTTCCTTACCCTCGATGTAGCGGTCGACAAGCACGGGCTGCTTCTCATCTATCTCCACCGCGGAACGGAGATATACCTTCAAAGCACTCTCGTCCGCTACAATCTGCATCGCCCTGCCCCCCAAAACATAGCTGGGCCGGACAAGCACGGGATAGCCTATCTCATTGGCTGCTTTTATTCCGTCTTTAATGTTTGAGACAGCGATTCCTTTTGGCTGAGGGATGTCAAGCTTCTCCATTATTTTTTCAAAACAGTCGCGGTTCTCTGCGTTCTCTATTGCCTGAACATCGGTGCCTATGATTTTTACTCCGCGTTCCATCAGAGGCTTTGCAAGATTAATCGCTGTCTGTCCGCCGAGAGAGGCGATTATGCCCATGGGCTTTTCAAGGTTTACTATATTCATAACATCCTCAACAGTCAACGGTTCAAAATACAGCTTATCGCTTGTTGTGTAGTCTGTCGAAACTGTTTCGGGATTGTTATTTATTATTATCGCTTCATATCCGCTGTTCTTGATGGTCTTAACCGCATGTACTGTAGAATAATCGAATTCTACGCCCTGCCCGATACGGATAGGACCAGAGCCGAGAACGATTATTTTCTTTCTATCACTTACAACAGATTCGTTTTCAATCTCATATGTTGAATAGAAATACGGCACATAACTTTCAAATTCGCTTGCGCAGGTATCGATCATCTTATAAACGGGGATTATGCCGTTTTCTTCACGCAGTTCGTAAATTTCCGTTTCCGATATGCCCCATACTTCCGAAAGGTACCTGTCACTTATACCCATGCGCTTTGCTTTTTTCAAAACGCCGATATCGAGCGGATTTTCTTTTATAACCTGTTCAAAATCGACGATGTTCTTAAATTTATCGAGAAAGAGCATATCTATCTTAACAATATTGTATATCAGGCCGAGATCGACCTTGTTCCGTATAAGCTGTGCGATTGCAAACAGTCTGTCATCCCTGCCGTATTTGATATACTCCATCAGCTCGTCGTTCGTATATAAATCAAATTTAGAGCTGTAAAGATGGTATACGCCCGTCTCCAAAGAACGGATTGCCTTTAACAGACTTTCTTCAATCGTCCTCCCTATGCTCATTACCTCGCCGGTTGCCTTCATCTGAGTGCTGAGCATATTCGACGCCGCTGCAAACTTATCGAACGGGAAACGCGCTATTTTCGTCACTACATAGTCAAGCGTAGGTTCAAAGCTTGCGGGAGTGTTTGCGATTCTTATCTCATCAAGACGCATACCGACTGCTATCTTTGCGGATACCCTTGCAATCGGGTAGCCGCTAGCCTTGCTCGCAAGCGCTGAGGAGCGGGATACCCTGGGGTTAACCTCAATCAGGAAGTATTTGAATGAGAGCGGATCGAGTGCAAACTGAATGTTGCAACCTCCCTCGATTTTTAAAGCTCGGATGATTTTCAACGCACTGTCGCGAAGCAGCTGGTACTCCTTGTTGGTGAGCGTCTGGCTCGGGCATATTACAATGGAATCACCCGTATGTATGCCAACCGGATCGATATTTTCCATATTGCATATCGTAATCGCGGTGTCGTTTGAGTCTCTGATAACCTCATATTCAATCTCTTTATAACCCCGGATGCTCTTTTCGACAAGCACCTGACCGACAGGAGAGAGCTCAAGAGCGCTCTTCATCAGTTCTGCTAACTCATCGGCATTTTCAACAAAACCCCCGCCTGTTCCTCCGAGAGTGAAAGCGGGTCGCAAAACGACCGGATAACCAATCTCCCGGGCTGCCCTTAAACCGCCTTCGATACTTGTGGCAATCTCTGAGGGCAGTACAGGCTCCCCGAGCGAAACACATAATTCTTTGAACTTTTCCCTGTCTTCCGCCATCTCGATACTCTCGAATTTAGTTCCGAGCAGCTCCACCTGACATTCGTCAAGTATTCCCTTTTTATATAGCTGCATTGCAAGGTTAAGTCCGGTTTGACCTCCGATTCCGGGAACGATTGCATCCGGACGTTCAAAGCGAATTATTTTTGCCACATACTCAAGCGTAAGAGGCTCCATATATACCTTGTTTGCAACCGTTGTGTCTGTCATTATCGTGGCGGGATTGGAATTGGCGAGGATAACCTCATATCCCTCCTCCCTGAGTGCAAGACAAGCTTGTGTTCCCGCATAATCAAACTCTGCAGCCTGCCCTATAACAATGGGTCCGGAACCGATTACCATTACCTTTTTTATATCTGTTCTCTTCGGCATCAGCAGGCACCCCCTTTTTTCATCATATCGATGAAATTGTCAAACAGATGAACGCTGTCCTGCGGACCGGGAGCACTTTCGGGATGATACTGCACCGAAAAGATGTTTTCCTCAACGCTCTGCACGCCCTCAACGGTGTTGTCGAGCAGATTTATATGCGTTACTGAAAGGCAGGTTCCCTTTACTGAATCTAAATCCACGACATAACTGTGATTTTGGCTTGTCATCTCTATTTTATCGGTTAATAGATTTTTTACGGGGTGGTTTCCACCTCTGTGGCCGAATTTCATCTTGAAGGTTTTTGCACCGCATGCGAGGGAAATCAGAAGATGCCCGAGACATATTCCGAATATGGGGAGCTTTCCCCTTAGGTTTTTAACAAGCTCGATTACCGGCCTGACATTCACGGGGTTGCCCGGACCGTTTGAGATAAAAACACCATCGGGCTTCAAATCCATTATCTCTTCATACCCTGTATTATACGGCACTATCGTTACATTACAGCTCTTTTCATTAAGCTTTCTTATTACGTTCAGCTTTATTCCGCAATCGACCGCGACCACATTATAATTGTGATTCGCGGTACGGGAATACCACCTTTTTTTGCAGCTTACCCTTGAAACGGCGTCCGTTGGGATTATATACGCATCCAATTTCGAAATTGCCTCGTTGCGGGGAGTGTTCGCATCCGTTATTAAACACTTGCAGCTCCCCTTGTCGCGGATTATTCTGGTAAGCATACGGGTGTCAACGCCGCTTATGGCGGGAATCGCATTTTCCTCAAGTATCTCTGACAGGGTTTTTGTATATCTGAAGTTGCTCGGAATATCGTTGTATTCCCTGACAACAATTCCGCCAATAGTAGGATTTTTTGTCTCGAAATCCTCATCGGTGATTCCGTAATTACCGATAAGAGGATAGGTCATTACGACCGTCTGATATATATAGGACGGGTCGGAGACCACCTCCTGATAACCGACCATCGAAGTGTTAAAAACAAGCTCGCTTATGACCTCCCGCTCAGCACCGAAACCCTCGCCGTAAAACTCCTGTCCGTTTTCCAAAACTATTTTCCTTTTTACTCCTGCCATACTATTTCCCCTCTGTGCAGCGTCATAATGTTTTTTCCCGAAACTTGCATTTCTTCAAACGGAGTGCTCCTGCCCCTGGATATAAAGCGTTCCGGTTTTATTGTGTACTCCCTGTCCAAATCCAGGATTGCGATGTCCGCGCTTTGTCCCGTATTAAGTCCGCCGCCTATGCGGAATATTTTTCTCGGATTTAAGCACATAAGCTCTATGAGTTTTTCTATGGAAATGATTCCGATTTTTACAAGCTTAGTGTAAAGTACCGGGAAAGCGGTTTCCAGCCCGACAACACCCATAAGGCTTCCGGATAACCCCTTCGATTTTTCCTCATTCGAGTGCGGCGCGTGATCTGTGGCGATAATATCTATTGTGCCGTCTATAATTCCCTCAACCAATGCGTCTCTGTCCTCCCTGCTCCGCAGTGGCGGATTCATCTTGAAGCGTCCGTCCTCCTGTAAATCCTCATCGCATAACAGGAGATAATGCGGTGCGGTCTCCGCGCTCACCCTTACTCCCTCCGCTTTTGCTTTTCGTATAAGTGAGACGCTCCTGCTTGTAGACACATGGCAGACATGATAGCGGCAGCCGGTTTTTTTTGCAAGATTCAAATCTCGTTCAACCTGAATATATTCGCTCTCGGAGCTTATCCCCTTATGGCCATGCTCCCTTGCGTACCTTCCGTCGTGTATATAGCCGCCGTTTATGAGCGAATTATCCTCACAATGCGCTGCTATTATACAATCATATTCGGCTGCTTTTTTCATGGCTTTTTCCATAAGTTCAATCGACTGCACACCCCTGCCGTCGTCCGAAAAGGCGATGACCTTGTCTTTCAGAGCCGCAAAGTCTACAAGTTCGCCATCTCCTTTTTGTCCCTTTGTTATCGATGCGTAAGGAAAAACCGTTATCACCGAGTCCTTTTCGATTATATCCGTTTGCTGTTTTAAATTATCAATGCAGTCGGGTGGCGGATTCAGGTTCGGCATCGCACACACGGCGGTATAACCCGCACTTGCAGCGGCGGATGTTCCGCTTTTTATCGTCTCTTTATAAGAAAAACCGGGTTCCCGCAGATGCACATGAACATCAACGAAACCCGGAATAATATATTTGTTTTTAAATGATAAGACCTTGGAAAAAGGGGAATAAATATGAGGTCCTATTTTGAAAACATTGAAATTACGAATAAGTATATCGGATTTTGAAAAGGAAAGCCCGTTAAATACCATTCCGCCGGTCAGCAAAAATTCCATTTAAACCTCCACGCTCCTTTTCCTTTTCCGACTATTATAACAAAAAAAGCGCGTATTGTCAACTAAAATAATTATGAACTTGCCATGAACTTTTGCCTGGGATTTTTTATGTGTAATTTAATCAAACCATGGGAAAACAACCTTGTTGCCGTTATGAATCCACTTTTGCGGGCAGGTTGTTTCCACCCAATCAACCGGAACGAGCGTGTCCTGCTGAACCGAATTAACAGCAAATGCCTCTCTGACCTCCTGCGCCTGGTCATTACTGAGAATGTCCGGCTTGCAGGATACAAACAACGGTGAGCCGCTTATAGAGAGCAGTTTCAACCACAAACGATTCTTCTCCCACGGGACAAGCTCGGTTATTCCGACACAATCGGCGTCGCAGGCATAGAATATGTTGTTTTGAGGCAGACGAAAAGCGAGAGTATTGATGCCGAACTTTCGGGTGCGGAGCCAATCCTTGCCGCTCGTATCGTCTCCGGTGCGGTTGACCTGAACAAGCCCGGCGCAAAGGTGACTTATCGTATTGCAGCCGATGATGACAGCGTCCCCGGCGGCATCCTTTATCGCACGGTAAAAATCCAAAATTATCTCCGCACTTGTTCTGCCACGGTCATAAAACGACCAGCTATCATCCTCATCGGCAAGCGACTTTTTAAGATTGCACCCCCACGCTCCGAAAATATCAAATGTGGAATAATCGTGCTTGATTAGGCGGTAACCCCAATCAACGATACGCTTGGTGTCCTCTTTGATATGACCGATAACCTCCGGATGCGACGGATCTAAAACGCTGTTGTTGCGTTTGAGTCTCGACTCATCTTTTATATTCGGCGTTTTGTGATTAGCGTCCGAAAGATAGCGAATCCATATCCCGGGCTTGACATCCATTTTTGTTATTTCCTCAGCAAGCCTTTTCATGTCAGGGAATTTTTGATTTCCCTTATGCCACGGCCCGTCGCAGTTGTTCGGCTGCCAGCCGTCGTCAATGACCATATACGGGCGGTTTTTAAGTCCCTTCGTGTAATCCGCAACGATGGAAGCGTCCCGCAGAATCTCCTCGTGCGAGCTTTTCCCGTAAGCATAGTACCAGTTGTTCGAACCGTAAACAGGCTCTTCGGGGAAAATTCCGTCGTCACACATTTTACTGCAAAAACTTCGTGCCGCCTCAAAAGCCGATATGTCTGAATATTCACGGAAAACAACGGTAGCAGCCTCAAGTGTTCGTCCGCCCAAAAGCACACCTGCACCGCCGTTTCTTATGTCAATCCAGAGCGTCACGCCTGCGGAGTCAAGATTCCAGTAGCAGAACGAGTTTGGGCGCACCCGCACTCCGAAAGCACATGTCCGGCAAATAAAATATGGGTTGTTTATAATGTTCTCGCAGCAGGAGGAATTTGATATGAGGAAATACCACGGCATAAAGACATCCGGGTTGATGCTGCGCCACTCCATTGTACCGTATGCACGCTCCCACTCGTCACCAAGCACCTTTGTTGATCCTGTTATAACTTCGTTCTCTCTGAAATTCCAGCGGAGAACTATGTACTTGAGGGGTGTTTTATCCGCCTGGATTTTAACCCCCATTTTATCGCTACCATACTTTACGCAGGAAAGTGAAACATCATTCTCTGTAAAACTGTTTCCGCCGATTCTCTCTACTTTCCCGCCTTCATATATTACAGTCTGTTTATCTGGTAATCTGATTTTCATGATTTTGACCATTCCTTTCCGCGGTGGTTTATACCGCCCGAGGTGACAAATGCACATAAATGCTTCGTTTGGCGATTGCGCCGCTTAAGCTTTAGCCATAAGTACACCACTATATACAGTTTACAAAGCACAGGATACGTACACTCGTGAAAATACTTTTTTAATTTACAGGGAGAATTTAATTATAATTCCTCTATTTTGTCGGCCATATTATCAAGCCAGTCGCCCTCAAACAGCTCTATCAGACCACTGTCCGCCGCTCCGGCAAGCTTTGAACTTACGGGAAGTTTGGAAAGCGTATCTATTCCGAATTCCCCGGCAATGCCTTCAAGTCCGCTGACACCGAATATATTATGCTTTGTCTTACACTCAGGACACAGAAAATATGACATATTCTCGACAATGCCGATTATGGGAATATTCATCATCTGCGCCATTCTTACGGCTTTTTTTACAATCATGCCTACAAGCTCCTGAGGCGAGGTTACAATAACAATGCCGTCAACGGGAAGCGACTGAAATACGGTAAGCGGAACATCACCGGTTCCCGGAGGCATATCTACAAACATAAAATCGACATCCTTCCAGACCACATCGCTCCAGAACTGCTTAACTGTTCCGGCAAGAATCGGTCCTCTCCATATAACGGGGTCGGTATTGTCTGGCAGCAGCAGGTTTATGGACATGATCTGTATTCCGCTTTTGGACAATACCGGCAGGATACCCTGTTCGCTTCCCTGTGCTTTACTGTTAATTCCAAATATTTTTGGTATGGATGGACCTGTTATATCCGCATCAAGAACAGCGGTACTATACCCTCTGCGTCTGAATATAACCGAAAGCAGGGAGGTCACCATGGATTTGCCCACGCCTCCCTTTCCGCTTACAACGCCTATTACCTTTTTTATGCTGCTAAGCTCGTTCGTTTTTGCTAAAAAAGACTCTCTCTCAGAGCAGTTCTCGCTGCAGCTGCTGCAATTATGACTACAATTTTCGCTCAATCTGCCATTTTCCCCTTTGATTAAAATTCGATCTTTTTCTCTATATATGCGGATACCTCTTCAATCGGCAGCCTTATCTGCTCCATCGTATCCCTTTCGCGTACCGTAACGCAATTATCCTCAACACTCTGAAAATCGTAGGTTATGCAGAAAGGTGTTCCTATTTCATCCTCTCTGCGGTAACGCTTTCCGATAGAACCGGCATCATCATAATCTACCATAAACTTTTTTGAGAGCATCGTATAGATATCGGTCGCCTTTTCGCTGAGTTTTTTGGATAGCGGAAGCACCGCTGCCTTATATGGCGCAAGCACGGGATGCAGGTGCAGAACCGTTCTGATGTCCTCGGTGCCGTCTTTTCCGATATTCTCCTCATCATACGCATCGACTAACAAAGCGAGAGCAATCCTGTCGCACCCTAAAGAAGGCTCTATTACGTACGGAACATATTTTTCGTTTGTTTCCGGATCAAAATATGAAAGGTCCTCGCCGCTTCTTTCCTGATGAGCTTTTAAATCAAAGTCAGTCCTGTCGGCAATACCCCAGAGCTCTCCCCAGCCGAACGGGAACAAAAACTCAAAATCGGTTGTCGCCTTGGAATAATGCGCCAGCTCGGCCTTTTCGTGATCCCTGAGTTTTAACGAGTCCTCGCGGATTCCGATTTGTAACAGGAAATTCTTGCAATAATCCTTCCAATAATAAAACCATTCAAGGTCAGTTCCCGGCTTGCAGAAGAATTCAAGCTCCATCTGCTCAAACTCCCTTATGCGGAAGATAAAATTACCGGGAGTAATCTCGTTTCGAAAGGATTTTCCGACCTGAGCCACTCCGAACGGTATTTTCCTTCGGGTTGAACGCTGAATGTTTTTAAAGTTTACGAAAATTCCTTGGGCGGTCTCCGGGCGGAGGTAAACCTCCGCCTGACTATCCTCTGTAACACCCTGATGTGTTTTGAACATCATATTGAACTTCCGGATTGGTGTAAAATCACTCTTTCCGCAACCGGTACAGGGAACACTTTTTTCCTTAATATATTCGGAAAGCTGTTCGTTTGTAAGCCCTTCAATCTTCATATCGATGCTGTTTTTTTTGTTATATTCTTCGATAATGTGATCTGCACGGTAACGCATTTTACAGGATTTGCAATCAATAAGCGGATCGTTGAAGTTCACAACGTGTCCCGACGCTACCCAAACCTCGCGGTTCATAAGGATAGCACTGTCGAGCCCGACGTTATAGGGGGATTCCTGAACAAACTTTTTAAGCCACGCTTTTTTTATGTTGTTCTTGAATTCCACGCCCAAAGGACCGTAATCCCAGGAATTTGCAAGCCCGCCGTATATTTCGCTCCCGCTGAATATAAAGCCCCTGTTTTTGCAAAAAGAAACGATTTTATCCATTGTTTTTTCCGTATTGTTCATGTGATGTAATTATCCTCTCTGTCGCTATATAATACTATTATATACACTTTATCAGAAAAATCAATAATCTGCATTTATATGCAGGTGGTTTGATTCTTCATCTGTGGTGAATAACAGGCTATTTTGTTTTTATCAGCTTGCTCATCTGCCTTTGTGCCATGACCAGCTTATAATATCTGCCTTTTGATCTCATAAGATTGTCATGAGTTCCGACCTCCTCGATCATTCCCTTTTCAAAAACGACAAGCTTTGTAGCGTTTCTGAGCGTGGAAAGACGGTGAGCTATTGCGATTGTGGTTCTACCCTCCGTGAGCCTGTTAAGCGCGTCTTGAATCAGCTTCTCTGTTTCAGTATCAAGCGCAGCAGTCGCTTCGTCTAAAATAAGCACCTTGGGGTTTCTCAAAATCGCTCTTGCAATAGCAATCCTCTGCCGCTCGCCTCCGGAAAGAGTATGTCCCTTGTCGCCGACATAAGTATTGTAACCATCGGGCTGTTTCAGTATAAACTCATGTGCATTTGCAAGCTTTGCAGCTCTTATCACCTCGTCACGCGTTGAGTCGGGCTTTGCATAGATAATATTACTGAAAATTGTTCCGTTGAAAAGGAAGGTCTCCTGAAGAACAACGCCCATCTGAGTACGCAGTGCATGCTGTGAATACTTCCTGATGTCGATACCATCGAAGAACAGGTTTCCGGCGGTCAGGTCGTAAAGCCTCATAATCAGATTAATCGCAGTCGTTTTACCCACTCCGCTTCGTCCGACAAGTCCGACCATTTCGCCGTTTTTTATTTCTAAATTGATATTCTTTAAAACATACTCATAGCTGTTATAACCAAAATATGCGTTACTGAATTTAATATCGCCGTTTATTTCTGACATTATGGGCTTCTCGTCCTCGTTCATCTCACTCTTCTCGTCGATAATCTCAAAAACCTTTGCAATGGATATCGCTGTGTTTTGAATCCTTCTCGGAATGTGAGCCATCCAGCGCATCGGACCGTATACCAATGCGACATAGGAGAGAAACTGCGTCAGCTCGCCCAGCGTCATACTTCCGGTTATAATCCGGGAGCCGATTATGTAGATTACAGCGTATTCGCCGATTCCCATTATGAATGTAGCAAAGGGAACTATCAGATTCCAGGTAAGCTCATTCTTTTGAGAGGTATCGGCTAATTTTCTCGCGGTGGTCCTGAACTTGTTTTCTTCCTTTTTTTCGGTTCCGAATACTTTTACGACACGCATTCCCGAAAAAACATCATAAAGCAGGGTTCCCAAGTCACTCTCTGCCTGCCACTGACGATGATAAAGCTTATGAGTGAAATTCCTGATCACCGTGAACATAATGAACATAATGGGGACCGGCAGCATGATAATAAGCGTCAGCTTCCAGTCGAGGGTAAGCAAAATAATTGTTACGCTGATAACAATCAATCCCTGCTGCAGCAG
>ENA-UOOM01000407-UOOM01000407.1-fermentation-metagenome-genome-assembly--contig:-NODE-407-length-51116-cov-11.502497_pt1 | contig 51116 bp, 47 predicted proteins | sample MGYA00245781_ERZ724031 | MGnify/ENA primary metagenome ERZ724031 (study PRJEB28704, sample SAMN03018317) | fermentation metagenome | biome: anthropogenic terrestrial biome; feature: soil; material...
CCTTCTTTTGGCATATTATCTTTATTATTTACTTTAAAGGGCATAAATAATCTGAGTATCCCCTGAACAAAAATTTTTCCTATATTATATGTTAAAGTACGTTTCATTTTTTCACCGATTTCATTTGTTTTATTGCAAAATTAATGCAAGTTATTTTTAATAATGGAAATAAGCTTTATTATAGACTGTTCCAAAGTATTTCCAGTTGTATCAACAATAATAGCTCCTTCAGCCGGTACAAGCGGAGCTACCTCACGGTGTGAATCATTATAATCTCTAATTTTAAGGTCTTTTAGTACCTCATCATAGTCTGCCTTTTGTCCTTCTTCCAACATTTCGTCATGTCTTCTTCTTGCACGTTCTTCAGGCGAAGCAGTTAAAAATATCTTGACCTGTGCATTTGGAAGTACAACAGTACCGATGTCCCTTCCGTCCATAATAACATTATTAGTCTTTGCAATATCTTTTTGAAGCGAAAATAAGAAATCTCTCACCTTAGGTATAGCCGAAACATTGGACGCAGCCATTGAAACTTCAGCGGTTCTGATATCATCGGTTACATCTTTTCCCGATAGCAAAACTCTCTGCTCTCCGTTTGTAAATTTAAGTTCAATTTTAACTTTATCAAGTAATGAACATATAGCATCTGCGTTTGTTGTTTCTATACCTTTACTTAACATATATAATCCAACGGCACGATATAATGCACCTGTATCAACATAAATATATCCCAATTCCTTAGCCGCTTTTTTGGCTATTGTACTTTTCCCCGCTCCTGCAGGCCCATCAATTGCAATTGAAATCATAAAAATCCTCCCCGAATTAACTTAATATTCGCTCATAGCGTTTGCAGCAAGACGTCCTGTACTGAAAGCTATCTGTAAATTAAAACCACCTGTATATGCATCTACATCGATAACTTCGCCTGCAAAATATAATCCATTTATTAATTTTGATTCCATTGTTTTAGGATTTATTTCGCGTACATTTACTCCTCCTGAAGTTACTATTGCTTCTTCAATTGGTCTGAAGGAAGAAACTTCAAGTTTAAACGATTTGAGCAATTTTGCAAAATCTCTACGCATTTCTTTCGTAATCTGATTACATTTAGATTGTGGGTTAATATTTGACCTTTTTATTATAACCGGTATCATTTTACGAGGTAATAGTTCTGAAAGTGAATTGGCGAAATCTTTATTGTGATTCTTTTCAAAGTCACGCTGTAATCTTGCGTCAAGCTGTTCCATATTTAACGCAGGTTTTAAATCTATAAAAATATTATAACGCCCGTCAGCCATGTCTTTCATATGTGTGCTTGCACTTAAAATAATCGGTCCCGATACTCCGAAATGAGTAAAAAGCATTTCTCCGAAATCAGTATATATGCATTTATTTTTAACTGTATCAAAAACCTGTATTGCCACATTTTTAAGAGAAAGCCCCATCATTTCTTTACAGTCACTGCCATACACAACAAGCGGAACCAACGAAGGGCGCAGCTTAGTAACTGAATGTCCTGCCTGTTTGGCAAGAAGGTATCCGTCCCCTGTTGAACCTGTCCCCGGATATGATTTACCACCGCAGCAAATAAGGACTTTAGGCGCAAAAATCTGTTTGCCACCTGTTAATTCTATCCCAAAAACAGAATTATCCTTAAACAAAAGTTTTTTGGCTTCACCTACAATAATTTCAGTTCCACCTTCTTTTACAAAATCGGTTAGTTTATCTACTACATCAACCGCCTTGTCTGACTGTGGAAAAACTCGGCTGCCTCTTTCTACTTTAGTTTTCAGTCCAAGATTTTCAAAGAACTTTATTGTATCCTGAGGAGTAAATTGTGTTATCGCACTGTAAAGGAAACGTCCGTTCGACGGAACAGACGCAATAAACATCTGAATGTCACAGTCATTTGTGATATTGCACCTGCCTTTACCGGTTATCATAACTTTTCTTCCAAAACGTGAATTTTTTTCAATAAGACAAACATTCAAACCTTTATTTGCCGCTGTACCTGCAGCCATCATCCCGGCAGCACCGCCGCCGATTATTATAACATCATGTGTTTTGTTCACCTAATTTATCATCTACCTTTTCATATACACCATATTCGTCCCATATATCTTCAAGGTGTTTAAAGATATGTGTAACTTCATCATGTTTTTTTAATGCAGTGGTTAAAATTAAAGCATTTATTAAGCTTAAAGGCGCAACCAGAGAATCGACAATTGAAGCAATATCGCTTCGCGCAAGAAGAACATTGTCGGCCTCTTTCGCAAGAGGTGAAAGTGTGCTGTCCGTAATTGCTATTACTGTTGCACCTCGATTGTGTGCAAAGTTCATTGCCTTTACAGCTTTTTTCGAATATCTTGGAAAGCTTATCCCTATAACTACGTCTCTTTCGTCTATTCTTATCATTTGTTCAAAAATTTCACTTTCGCTTGTTGATTGGACTAAAAGTACATTTTCAAAAATCAAGCTAAAGTAATAAGATAAAAAAGTAGCAAGAGCAAGCGAACTTCTTGCCCCAATAATATAAATTTTTCGTGCATTTACAATACCGTCTACAGCCTTGTAGAAATCTTCATGCGATGTTTCTTCCATTGTCCTTCTAATTATATCAATGTCTTGATTAAAAACTGAATCAAGGATATCGGAATTTCCAATACGGCTGGCTGTTACTTCCATACGCTGTACGTATGTGAGTTTATTTCTAATCATTTCCTGCATTGCACGCTGAAGCTGAGGATATCCGCTATAACCGATTTCAGTAGCAAACCTAACAACGGTAGACTCACTTACTCCGACAGTAGCCCCAAGCTTTGATGCAGTCATAAAAGCAACCTTATCATAATGTTCTTCAATATATTTTGCAATTAATTTTTGTCCTTTTGAGAAAACCGGCATTTTATTTTTTATTCTTACCGCTAATAAATTATCCATTCTACCAACCCCTTTATTCATATTAATTCGAAACAGTATAAAAATCAAGCAAAATCAATCTTTTGTCTAAAATTCAAAATAACTATAAAAATAATAATTTTATCTTTACAAAAGAAAATGCCTCTGAAAAGAGGCATTTTTTAACTCAAGATAACTATTTATTACAATATTCTCCTCCCCCGCCAGTGGGGAAGAGGTATAAAATACATTTAACTTTATTTTAACCATTTATGCACGGTAGTGTGAAAACGTTGAAAATACATCACTATGAGACTCGAAAAAGCAAAATCATATAAAACAAATGTAATATTACCAATACCTAGTAATATCCACGGTAAATAAATACCAAAAATTTCAAAGCTGTCTTTAGGAACTGCAAAAATATAAATACTTATATAAAATGTAACAATAACAGATATATTAAATACAACTAATTTTAATAAATATGGTAGATATTTATTTTTAATTTGCTCGATGAAAGATTTTATAATAGGATAATAGCCAAAAAACAAAATATAAAGTAAAGCCGCTTCCTTATCCGGAGCAATAAAAAATGATAATACTGAAGTTGCAATATATACTGACCAAGCCCAAGCAGGTCCAATTTCTATTACTACAACTGTAAGAAGCAGTCCTGACAACGCAGGCAAAGTATAAGTTCCAATCGTAATAATTCCGGTTAAAAACATCAGTACAGTACTTAGTGCTGTTATAGTACCGCAAAAAGCCAAACGGATACTTTTATTCAAAACTACTCATCCCTTAATATTATTAGCAACACGAAATTAAATCCCCACCCATACATTCGCAACAGCAGTCAGCACAAATTAATGACGAACAGACATCACACCCACTGAAATTGTTAGCGCGTCCAACATTGGGATTGTATCCACCGTAATATCCATTGCGTTGATTTGTCACTTGGTTAAGTGCGGCGCGGTATTCAGCATTACCGGGATCCATTTGACATGCTCTTGAAAAATTATTAAATGCTTCTTCAAGCCAGCCTCGTTTATATAGAACTGTGCCTTTCAAGAAATGCCACTCGGCATTTCTATTTTCAGCAGGAACACCATTAAGAAGCATCTCGGCATCTGCTATTCTGCCAACTAAAATCAAATTCCTTATATCATTAAATCCGGAACTGTAATTTGAGTAATTGTTATTTGAACCGTAAGTATTGTTTGAAGAAGAATATGAAGAATAACCTCCGGCTTTTTCTCTTTTGCGCTGTGCTACTACTGTATCATATGCTTCATTAATTTCTTTCATTTTTTCGCTTGCTAAATCGGCAATAGGGCTTCCTGCATAATTATCAGGGTGATATTTTTTAGCAAGCTGCCTATATGCAGTTTTAATTTCATCGTCCGTTGCATTAGGTGACACGCCTAATATTTTGTAAGGATCAGACATGCATTTTCTCCTTCTTGTATAGTAATTCTTTTTGTATCTCCGGCAGTCCTTTAAAGATTACATTTTTAATAATAGTATCATAACAATTAAAATCCAAGATATTTAGCGCAGCTGTTATCTGTGATATCGTCAAGTTTAAAGCTTGATTAGCATACTTCTTAACTTCCATAATGTCCTCTTGACTGCTTGTTGCATTTAAGTTGTATTTTAATATATATGGATTAAAGGAACCATTTTTTATATCTTTTTCTATATCGTCGCCGGCATCTATCAAATACACCCAGCGACCTAAAAAATAGCCAATCTGTTGTAACACACGAACTTTTTGGGTGTAATTCTCATCTGTTTTATCAACTGATAATTCAAATATTTCTCCAAGCATTTTTGCTGAAGGCTCTGCATAAAAATCCATCACTGAATTTTTATCACTTTCAGCTAATTTTTGTTTTTCCATTGCAGATGAGATTATTTTGTCCATCTTAGGAAAGTCACGTGCGGCCTTTTTTCTTATTGAGGATGCTATGGGAAGTAAAAGATACGCCCTTAGTTTACCCCAAAAATGGGAATCGACCACGTCATCCCGAATTTTGAAATACGTTAATATTACTGAAATGGCAGACGCTTTTATCAGTTCTTTTTCTCCTGTCTTACAGAATATACATTTTTTTAAAGGGTTAACAGTACATCTTCCTTTTTCAAATTCACAGCATTCATCGCTCAATGCCATTAAAAGCAGTGCATAAAAAGTACAGTCGTAGCTTAACGTAAGCCTTGAAATTATCCCGTAACTTTTTCCCAGCTGACGGCAAAGCGCACAATATACACCTTTGTACTGCTCATATTCGCGTACTAACAATTCAGATTTTTGTGGTCTAATATAACCAAACAATAAAACCAACCTCAAATTTATTTATATATATATTTTACTATACCCGACACCATTATTTAATTAACAATGTGTAAATTTTATGATAGCACAAAGCCGCAAAAATATCATTTCATTATTGTATTAATCCAGTATGTATTATTGTACAAATATTTTGTATTGAAATTGTACATTATGTATGATACATTTTTTGTAAAAGAGTCAATAATAAAAAATAGATAATGTGAATTTGTAATAAAAGATAAAGGGTATGGTTAAAAAGCTCTATTTTTATTGTAATTAAAATGTTTAAGTGCTATAATCACATCAGATAAATACAAAAATGAGGGGGTAAAAATATGAAATTATACGACATCGATGTAGTAAAGCTTATTGACTTATTAGATAAGGCAAAAGGAAATGTATACCTTGTAACTGAAGATGGGAACACTCTTAACCTTAAGAGTAAACTTTGCCAATTATATGGTGTAAAAGCACTTTTGGAAAGTGCAAAAAATTCAACTGTTTCGGCTGAATTAAACGTTGAAAATCCAGAAGATGAATTAATGTTTATTAATTATATGATGAGTAAATAAATTTCACAAATAAATTTTGGTGCCGTTAAAAATTTAGCGGCGCCTATTTTTATGCCTTCTATTCTTTTCTTTCTCTTAACTGAACTCTTGAAAGTTTTCCATTTAATACAGAAGCTTGTGCAGAAAGCTCCTCTGCGGCTGCGGCACTTTCTTCTGCTGTAGCTGAGTTTGTCTGTACAACAGAAGATATCTGTGATACCCCCCTCATTAATCTGCTCTATTGATGTAGCCTGTTCACTTGATGCATCTGCAATTTGTGAAACAAGGTTATTGATATTTGTTGATGTGTCAACAATTCTATTAATTAAATCTGCAGTTTTGCCGGCTATTTTTGTTCCGTTTTCTACTGCATTAACAGAGCCTTCAATAAGTTCAGTGGTATTTTTTGCAGCTTCCGCACTCTTATTTGCAAGATTTCTAACCTCATCTGCGACTACAGCAAATCCCTTTCCCGCAGAACCTGCACGAGCCGCTTCAACTGCCGCATTAAGCGATAAAATATTGGTTTGGAAAGCAATTTCATCTATTGTTTTTATAATTTTTGTAATTTCATCAGACGAAGTTCTTATTTCTTCAATTGCTTGTAACAAATCATTTACAGACAGTTTTCCGTATTCCAATGCTTGTTCGGCATTTTCAGTGATCGACTTTGCATGGCTGGCATTATCTGCATTTTTTTGCACATGATTTGATACTTCATTTATCGTTGCCGATAATTGTTCCAATGAACCTGCCTGTTCTGTAGTACCACTCGAAAGGGACTGTGCAGCGCTTGAAATTTCATTTGCACCTGTTGAAACCTGTTCGGCGGTTACCCCTAAGTCATAGTAAGTGCTGTTAAAAGAATTAAGAATTTTGTTTAGGGCATCCTTAATTGGTGCAAAGTCACCCATATAATCTCGGTCAACCTGTGATTTTAGATTTCCATTCGAAATTTCTAATAAAATCTCGGATATTTCACTTATGTATCCGCTTATTTCTTTTGATGTATTTTTAAATATCTCAGATAGTTCTCCAAATTCATCATTTGTATATATTTCTATATCGGTGCGAAGTTTTCCTTTTCCCATGTCTTTAGATAAAGACATTATATCTTTGATTGGTAATAGTGATTTTTTTACTACAACATATGCTATAGTACACATTATAAATACATCTATTAATCCGAAAATTATTATAAATGCAATAAGGCTAAAAATACTTGCTAATAATTCTGAATTTTTAATATAAAATACACTGTTCCATTTACTATCGATACCATCCATTGTAATAGGTATTTTTGCCGCAATAATTCTGCCTTGGTCTTCAGAATACCTAGTTCCTACTTTACTTTTATCCGCAGTATTTGAAACAAAATTTGAATCAGCAGATATTATTGATTGACATGAAGTTTTATAATTTCCTAAATCATAGCTTAAATTTGTAATGGTATCTGTTAATATATCTACATTTGTTACTCCTAAAAACCGATTGTTTTTATCAATAATAGGATAACTTATTGTTATTAAATTGACCGTTTCACCTGATGACTGCTTTTCACTATACGGTTCAGTAATATTAGGTTTAAGTGTATCTTTTGATTTTTTATAATAGTCTAATTTACTGTATTCACTATAGTCCTTTAGAATATCAAGTCTTAATTGGCCATCGGTTCTGTATTGGAAATACGATAAACCGTTCGCAGTATTTTCAAACATAGCGTTAGGCTCAAAAGCTACATATACGGAAAAAATATTGCTGTCATCTTCAAGTGTGGAATTAATAGAGTCTTTTATCAGTTTATCACGTGTTGCCGGTTCAATGTTCTCATACCTTCCAACCTCTTTAGCAAGAAGTTTGGCATGATTCTGCATATTGTTCATATATGATACAGTTAAATAAGCATTGTTCTTCGCTAAATTATTGACTTCATTATTTACCGTCTTTTTTTATCTGATGATATATATGCAGATATAGTTGCAACTATTAAGATACCTATAACTAATGTTACTGCAGTAATTCTTAGTGGGATTTTAAATACAAGTTTGTTTCTGATATTGTTTGAATTTTTTGTCATTCTGTAATTCTCCTTCTTTTATTATTCCACATTTAGACTTGTGAAAATTGTAAATACAAACCTTTTTAAACCACCTATTTATATATTGTATATAAAATGATAAATATTACCTCAAATAAAAAAGTTTTATATTAAATGTTGGGGTTCTTACCCCCTACCTTCTCCCGAATAATGAGTCGGGCAAAAAACAATCTGTTGTTTTATATGCAAAGGGAAAGAAGAAGCTAAAAAAAACCGTCAAAGTTAATACTTTGGCGGTTTTATACACATGACTTTTATATTAATAGGCTGCACTTAAAGGATTAAGCACCCCATACGCTTTATTTTGAATATCATCAATAAATTTTATTGATTTGCCGGCACCAAGAGCAACACAAATTTGTGAATCTTCTGCAACATTAACAGGCATTTTTGCTTTTTTGGAAATTAACATATCCATACCATATATTTGTGAACAACCTCCTGTAAGTACGATACCGTCAGTATAAACATCCCCCATTAATTCGGGCGGCGTTTTTTCAAGCATTTCCTGAATGGTTCTGACAATTTGCATAGCCGGTTCAATAAGAGCTTCTAATATTTCGTCACAAGAAACATCTGTCCACTGCGGTAATCCCGTCATAGCATTTCTGCCTTTGACTCTGTGAGTAATTACTTCTTTTCTGGGATATACACAACCTATGTTAATTTTTGTTTCTTCTGCGGTACGTTGACCAATTATAAGATTATACTTTCTTCTAATATATTTTATAATAGCTTCATCAAACGCATTTCCTGAAACTTTAACAGAACGTGAAATAGCAATGCCGCTTAATGACAATACAGCCATATCAGTCGTTCCGCCACCTATATCAACAATTAATGTACCGTGAGGAGTTGAAATATCCATTCCTGCACCTATAGCTGCTGCAACGGGTTCCTCTATTAGACATATTTTGCGTACACCCGCAGCACTTATTGCATCCACTACAGCTCGTTTTTCTACTTCCGTTATTTGACATGGAACACTTACAACTACTCGAGGCATAACAACTTTACTGCCGCTTATCTTCTTTAAATATGTGCTGATAAGGTACTGGGCCAAATCAAAATTCGAAATAACGCCATTACACAAAGGGTGAGAAACCACAATTTTATCTGAAGTACGGCCTACCATAGCATAAGCCTCTTTGCCGGTAGCTACAACTTCATCATTTTCAACATTAACAGCAACAACTGCAGGTTCATTAAGTATAATGCCTTTACCGTCAAGATATATCTTTACGGCAGAAGTACCAAGATCTATAGCTATATCTGTACCGTGCACATAATCACATCCAATTCTAATTTTAATAGTTATTTATTATATTACAAAAAATTTAATATTTCAACCGGTTAAGGCACAACTTGTGCAATAGCTGCACAGGTAACCTGCTTTGCACCATTTTTAAGCATAACAGAAGCACATTCACCCAATGTTGCTCCCGTAGTGACTATATCATCGATGACTAAAATACTCTTTTTATACATATTTTGCTTATTCTTTACAATATAAACATTTTTAACATTTTTTTGTCTGTCTTTTTCATTAAGACGATGTTGTTCATTATTATCTTTTATTTTTTCCAAACATTCCTTATAAGGAACATTTAATCTTTTAGAAACAGCTTTAGCTAATAGCTCAGACTGATTATAACCCCTTAACTTTTTTCTTTGTTTTGACAGCGGTACGCAAGTAATAATATCAAAATTATATGAATGAATTTCCAAAAATTGTTTTGCAATTATGTTTGCAAAAAATTCGACTAATTCCTTTTTGCCATAAAATTTAAAATTAATGATTGCTTTTCTAATACTGTTTTTATATTGAAAAGGGGCATAACATACAATTATTTTACCCAATTTAGGTATATAAATTCTTTTATTTGTGCACGCCTTTACTGCTTCAGTTGAGCATTTGTCACAAATTTGTCCACCATATGAAACGATTTTTCCGCACAAAACGCATCTTGGCGGAAAAATCAAATTTATAAAGATAGAAAATATATTATTTTTCATTTGTATGATCCTCAGTCAAAAAATAATATAAACCCGAATATCTTTGAGAAATCTTATTATTGCTAACCATTTTTTCGATTGCTTTTTTTGTTCCTATCAATATTAAAATTGATTTTGCTCGGGTTATAGCTGTATAAAGTAAATTACGGTAAGACAATTGTGGCGCACATTGATACATCGGAATAATTACTGCTGGAAACTCATTTCCCTGGCTTTTATGTATGGTTATCGCATATGAAAGTTCCACTTCGGATAAGGCTTCCATTTCATAAAGCACAATTCGGTCTTCCATTTGAACAGTTACGGTAGATGAACGACGGTTAATGTCGCAAATCGTCCCCATATCACCGTTAAATACTCCTTCTCCGCTTGTTCCGTCAAATTTCGTCCAAGTAAGATTATAATCGTTTTTAGTTTGCATAACTTTATCGCCCTCACGAAAAAGTATCCCGTTTATAACAATTTCATTTTTACCTTTTTCTTTTGGGTTGATAGCCGACTGAAGTTTTTTGTTTAGTTCTTTCGTGCCTAATTTACCTTTTCTGGATGGTGACAGTACTTGAATATCTGTAAATGGTGAATATCCATAGCTTGCAGTAAGACGAAATTTGCAAAGGTCAACTATAATGGAAGAAATTTCGTCAGAGTTGTTGTATGGCATAAAAAAGAAATCGTTATTTCTAATGTTCAATTCAGGCATATATCCATTTACGATTTTATGCGCATTTGTAACAATTAAACTTTGCATTGATTGCCGAAATATTTCATTAAGCTGTACAACCGGAAACCTTTTTGCTGCTATTAAATCGCTGAGAACATTTCCCGGTCCTACAGATGGAAGCTGGTTACAATCCCCTACCATAATAAAACGGCAGCCAAGCGGTAACGCGCGCAAAAGGGCTTCAAATATTACAGTATCAACCATAGACAGTTCATCAATAACCAAAGCGTCGCAGTCCAAAAGATTTTTTTCATTCTTTGAAAATACAGGTATATCATTTTCGTTCCATTCAACTTCCAGCAGCCGATGTATTGTTTTTGCTTCCTGCCCGGTTAATTCAGACATGCGTTTTGCCGCTCTGCCGGTAGGTGCTGCAAGCAATACTTTTTCACCTTTTAATTTAAGGATTTTTATGATAGCGTTAAGCGTTGTAGTTTTTCCTGTTCCGGGACCGCCTGTAAGAATCAAGATGCCCTTAGACAAAGCTTGTTTTATTGCAAGTTTTTGGCCATCTGCATATTGAATTTGGAAAGTGTTTTCTATTTCACTGATATAATCATCAACACCTATTATAGGCTGCGCCGGAAAGCTCAACATCATATTAAGTCTACCGGCAGAATATACTTCGGAGCGGTACTGTTTTGGCGTAAAAATAAATTCCCTGCCTTTAAAACTAACCGAAATAACAGATTTTTCAGCTTTTAGTGCTTCCAAAGTATCAGAAGTAAGCTCAAATTCAGTTCCGAGAAGTTTTGCAGAAGTTGAAATAAGCTTATCCGTGGGCAGACAAGTATGCCCATTATAAATATTATGTTTTAAAACATGCAGTAACCCTGCACGTATTCTGCAGTTATTGTCCTTAGGCATTTCAAGAGATGCGGCTATACTGTCCGCGCGATTAAACCCTATTTCAAGGCTTTCATCACACAGGCAGTATGGGTCATTTTCCACCATTTCGGCGGATTGAGGTCCAAAAAGTTTCCAAACCCGAACCGCTTCTTCAGGTGTAATTCCAAATTTACTTAAATAAAGCATAATTTCTTTTATGCCATGAGTTTTCTTAAACTCATCACTCATTTTCTGAGCCTTAGATTTTGATATTCCCTTTATTTCACATATACGCTGAGGCTCATTTTCTATAATTTGTAAAGTATTTTCCCCAAATAAATTTACTATTTTCTCTGCTGTTACAGGACCAATACCCTTTATTGCGCCTGATGATAGATACTTTAATATTGCTGCGGCAGTTGTAGGCGTAGAATGTTCAACAGCTTCTACTTTAAACTGAGTTCCATAACTTGGATTATTTACCCATCCGCCTACTACATGGACATCCTCCCCCACATTTACCCAGGGGATAATGCCTACGCAAGTTATAAGTTCTTCACCGTTATTTATTTCTATTACAGCATAACCGTTTTCTTTATTCTTGTATATAACCTGTTCGATTGAACCGGACATCTCAAGAAGCTTGTCTTCCCCCATTAAACTCCCTCAATATTTCGAAATTATATTTTTAGTATAATACATATACTATGTATTTGCAAATCTATAGATTTAACACTTCATTAAATTCTTCAGGAGTGTAAATTTCTATTCCGGGATTTTGGTGTGACAATATTCTACAAACCATCGCAGTTTCCTCATCCATTCCCTTATCAATACAAATAAGTTTTTTATTTTCTCCCGGTGACCATCTAAGTCTTTCTATTGCGCTTTCGATTTTCATTTCAACACTCTCATCATGTCCTTCTATAGATATTACCAAATACAGCGTCCCTACAGTGTTTTTTAGTAGAATCTTGAAAATTATAAACTTAATAACTTCAGTTAATCCGATAATTGCTAAAAGGACCAAAATTATTTTTGCTAATACCTCAAGCATTAAAATCACCTCATCACATTTTATGTAATGAGGTGAATAAATGATATGATTATTTTTCCAATACGGATTTTAAAGCGTCAACTTTATCGCACTTTTCCCAAGCAACATGCAAGTCCTCACGCCCCATGTGACCGTAATTTGACAATGAACGGTATATCGGTTTTCTTAAGTCCAAATCGCGAATAATTGCAGTCGGGCGTAAATCAAATACCTTTGCTGCTGCTTTTGCTAATTGATCATTAGAGTACTTTGAAGTGCAGAATGTATCAACCATAATTGATACCGGTCTTGCTACGCCTATTGCATATGCAAGCTGAATTTCACATTTTTTTGCAAGACCTGCTGCAACAATGTTTTTCGCAACATATCTTGCTGCATATGCAGCAGAACGGTCGACTTTAGTTGGATCTTTTCCTGAAAAGGATCCGCCGCCGTGTCTGCCGTAGCCGCCGTAAGTATCTACTATTATTTTTCTTCCTGTAAGTCCGCTGTCTCCTACCGGCCCACCAATTACAAAACGCCCTGTGGGATTGATATATAATTTAGTTTTCTCATCAATCCATTTATCCGGAATAACAGGATTAATGACATTTCGAATTATGTCATCCCTGATTTGTGATAGCGTAACATCGGAATCATGTTGAGTTGAAAGAACTACAGTATCAACACGTATTGGTTCATCATCATCATATTCTATAGTGACCTGTGTTTTTCCGTCAGGTCTTAAATATGATAAAGTGCCGTTTTTTCTAACCTCACTTAACTTTTTAGATAGTTTATGCGCAAGTGATATAGCAAGAGGCATAAGTTCAGGTGTTTCGTCACATGCATAGCCAAACATCATTCCCTGGTCTCCTGCTCCAATAATATCATTTTCATCAGTTGCACCTTGTTTTGTTTCATAGGACTCGTTTACACCCATTGCAATATCAGGTGACTGAACATCAATAGATGTAATAACGCCACAGGTGTTACCGTCAAATCCATATGCAGGATCATCATACCCGATATCCTTTACAACTTGACGGGTAACTGCAGGAATGTCAACATAGCAGTCAGTAGAGATTTCACCCATTACATGAACTACACCTGTTGTTGCAGTAACTTCACATGCTACATGTGCATTGGGATCCTGTTTAATAATTTCATCAAGTATAGCATCTGCTACTTGGTCACATAGCTTGTCCGGATGTCCTTCAGTAACGGACTCGGATGTAAATAAATGTTTTGACATAATAATCCTCCTAAAGCTTAAAAAATATATAAAACTAAATGCCGCCCGGAAGTCCGAACGGCATATATCATTACCTCATCTTTCGGATTCACCGCAGGAATTGGCACCTTACACTTTATGTAGGTTGCCGGACATCATAGGGCCTGTTCCCTCCGTCACTCTTGATAAGGGGCATATTAAATTTTACTATAATAGTATATCATATTACTAATTATAAATAAATGTACAAAAGTTAAAAAGTCTATACTTGAACTAATTATCAAATTTGTTAATATTGACAAATTTAATTATCTTTATATTTTATTATGAAGTATAGGACTTACTTTTTTATATATTAATATGGTAATAACAGATACCAACAAACCTTTAAGTAAGTTAAATGGCGCTACTGCAAGCATTATAAATGTAGTCATATCATGTATTGCAGGGTTTATAGAAGTTCCCATAGCTACGAGTGAATCCATAGGCATATGAAATACATTTGCATAAAACGGAAGTAAAAAGAATGCATTTAATATACTTCCAAATATAATTAGCGATAAAGTGCCTATGGACATACCAATTATTGCACCTTTTTTGGATTTCTGTTTTTTATAAATCAATACAGCAGGAACTACAAAAGAGCACCCTAATATAAAATTAGCTAAATCTCCGACTCCTCCTGTTGAACTGCCGTGAATGACAAGATATAGCAATATTTTAATTAATTCGATAATTATGCCAGCTATCGGTCCCATAGCAAAACCGCCAATCAGCACGGGCAACTCACTTAAATCAATTTTATAAAAACCGGGAGCAAACCAAAGTGGAATTTCTACAACCATTAAAATAGCTGCAATTGCAGAAAGAACACCAATTTGAGCTATTCCTCTTGCATCAAATATTTTTACCTGTTTTTTTGTGTCTGAAAATGTATTCATTTTATCTCCTACCTTCTATCATCCGGACTATACCGTCGGCTTTGGAATTAAACCAAAATCAGCTTATGCTCGTGGGCTCGTCGGTTTAAACCGCTTTACCACCGGTGGGGATTTTCGCCCCGCCCCGAAGATTAATAAATTTTAAACGGGGAATAAATCTAATAAATTATTTAGTTCTTTATATTCACCTACCTATAAAAAAGATAAAAAAATCCCGCAGCAAAACTGCGGGACGATAATACGCATACCTGCGCTCTCTTCTTCCATCCGGACTATACCGTCGGCTTTGGAATTAAACCAAAATCAGCTGCTGCTCGCGGGCTCGTCGGCTATAGCCGCTTTACCGCCGGTGGGGAATTACACCCCGCCCCGAAGAAAACTATTTTATTTGTAAATATTATATCATGTAAAACTGTATTCTGTCAACAATTTAACGGTACTCTTTAGGAATATTTTTATCTATTATATTATTAATAAACTTTAAATTAAATGATGGTGCAAACCTACGTATACCATGCTTTGATGCAAGCGTATCATTATATTCACTTACAGGATATATTGTTATATCTTTGCAATGAGGACCATAATGAGTAACAATAGGCTTAAACTTCATATCGGTATATGTAGTCTTATTGGTAGAGAAGTCTTTAGTCATTGTTACAGTAAGCATGCCTCCCACCATATTTTCCCCGCCCTGCTGTGCAGAAACAAGATTCCCAAGTGCAAAAATCACAGGGCATTTTGTTCCGTCTTTACGCTCAAGGACTGTAAGTTTTTGAACAACATGAGGGTGATTTCCAAAAATAATATCAGCGCCCCAATCAACCATATTTTGAGCAAGATTTTTTTGTTTATCTGTTAAAGTATATGTATTTTCATTGCCCCAGTGTGCAGAAATAACTACAACATCAGCCATAGTTTTTGCTTTAGTAATTAATTTCTTTATTAATTCTGTATTGTCAGCATAAATCAACCTGTATTTGGAATTTTTAGGAAGAGATAGGCCATTGGTCATCTCTGTAATACCAATATGTGCTGTTTTAATACCTTTGGATTCAACAATTCTGATATTTTGAAGGTCTTCTTCATCCCTATATACTCCAACTACTTTTACAGAAGGCTTTGTATCCCAATAATCAAGTGTTGCGGCTACACCACGTTCGTTTTGATCAAGAATATGATTATTCGCATGATTAATGACATCGAAACCTAAATCCACTAAATCATCACCCAACTGCGTAGGCGAATTAAACCTGGGATATCCTGAAGGCTGTGCAATTTTTGTTGCAAGCGGTGTTTCCTGATTAATTACGGATATATCCGCATTCTTTATATCATTTGCAATATGCGAATATACAGGTTTAAAGTCATAGCTGCCGTTTTTTCCGGTCCTTCTTTCAGCCTGCTCATATATTACATCATGTATTAAGTTGTCCCCAACGCCTAAAATAGTAATTGACTCTTTTTTAGGTGCATCCGTTTTTGAGGCTTCGGCAGTTTTTGATGCTACAGGTGGTTTTGAAGAGACCTGCACATTTTTGTTTTGTAAAATTGCAACAGAGACAGTAATAATAACTGCTGCTATCAACAAGAAAAATGAAATATAATATATTGCTTTTGATTTTTTTCCACGCCTTAAGTATGCCTTCATAAAAAACCTTCCATCTCATTAAAATGACAAATCTAACGTAATTATAACATTATATATAATTAAAAGCTATCATTACAACTTATATTATGCAATATCTTGCATTTATAATTCATAATATAATAGGTTTTTATAATATATTACAGCATAACTTATATAAAAATAAGTTAATTGCAGCTTCATTTATATTTAAAAACAGTCTTTTATTATAGAGCCGATTAAAGTAATTAAACGTAATGCCTACTGTTATCGTAACTTCAAAATATTTCGCAATCGCATTTTAAATATATTCTCTTATCAAAAGTCTAAACTAAACAAAGTGGCAGCTTAATGCTATCACTTCTACAATCTTTATTTTATTGGTTTCACCACAGCATTTGACATAGAACCAAATATAAAAAGACCGCCTCTACGATAATTGAACCGTTAGAGGCAGTCCTCATATTATTCGCTAAAAATTAGCTATTAATGCTTGTAACAACTCCGGAACCAACTGTATGACCGCCTTCACGAATAGCAAAGCGAAGACCTTCTTCAATAGCAATTGGTGTAATTAATTCAACGTCCATTTCAACGTTATCGCCAGGCATGCACATTTCAATTCCTTCAGGAAGAGTAATAACACCTGTAACATCAGTAGTTCTGAAATAGAACTGAGGACGATAATTATTAAAGAACGGAGTATGACGTCCGCCTTCATCTTTAGTCAAAACGTAAACCTGACCATGGAATTTTGTATGAGGATTGATTGTTCCAGGTTTAGCAAGAACCTGACCACGCTCAATTTCCTCTCTCTGAATACCACGGAGAAGTACACCGACATTATCGCCAGCCTCAGCAAAATCAAGGGTCTTTCTGAACATTTCGAGGCCTGTAATAACAGACTTCTTACGCTCATCAGTAAGACCGATAATTTCGATTTCTTCGCCGACCTTAGCAGTACCACGCTCAACTCTACCGGTTGCAACAGTACCACGGCCGGTAATAGTAAATACGTCTTCAACAGGCATAAGGAAAGGAAGATCTGACTTACGATCTGGTGTAGGAATGAAATCATCAACAGCATCCATCAATTCTTTAATACACTGATACTCAGGTGCATTTTCATCTGTAGAAGTGCATTCAAGAGCCTTAAGTGCAGAACCGCGGATAATAGGAGTATCATCACCCGGGAAACCATACTCATTAAGAAGGTCACGAATTTCCATCTCGACAAGGTCAAGCAACTCAGGATCGTCAACTTGGTCAACTTTGTTCATGAATACTACAATGTAAGGTACGCCAACCTGACGCGAAAGCAGAATGTGCTCTCTTGTCTGAGGCATCGGACCATCTGCAGAAGAGACAACAAGGATTGCACCGTCCATCTGAGCAGCACCTGTAATCATGTTCTTAACATAGTCAGCATGGCCAGGGCAGTCAACGTGAGCATAGTGACGTTTTTCAGTCTGATACTCAACGTGAGATGTATTAATTGTGATTCCACGTTCTCTCTCTTCAGGAGCCTTATCGATATTTGCATAATCAACAAAGTCAGCTGAACCACCCAAGTTGAGAACTTTTGTAATAGCAGCGGTTAAAGTAGTTTTACCATGGTCAACGTGACCAATAGTACCAATGTTTACATGAGGTTTAGATCTGTCAAATTTTGCTTTTGCCATTGGAATTCCTCCTTTTATTTACACATATATAAATTTTCAATAATTCAAACTATGCATATCATTTTAACATAACATTATAAAAAATCAAGTAAATTTTACATCTTACTCTGACTTTTTGTTTCGAGAGGAAATAATCTTCTCAGAAACAGATTTCGGAACTTCTGCAGATTCAGCAGGTTCCATAACATATTGACCTCTGCCCTGTGTTTTGGAACGCAAGTCTGTTGCATATCCAAACATTTCTGAAAGTGGAACTTTAGCATTAATTTGCTGAGCTCCTGGAATTGCATCCATTCCTCCAATCATGCCACGGCGAGAGTTCAAGTCACCGATTACATCACCCATATATTCTTCAGGTACTGTAGCCGTAACTTTCATGATTGGTTCCAAAATTACCGGATCAGCTTTTCTCATAGCCTCTTTGAATGCCATTGAACCGGCAATCTTAAATGCCATTTCAGAAGAGTCGACCTCATGATATGAACCATCATAGAGTGTTACCTTTGTATCAATAACAGGATATCCTGCGAGTACACCTGTTAGCATAGCTCCCTGAATACCTTGGTCAACTGCCGGAATATATTCTTTCGGAATAGCACCGCCGACAACTGCATTGACAAACTCGTAGCCCTTGCCCGGATTAGGCTCAATACGGATTTTAACATGACCGTACTGACCACGACCGCCGGACTGACGAGCATATTTTGTGTCAACATCAGCATTACCACGAATAGTTTCTTTATAAGAAACCTGTGGTTTACCAACATTAGCTTCAACACGGAATTCGCGTAAAAGTCTGTCTACAATAATCTCCAAATGCAGCTCACCCATACCGGCAATAATTGTTTGACCGGTTTCTTCTTGAGTATAAGCTCTAAATGTTGGGTCTTCTTCAGCGAGTTTTGCAAGCGCAATACCCATCTTTTCTTGACCCGCTTTAGTCTTTGGTTCGATAGCGACTTCAATAACAGGATCCGGGAAATCCATTGATTCAAGAATTAATGGATTCTTTTCATCGCAAAGAGTATCACCGGTGGTAGTGTTTTTAAGTCCTACTGCAGCAGCAATATCGCCAGCATAGACTGTTTCCAAATCTTGACGGTGATTTGCATGCATCTGCAAAATACGACCAAAACGCTCATGTTTATCTTTAACCGAGTTATAAACTGTATCTCCGGCATTAACCTTACCGGAATAAACACGGAAAAAGCAGAGCTTTCCAACAAATGGGTCTGTAGCAATTTTAAATGCAAGAGCTGCAAACGGTTCATCATCGGATGAATGGCAATCATGTTCTTCGCCTGTCTCAGGGTCAGTACCTCTGATTTCAGCGACATCTGTCGGAGCAGGCATAAAGGCAATAATTGCATCCAGCAACTTTTGTACGCCCTTGTTTCTATAAGAAGTACCACATGTTACCGGAACCATTTTATTATCAATTGTAGCTTTTCTTATTGTAGCTATAATTTCATCTCTGGTAAGTTCTTCACCATTGAGATATTTTTCCATAAGAGTATCGTTTTGTTCTGCAACACTTTCGATAAGCTCAGTATGATATTTTTCAGCAAGTTCAAGCATATCCTCAGGGATCTCTTCAACTTTCATGTCCTTGCCCATGTCATCGTAATAAACGTCCGCTTTCATGTCAACAAGGTCAATAATTCCCTTGAATGTGTCCTCAGCTCCAATAGGAAGCTGAATTGGAACAGCGTTACATTTAAGGCGATCTTTCATCATGGCAACGACGCGATAAAAATCCGCGCCCATTATATCCATTTTATTAACATAAGCCATACGAGGGACATGATACTCTTCAGCCTGACGCCAAACGGTTTCAGACTGAGGCTCAACGCCGCCCTTAGCACAGAAAACTGTTACAGAGCCGTCAAGAACACGAAGTGATCTTTGAACTTCAACTGTAAAGTCGACGTGACCTGGGGTGTCGATGATGTTTATTCTATGACCTTTCCAAAAGCAGGTAGTAGCAGCAGAGGTAATTGTAATTCCTCTCTCCTGCTCCTGTGCCATCCAGTCCATAGTCGCAGCACCATCATGTGTTTCACCGATTTTATGGTTGACGCCTGTATAATATAGGATACGTTCAGTAGTAGTTGTTTTACCCGCGTCAATATGAGCCATTATGCCGATATTACGGGTTTTTTCAAGTGATACCTGCCTTGGCATAGTTTTCTCTCCTTAAAGTGAAATGTCGGAATTTGTACATTTTGTAGGTAATTTACCAACAAAGTTGGATTACCATCTGTAATGAGCAAATGCCCTATTGGCTTCAGCCATCTTGTGCGTCTCATCACGCTTTTTAGCTGCGCCGCCAGCACCATTTACAGCATCAAGGATTTCACCGGCAAGTCTTTCCCTCATTGTCTTTTCAGACCTGAGCCTTGAGTAGTTGGTCATCCAACGTAAACCTAATGTTTGTCTTCTTTCAGGGCGAACCTCCATTGGAACCTGGTATGTTGCACCACCTACACGGCGGGCTTTAACTTCGAGTGACGGCATAACATTTTCCATAGCCTGCTCGAAAACCTCCAAAGGTTCTTTCCCCGTTTTTTCACTAATAATGTCGAATGCACCGTATACGATTTTTTGGGCTGTGCCCTTTTTACCGTCGATCATTACATTATTAACAAGACGTGTTACAAGTTTTGAATTATAAAGCGGGTCTGGCAAAACATCACGTTTTGCAATTTTGCCTCTTCTTGGCACTTTACTTCCCTCCTTCACAAGAATGATATCATAGGTACTCGAAAGCGACAAACTCCCGTGGCCAATACAGAGGCGTTCTATATTTAAAACGCCGCTGCATTTTATGTTGAAAAACATGCAGCCGTTAGGTTTCTGTCAATTTAAATTACCTTATTTTTTTGCAGCGCCAGCTTTTGGACGCTTTGCTCCATACTTAGAACGAGCCTGCATACGCTGTGCAACACCTTGAGCATCAAGAGTTCCACGAATAATATGGTAACGTACACCAGGCAAATCCTTAACACGGCCGCCACGAATCATAACAACGCTATGTTCCTGAAGGTTATGACCTACACCAGGAATATAAGCACTGACTTCAATTCCATTTGAAAGTCTAACTCTTGCTATTTTTCTAAGAGCTGAGTTCGGCTTTTTAGGTGTAGCAGTCTTTACTGCAGTACATACACCGCGCTTTTGTGGGGAATTCTGATTGATAAATATACGCTTTTTGGAATTCCAACCTTTCAAAAGAGCAGGAGCTTTTGCTTTAGATACAGAAACTTCTCGTCCGGTGTGGACTAACTGGTTAAATGTTGGCATAATACACCTCCTCACAATAAATTTAATATGTTAAACGAATATATTATATCCGCCAAACATCTAATTAATCTAATAAAATCCTATCTTGTTCTAAGGAAAAACCTTAGAACAAGAGTTGGATATTTAGACATATTAAAACAAACTATCACAATTTGTAATTATAACGCTATACTGCGTCATTTGTCAAGGTTTCATTTTCAGGTTTAATTTCAACATCAGTATAACATTTCATGCCTGTTCCTGCAGGAATCAATTTACCAATGATAACATTTTCCTTCAGTCCAAGCAGCGGGTCAACTTTACCCTTTATTGCAGCATCCGTTAGTACACGCGTGGTTTCCTGGAATGATGCAGCGGATAGGAACGATTCCGTAGCAAGTGACGCTTTCGTTATACCTAAAAGAACCGGCTGAGCTGTAGCTTCTTGGAGGTCCTTTTCGCCTTGATTAATACGTTCGCGTATATTTTCATTTTCAGATTCGAAGTCATTCTTTTCTACAAGAGAATTCGGTAGAAGCGTTGTATTACCTGAATCTTCAATTTTAACTTTCTTCATCATTTGGCGAACAATTACTTCAATATGCTTATCATTGATATCAACACCTTGCATGCGATAAACACGCTGAACTTCTTCAATCAGATAGTCCTGAACTGCGTGAGTGCCAATGATTGCAAGAACGTCATGCGGATTAACTGAACCCTCTGTAATTCTTGTACCGGCTTTGATCATCTGTCCTTCATTAACAGTAATACGTGAGCCAAACGGAATAAGATATGATTTAGAATCGCCGGTTTCGGAATCTGTAACTACAACATGACGATTTTTCTTAATTTCATCAAAAGTAACCTTACCGGAAATTTCACTTATAATAGCAAGATGTTTAGGTTTACGTGATTCAAACAATTCTTCAACACGCGGCAAACCTTGAGTGATATCTTCTGCATTTGCGACACCACCGGTATGGAACGTTCTCATTGTTAACTGAGTACCGGGTTCACCGATGGACTGAGCAGCTATAATACCAACTGCTTCACCGACAGAAACTGTATGACCGTTGGCAAGGTTAGCTCCATAACATTTCTTACAAACACCATGTTTAGAACAGCAATTGAGTACTGAACGAATTTTGATGCGTTCAACTCCGTGACTTACAATAATATCTGCATCTTTATCATCCATTAATTTATCCTTAGAGACGAGAACTTCCCCTGTCTTTTCATCAGCAAAGTCTTCGACAAGGTATCTTCCCAAAAGACGTTCATGCAGTGATTCAATTGCTTCTTTGCCTTCTTTAATATCGTAAACCTCGAGTCCGTCCGTTGCACCGCAGTCGTCTTCACGAATAATAACGTCCTGAGATACGTCAACCAAACGACGTGTAAGGTAACCAGAGTCAGCAGTTCTAAGAGCAGTATCTGCAAGACCTTTTCTTGCACCACGAGAAGAAATAAAGTATTCCAAAATATTAAGGCCTTCACGATAGTTGGCTTTAATCGGAATTTCAATAGTTTTACCTGACGTATTGGCAATCAAGCCACGCATACCGGCAAGCTGACGAATCTGACTCATAGAACCACGAGCACCAGAGTCAGCCATCATAAAGATAGGATTGTAACGGTCAAGGTTTTTCTGCAGTGCAGTTGAAACGTCATCTGTAGCTTTTGCCCAAGTTTTTAATACTGCCTTGTATCTTTCATTATCCGACAACAAGCCCATTTTAAACTGATCGGATACAACGTCCAACTTCTTTTCAGCTGCCACGATAATATCCTTTTTCTCAGGAGGAATAGTAGCATCACAAACAGCAACTGTAATGGCACTAAGGGTAGAATATTTATATCCCTGTGACTTGATGCTATCCAAAACATCGGCAGTTTCCGCAGCACCATGAATTTTAATACATTTTTCAATAATTTTTCCAAGCTGTTTTTTGTCTACTAAGAAATCAACTTCAAGTTTAAACCTGTTCTCCGGAAGAGAACGGTCAACATAACCTAAATCTTGAGGAATTGGCCTGTTAAATATCATACGTCCAACCGTAGTGTCGATAATTTCAGAAACCATTTTACCGTCCACTTCAGCTGTCATTCTAACTTTTATTTTTGCATGAAGTCCTACAATTTTAGCATCATAAGCCATTATTGCTTCTTCGTAGTCTTTAAATACCTTTCCTTCTCCGGGTTCTCCGTCCTTTTCAAGTGTAAGATAATATGAACCCAGTACCATGTCCTGTGTAGGAACAGTAACAGGACGTCCGTCGGAAGGTTTCAATAAGTTTCCTGCAGCAAGCATCAAGAAACGAGCTTCTGCCTGTGCTTCTGAAGATAGCGGTACATGAACAGCCATTTGGTCGCCGTCGAAGTCAGCATTATATGCAGTACAAGCAAGAGGATGAAGTTTTAATGCGCGGCCTTCTACAAGTACAGGTTCAAATGCTTGAATGCCAAGTCTATGAAGCGTAGGAGCACGATTTAAAAGCACAGGATGGTTTTTAATAACAACTTCAAGAGCATCCCAAACTTCAGGCTTTGCACGTTCAACAGCTTTTCTTGCAGCCTTAATATTTCCTGCCGCTCCTGTTTCAACAAGGCGTTTCATTACAAAAGGTTTAAATAGTTCCAATGCCATTTCCTTTGGAAGGCCGCATTGGTACATTTTTAATTCAGGTCCGACAACAATAACGGAACGGCCGGAATAGTCAACACGTTTTCCTAAAAGGTTCTGACGGAAACGTCCCTGTTTACCTTTCAGCATGTCTGAAAGAGATTTCAAAGGTCTGTTATTAGGGCCTGTAACCGGTCTGCCGCGGCGGCCGTTGTCTATTAATGCGTCAACAGCTTCCTGAAGCATACGTTTTTCGTTTCTTACTATGATATCCGGTGCGCCAAGTTCCAACAGCCTTTTAAGTCTATTATTTCTGTTAATTACACGTCTATAAAGATCATTTAAGTCAGATGTTGCAAAACGGCCACCGTCAAGCTGCACCATTGGACGTAAATCAGGAGGTATTACCGGAACACAATCAAGTATCATCCATTCCGGTCTGTTACCTGAAAGACGGAAAGCCTCTACAACTTCAAGTCTTTTTAAAACACGGACACGCTTTTGACCTGTTGCAGACTCAAGTTCTCCTTTTAATTCAGCAGAAACCTGATCCAAATCAATTTCAGCAAGTAATTTTTTAATTGATTCCGCTCCCATACCTGCTTCAAAGTCATCTTCATACTTTTCACGCATATCGCGGTATTCTTTTTCATTTAGCAACTGCTTTTTTTGTAGTTCTCTCACATCGCCCGGGTCTGTAACTATATAAAGCGCAAAATACAGAACCTTTTCAAGCATTCTCGGTGATATATCAAGAATTAAACCCATTCTTGAAGGAATGCCTTTAAAATACCAAATATGAGATACCGGAGCTGCCAGTTCAATGTGGCCCATACGTTCACGGCGTACTTTAGATCTTGTTACTTCAACACCACAACGTTCACAAATTTTACCCTTATAACGAATTCTTTTGTATTTGCCACAATGGCATTCCCAGTCCTTTTGGGGTCCAAAAATGCGTTCACAAAACAGTCCGTCACGTTCGGGCTTTAAGGTCCGATAGTTAATTGTTTCGGGCTTTTTAACTTCTCCATGGGACCATTCTCTAATTTTCTCAGGCGAAGCAAGTCCTATCTTAATTGAATCAAAAACATTAAATTCCATACTGCAACCCCATTCTATTATATTTCGTCACTGTCGTCAGAATTAAGGTCAAAAGGTGTTTTCTTATTTAATTCTTCTTCGAAACTGGTATCATTGTCTTCTAAATTTGTATCTTTTTCTTCAAACAAATTCTCGTCTTCGGCTTCAGATTCCTCTTCAGTTTCTTCAACAGAATAGCCATCAAGATTATCAGCTACATTTTGCTCTTCAAAATTTCCTTCCTCTTCTTCGTTAGGATTAAAGCCCATATCATCTTCTTCATCGAAATTCTGCTGTAAATCTATTTCCTCGTTGTTTTTATTTAAAACTTTAACATCTAAGCCGAGAGACTGAAGCTCTTTAATAAGAACTTTAAATGATTCAGGAACACCTGGTTTTGGAATGTTCTGACCTTTTACAATTGCTTCATAAGTCTTAACACGGCCGACAACGTCGTCGGACTTAACCGTAAGAATTTCCTGCAGTGTATATGCTGCGCCATATGCTTCCAATGCCCAAACTTCCATTTCACCGAAACGCTGACCACCAAACTGAGCTTTACCACCCAAAGGCTGCTGTGTAACAAGTGAATACGGTCCGGTTGAACGAGCATGAATTTTATCATCAACAAGATGGTGAAGTTTAAGGTAGTACATAATGCCGACTGTTACAGGATTATCAAAGAACTCACCGGTACGCCCGTCTTTTAATATTGTTTTACCGTCTTCCCTTAAACCTGCTTTTTTGAAACATTCGACAATGTCATCTTCGTGTGCACCATCAAATACAGGAGTCATTATTTTCCAGCCAAGTGCCTTTGCAGCATAACCCAAGTGTACTTCAAGTACCTGACCGATATTCATACGAGAAGGAACACCCAGTGGGTTCAGGACAATATCAAGTGGAGTACCATCGGGTAAGAACGGCATATCTTCAACAGGCAGGATACGTGAAACAACACCTTTGTTACCATGGCGGCCTGCCATTTTGTCACCAACAGATATTTTACGCTTCTGTGCAATATAACAGCGTACAACTTTATTTACCCCTGGTCTTAACTCATCATGGCTGTTTTCACGGTTAAAGACTTTAACATCAACGACTATTCCGTATTCTCCATGAGGAACTCTAAGGGAAGTGTCCCTTACTTCTCTTGCTTTTTCACCGAAGATAGCACGTAAAAGTCTTTCTTCTGCAGTAAGTTCGGTTTCACCTTTTGGTGTAACCTTTCCAACAAGAATATCGCCGGCACGAACTTCTGCACCAATACGAATAATTCCTTCTTCATTTAAATCATGAAGCAAATCTTCATTAACATTAGGAATATCTCTTGTGATTTCTTCCGGCCCGAGTTTTGTGTCTCTTGCATCGATTTCATATTTTTCAATATGAATGGAAGTGTATACGTCATCACGAACAATTTTTTCGCTGATTAAAACAGCATCTTCGTAGTTGTAACCTTCCCAAGTCATAAATCCAATCAAAGCATTTTTTCCAAGACTGATTTCTCCGTCTTTCGTTGCAGGACCGTCTGCAATAACCGAGCCTGCCTCAACCCTTTGATTTACTTCTACAATTGGCACTTGATTTATACATGTTCCCTGATTGGAACGCATAAATTTAATTACATGATAATTATCAACTTTTCCGTCATCACGTGTAATAGTGATTTCATCTGCACTTACACTTCTAACTACACCGGGATGTTTTGCTACTACGCAAACACCGGAGTCAACGCCGGCTTTATATTCCATACCGGTTCCAACTATAGGAGATTCTGTTTTGAGTAATGGCACAGCTTGGCGTTGCATGTTAGAACCCATCAAAGCACGGTTAGCGTCATCATTTTCAAGGAAAGGAATCATTGCAGTAGCAACAGATACAACCATTCTCGGAGAAACATCCATGTAATCTGCTTTTTCACGTTCTACTTCCAAGAACTCATCGCGATAACGTGCATTGACTTTTTTATTAATAAATCCGCCTTCATCATCCAAAGGTTCATTCGCCTGTGCAACAATATAGTCGTCCTCGACATCAGCAGTCATATATATAACCTGATCTGTTACACAACCTGTTTCTTTATTAACTTTACGGAAAGGAGCTTCGATAAAACCGTATTCGTTAATTTTTGCAAATGTTGCAAGATAAGAAATCAATCCGATATTAGGACCTTCAGGGGTTTCGATAGGACACATACGGCCGTAATGGCTGTAATGAACGTCTCGAACCTCGAATCCCGCTCTATCTCTTGACAGACCACCGGGGCCTAATGCAGATAAACGACGCTTATGCGTAAGTTCGGCAAGAGGATTTGTCTGATCCATAAACTGCGACAGCGGAGAAGAACCGAAGAATTCTTTTATAGCTGCCACAACAGGACGAATATTAATTAATGAATGTGGAGTAAGAACTTCAAGATCTTGAGCCTGAAGTGTCATTCTTTCACGAATAACTCGCTCCAAACGTGAGAATCCTATTCTAAACTGATTTTGCAGAAGTTCACCAACCGAACGGATGCGGCGATTGCCTAAATGGTCAATATCATCAATATTGCCAAGTCCTTCTGCTAAGCAGTTCATATAATTGATAGATGAAAAAATATCATCTATTATAATATGTTTAGGAATTAATTCGTCAATTCTTGTCTTTATTGTTTCTTTAAGTTCTTCATCATCAGAACATGAACTGAGTATCTCGGCAAGAACGCTAAAACGAACTCTTTCGTTAATTTTACATTCCTCTTGAGCATCAAAATTTAAAAATTTATTAATATCAACCATTCCATTGGAAATTACTTTAACTTCTTTTTCGTTGACATTAACATACGCTATTGAAACTCCGGCATCATCTATCGTCTTAGCTTTATCATGAGATATAATTTCACCTTTCTCAGCCATAAGTTCACCCGTAAGCGGATTAATTATTGGTCTGGAAAGTTGCTTACCTGTAATGCGTCCTGCGAGATTTAATTTCTTATTGTATTTATAGCGTCCGACTCTTGAAAGGTCATAACGGCGCGCATCAAAGAATAAACCATTTATATGTGATTGAGCACTTTCGATTGTTGGCGGTTCACTCGGTCTTAATTTTCTGTAAACTTCGAAAAGGGCTTCCTCGGTGTTTTTGCAAGGGTCCTTTTCTATGGTTGCATTTATTCGTTCATCATCCCCAAAATACTCGCGGATTTCTTCGTCAGTACCAAGACCAAGTGCACGAATAAATACTGTTACCGGAATTTTTCTGTTTTTATCTATACGAACATAAAAAACATCATTAGAGTCATTTTCATATTCGAGCCAGGCTCCACGGTTTGGAATAACGGTAGAGCTAAAAAGTTCTTTACCGGTTTTGTCATACTCCATTTTATAATAAACACCGGGTGAACGGACTAATTGAGAAACAATAACACGCTCTGCTCCGTTAATAATAAAAGTTCCGCTCTCTGTCATAAGTGGGAAATCCCCCATAAAGACTTCCGATTCTTTAATTTCTCCACTTTCCTTGTTGAGCAGCCGGGCAGTAACTCTGAGAGCAGCAGCATAGGTTGTATCCCGCTCTTTGCACTCTTCTACGCTATAATTTGGTTTATCGTCGTCCAGTTTGTAATCTACAAAGTCCAACACAAGGTTGCCCGTATAGTCGGTAATTCCGGAAACATCCTTAAAAACCTCTTTGAGTCCTTCGTTAAGAAACCATTTGTAGGAATTCTTTTGCACCTCAATTAGATTTGGCATGTCCAAAACTTCGTCAATACGTGCAAAGCTCATGCGAACATTTTTGCCTACTTGCACCGGTTTGACATTCACCATTGGCTCAATCACTCCATTCATATATTTACCATCTGCGGCATAAATTAAGCACAAAAATAACTTACATACATCACAGTTTTTTGAAGCTTTTATGATATACTCTTGCGTTTTTTAATATAATGTGATATTATGTAAAAAGATAAACATGAGTATATGTTTCCATGATGATGCAGTATATTATTTTATTACAATATATTGTGTTTGTCAAGTGTTATTTGGAAATTAATTATAGCAAATTAAGCCGACGGTATAATTAAACCGTCGGCTTTTGTCATTTATGTTATTTTTCAGATAGAATTATCATCACTGTCTTGACCGCTGCTGAGTGTATCGAATGTATAAGATTCTAATTTTGACCTTACCATAGACGAAATCTCATTATATATTTGATGAAACCTGCATTGCGCAGTATGTGAACAGGAATATTCGTCATGCTGACATCGATTAATCATGTACGGGCCTTCCACAGATTCTATTACTTCTCTAAGCGTAATATCTTTTGGCTGACGAGCGAGCATATATCCACCATGTGCACCTTTATAAGAAACAATTAATCCGCTTGCTACAAGTTTGCGTAGAATTTTTAGTGCAAACCTTAATGGCACCTGTGTATTTTCGGAAATCTTTCGGGCATCTATTTTTTTATTAGAAGCAGACAGAATATCAACTATCCTTACAGCATAGTCAGCTTCAAGTGTCATAACCATTTAAGAAATCTCCTAATCCAAAAAGTCTTTTAACTTTTTACTTCTGCTTGGATGACGAAGTTTACGAAGTGCTTTTGCCTCTATTTGTCTTATACGTTCTCTTGTAACATTAAACTCTTTTCCGACTTCTTCCAATGTGCGGGAACGACCGTCTTCCAATCCAAAACGCAGGCGCAGTACTTTTTCTTCCCTTGGGGTTAGCGTGTCAAGCACATTTGCAAGCTGTTCTTTTAAAAGTGTATGTGAAGCTGCATCTGCCGGTGCCGGCGCATCGTCGTCCGGAATAAAATCTCCCAAGTGGCTGTCTTCCTCTTCGCCTATAGGAGTTTCCAGAGAAACGGGTTCTTGCGCAACACGCATAATTTCTCTAACCTTATCTACAGGCATGTCCAATTCAGCAGAAATTTCGTCAGCCGTTGGTTCATGACCATTAGTATGCAAAAGCTGACTTGATACTTTTTTAACTTTATTTATAGTTTCTACCATGTGTACAGGTATTCTAATGGTTCTTGCTTGGTCAGCAATTGCACGTGTTATTGCTTGGCGAATCCACCATGTGGCATAAGTTGAAAACTTAAATCCTTTTGTATAATCAAATTTCTCAACAGCCTTTATAAGCCCAAGATTTCCTTCTTGTATCAAATCAAGAAATTGCATTCCACGTCCTAAATAGCGCTTTGCAATGCTTACAACCAAACGCAAGTTAGCTTCCGAAAGACGTTTCTTTGCTCTTTCATCGCCTTCTGCAATTCTTATAGCCAAATCAATTTCTTCTTCCGGTGAAAGGAGTGGAACACGGCCTATTTCTTTTAAATAAACCTTTACAGGATCATCAATTGAAATAGTTTCTGTGCTTGCCGCAGTATTTCCTTCATCATTGTTATTGTTTTGGGGATTAAGGTCAATATCATCCAGTGCAACATCTGCAAAATCTTCTATGATTTCAACACCCTGTGATTCGAGTGTATCATAGAATTTTTCAATCTGTTCCGGTTCAAAGTCCAATTCACCTATTGCATCTAAAATATCTTTTGTTGACAGTTGTCCCTTGCTTTTTCCCTGTTCGATTAATTCCTTTATTACTGTTTTTTTATCTCGTGGTGCTCCCATATTTAATCCCCCTATTTTTTCTGTGACTTCAGCTTTTGCAGATAATCCTTAATATCCTGCGGACGTGCTGACTGTAAATTCTTTATTTTCATTTCCTCATATTCTTGATTAATAACGTCAATATATTCTTGGGCATCATTTTTTGTAATCTTAACATCATGATATTTTGCAAGTATTTTTGCAATATACGCTATTTCTTCCATAGAGAACTCATCCGATATATCTGTAAGGCTAATTCCCTTTTCATTTATAATTCTATTTATTATTGTCATATATACACGTTTGTTAAACGAAGTTATAAATTTTTCTGCAGGAATAGCCTTCTCTACTGCTATAGCGTTCTCAGGGTATTGTACAATATACGCAATAATAGCCTCTTCTGCACTCGCCGCTCTAAGATGTTTTACTTTATCAGGATTTATACTGTCATTTACCCCTGCCGATTGCTGTTGGAAAGCTTTAAACTCTTTTTTCTTTCGTTTTTTATATAAATTAGTTCGATTTTTGTCTACTTGCTGCATTATTGAAGTACTATTTACTCCAATTTCTTCGGCAAGTCTCCCTGCATACACTTCCTGCTCTATTCGATTTTCTAGTGTAGCAAGTATGTGTGCAGCTTTTGTTAAATATTCAACCTTGCCCTGTGGTGTTTGTATATTGCAGTTTTGTTTAATTTTTTGCAGTCTGTAATCAACGTCATTTCCACAAGCATCAATTAACTGCTTCAGCTTTGCTCTGCCATTTTCTCCGTTTGTGCGTATAAATTCATCAGGGTCCTTACCTCCAGTAATAGTTAGTACCCTAACAATCAATCCCGCATTCCTTAAAATCGGAATAGCACGCGCTGTTGCTTTCTGTCCCGCCTCATCCGAATCATAACAAATAATAACTTCTTTAGCATAACGGGCGATTAAGCGAGCTTGATTTACTGTTAATGCAGTTCCCAAAGTGGCAACAGAATTAGTAAACCCCGCTTGATGCATCGATATTACGTCCATATACCCTTCACATAATATTAGCTGATCGCTTCCGCTGTCTTTTGCAAAGTTGAGCGAAAACAAAAAATTGCTTTTATTAAAAACCGGAGTATCTGAAGTGTTTAGATATTTTGGCTTAACATCAGTCAGTACCCTTCCGCCGAAAGCTATAATATTTCCTCGTAAATCAATAATAGGAAACATTACACGCGAAAAAAAACGGTCAATAACTTTTCCGTATCTGCCTTTAACTGCAACATTAGCTAAAACCATTTCGTTTTGCGTAAATCCTTTTTTAGCTAAATGGTCAACAAGCATAAAGCGTGAATTCGGAGCAAAACCAAGTCCAAAATGTCTAATAGTCTTATTTGACAGTGAACGGCGCTTTAAGTAGTCTATTCCTTCTTTTCCTTGATCGGAAATTAATATTGAATAAAAGAAACGAGCGGTTTCCCTGTTTACTTCAAGTATGCGATTTCTTAATTTTGCCATTCCATCATCAACATTATTTTCAGGAACAGTAATCCCTGCACGCTGTGCTAAAAATTGAACAGCTTCTATGTAATCCAAATTTTCGATCCTGCGAATAAATGTAATCACATCTCCGCCGGCACCACAGCCGAAACAATAAAAAGATCCATTTTCCGGATATATATTAAATGACGGAGTTTTTTCATTATGAAAAGGGCAAAGGCCAACTAAATTTCTGCCACTGCGTTTAAGATTGACATATGATGATACGACTTCCGAAATATCGCTTCGTGCTTTTAATTCCTGCATAAAAGACTCCGGCAATGGCATATCGTCACCTCAATTCAAACTAAAAATTCCACGATTTCGGTACATATATATTCTGAAACAATTGAATAGCAAAATGGTCGGTCATTCCCGCAATATAATCACACGCAGCCCTGTTTACGCCATCTTGTTCAGCAATAATTCTCATATCCTCGGGAAGATTATCCGGTTTACTTAAATATGCATAAAGAGCACCTATAAGATTCGGAACCTTTTTTTCTTCAGATTTTGCACACGGATTAAGATAAACAAACTCATACATAAAATCCTGCAGCTTATCAAATGCAAATTTTATATTTTTATCCATTTTAATTGTTCCCCCGCTGCTGTTCTCAACAACGGAGTGTACAAGTGTGTCAATTCTTTCCGATCTTCTTTTACCTAAAACTGATATTATTTCCTCGGGAATATCACTTTCAGAAAGCACACCCGCACGCTGTGCATCGTCAATATCATGATTAATATAAGCAATTCTGTCAGCTAAACGTACAATTCTGCCTTCAAGTGTTATTGCCTCTCTGCCTTTAGTATGGCAGAGAATTCCGTCGCGTACTTCTTTTGTGAGATTTAACCCTTTTCCGTTTTTCTCTAATTTTTCTACAATACGGACACTTTGCTCGTAATGGCGGAATCCACCGGGATATAAATCATTAAGAACACGTTCTCCTGCATGCCCAAAAGGTGTGTGCCCCAAATCGTGGCCGAGAGAGATAGCTTCTGTCAAATCTTCGTTTAAAAGAAGCGATCTTGCTATAGTTCTTGCTATTTGGGCAACCTCAAGAGTATGAGTAAGGCGTGTTCGATAATGGTCACCTTCCGGTGATAAAAAAACCTGCGTTTTATGTTTTAAGCGCCTAAAAGATTTGCAATGTATAATTCTGTCCCTATCACGTTGATAAGGAGTCCTTAATTCACATTCATCTTCAGGATAATCTCTTCCTAATGTATTTTCAGACAAGGATGCATAAGGCGATAAAAACTTTTTCTCTGTATTTTGTATGCGCTCTTTGACAGTCATATATTCACCACCAATTGCAAGCTCCAATTATTATATACGCAGAATAATACAAAATCCCTTTAAATTCTATGTAACTTCAAAAAATTTTTCATCGGTGATAGAAATTTCTCTTTCGCCTCTGGTTAAATCAGCCAATTGCTGTTCGAGTTTATGTATATTTTTGTCAGTTAAATGAAAGGAAATTTTAACTACATCTGTAAATTCAGTATTATCTATCGTCCCACCGTTATTAATAATCATAGTGTTTAATTTACCGTATTGACTGTAGCCGCAGCAAACTTCAGCAACACAGCAGGTCTGCATTGTTATAATTTTTGCTGCATCAAGAGCTGCCGAAGCACCGTGTGAATAAGCTCTGACAAGGCCTCCCGCTCCTAATAGTATTCCTCCGAAATACCGTGTAACGACAATAACTGTGTCAGTTACACCTGATTTTAAAAGTACATCAAGTGTAGGTATTCCAGCAGTTCCCTGCGGTTCCCCATCATCGCTGTAACGTTTTATTTGCCCTTTTCGAAGAGTATATGCGTAAACATTATGAGTTGCATCCCAGTGTTTAGATTTAATATTATTAATAAATGCCACTGCTTCGTCTTCGGTCTTAACAGGCTTTGCATATCCAATAAACCGAGAACGTTTTTCCGTAAACTCCGAATACGCTTCCTTTGAAACTGTTTTATATTCAAGCATAATTTTCCTCACATAAATTATAGGCGGCGCAGGAATTCTGCGCCGCCTAATCTAAATCTAAAGAGTAAAAAAGCTGATTACTTGTCCATACCGTAACGCTTCTTAAACATGTCAACACGTCCACTTGTATCAACAAGTTTCTGCTTACCTGTAAAGAACGGGTGGCACTTCGAGCATATTTCAACGCGGATGTTTTCTTTTGTAGACTTTGTCTTTATAACATTTCCGCATGCACATGTAATTGTTGTCTCTTTATAATTTGGATGTATCTTTTCCTTCATTATTGTCACCTCTTTCAGCAAGACTCCAACATAACATTTGAATTTTACCATAGTGATTGATAAATTGCAAGCAAATTATTACAAATCATAAATTTTAGTTAAATTTCAGGGAGTTTGCTGTCTTATGTATGTTGCGTATTCTTCAAGGCACATTGAAAAAGAGCGCATTTTAACAGCATTGTCTTTCCCAACATAACGGAAATATCTTGGATTAAAATTTCTTCCTGTAACAGATATTTTTGTTTCGGGATACCTTAAAACAAAGCCATAATTTACGCAGTTTTTTTGGAGCCATCTATATTCATCGGTTGAGGAAAAATCTCCGTTTTCAGCAGTCTTTTCTGACGTAAACTCCACAGCCATACCTGTTTGTTTTTCATTGTACCCACCTTTTCCGATAGTTGTTTGTGCTTGATTTTCGGCTCTAACCTGTGTAGAACCTGAACTTATTAATTTCTGAACTTCCTGTGAGAAAAGTTTGTCCTGTTCCTCTATACTTATGTATCCTGAGATAAGTTTTAGTTTATACCCTTCAGAAGCCGCATCGTTCATCATTTTATTTAATGCAGGAATAATCCTTGTATCAACTTTAACACCCTCATAATCTTCAAGCTGAACTTTAAAATCAGGATTAATTTTATTTGAAGCATTAACAACAGCTAAATTAAACGAATTATCATATTCAGGCAGAATATCATTTTCAATCTCAGTTGAATTAAGTGATGTACTGTTATAAGGTACCTTAGATGGTTGTTTTAATTGTATCCAAACTAATAAAGCTCCGGCCGCAACTGAAATACACAATATCACCGCAATTACAGACATAGTGATTTTTATTTTTCTAACCTGACTTGCTCTATGCCATTTTATTTTCCCCTTTACCACCTTCTCGCCACGTCTACGCATTAAACTTTTACCCCCAGTTATGAAATAAATATATATTCAAAAAATTATATTCATATGTATTACTTTTTATTGTATTACTTAAATATGATTAATTCAATAAATAAAGCATTAAATTTTTATAACAATATATTTTCCAAAACCTTCCAACACCTTTTAATTTATACTTTATATTTGCTTTATTTGACAAAATGTAATATCATGTAACATGGGTGAATTTTTGATTTACATTAATACGTTAGGATTGGAGTCTAAATATGAGAAAAACAAAAATAATATGTACTCTTGGGCCTGCGACAGATAAAGGCGATGTTTTACGTAAACTTATGCTTGCGGGAATGAATGTTGCCCGACTTAATTTTTCGCATCAAACATGTGCCGAGCAAAAAATAAGAGTAGATGCAGTTAAGGAACTAAGAAACGAACTTAACCTTCCTGTTGCCCTATTACTCGATACAAAAGGGCCGGAAATTAGGGTTAAAACTTTTAAGACTCCCAAGGTTGAATTAAAAGCCGGAGGAAAATTTACACTTACAAACAGAGATATTGTAGGTGATGAAACAATTGCATCTGTTACTTTCGATAAGCTTCCACTTGAAGTAACTACAGGCGCCAAAATCCTTATAGATGACGGTTTAATTGAATTAAGAGTCGATTCCTGTACAAAAAACGATGTTCACTGCACAATTGTTAACGGAGGTACTATTTCCGCAAGAAAAGGTATTAACGTTCCGGGAATAAAGCTCTCTCTTCCTTTTATAAGTGAAAAAGATAAAGAAGACATTGCATTTGCCGTAAAAGAAGATTTTGATTTTATTGCGGCATCTTTTACAAGAACAGCTCAAGATATCATTGACCTAAGAACTGAACTTGAAAAACATAATTGTCATAAAATTATGATTATTGCAAAAATTGAAAATTCAGACGGTGTTGAGAACATCGATGATATAATTCGTGTATCCGACGGAATTATGGTAGCAAGAGGCGACTTAGGTGTTGAAATTCCACTTGAAGAAATACCTGTAATACAGAAAAAGATTATTAAAAAGGCATACACAGCAGGTAAACAGGTTATTACAGCTACACAAATGTTGGATTCTATGATGAAAAATCCACGTCCTACCAGAGCTGAAGCAACCGATGTTGCTAATGCTATTTATGATGGTACAAGCGCAATTATGCTTTCCGGTGAAACAGCAGCCGGCGATTATCCAATATTGGCTGTAAAAACCATGTCTACTATCGCGGAACGTACAGAAAAAGATATAGATTATATATCACGTTTTTCGAAAAGAGATTTCTCTGCTGAGCAGCCAAACGTTACTTCCGCTATTTCGCACGCAACATGCACTACAGCACACGACCTTGGAGCTGTAGCGATTATAACCGTTTCTAAATCTGGGAAAACTGCTCGTATGATATCTAAATACCGCCCAAAGTCACCAATCATAAGCGGTACTACTGACCCGACAGTTCAGCGTCAAATGAATCTTTCGTGGGGTGTTATCCCTATTTTAGTAAAAGAAAAGAACAATACCGATGAACTTTTCGATCATGTGGTTGATGTTGCACGCAGCCACGGGCATGTAAAAAACGGCGACCTTGTTGTAATTACAGCCGGTGTACCTCTCGGTGTTTCCGGAACTACAAACCTTTTAAAAGTACAGTTAGTGGGCGATATTCTCGTATCGGGAATTGGTGTTACAAAAGGTGCAGTATGCGGCAATTTGTGCGTTTGTAAAGATGAAGATAAAGCGTTAAAGTCTTTCAAAAATGGTGACATTTTGGTTATTCCAAAAACAAGTAACAAAATTCTTCCGATTATAAAGAATGCATCAGGTATTATTACGGAACAAGGTGGAATGAACTCGCATGCTGCAATTGTAGGTTTAACGCTTGATAAACCTGTTGTTGTGGCTGCCGAAAACGCAATTCAGATTTTAAAAAGCGGCACTACTGTTACACTGGACGCTTCTCGTGGAATAGTTTACAGCGGTAAAGAAAAAATTTAAGGTTTGCAAAAATATTAGGACAGTATAATTTAATTGATTTTATACCCCCTTGTTATATTACAGGGGGTATTTTTTCTTTTTAACCAAAACTGACATCGTTAAATTACGATGTCAGTTTTTAGTATAATTATATTTTCCTACGTATTACTTTGCTTGATAAAAAGCCTTTATTCCCTTATAAGTCATATATATATCGAGTTTAGACACAACTTCGAACGGTGCGTGCATCGAAAGCACAGGAACACCAACATCAAGAACATCAACATTTAAATTGGCAATGTAAAGTGCAACAGTTCCGCCGCCGCCTTCATCTACTTTTCCGAGTTCACCTATCTGCCATAAAACATTATTTTCATTAAATATATTGCGAATTTCAGCAACAAATTCTGCTGACGCTTCACTTGAACCGGATTTTCCCCTTGAACCGGTATATTTAGACATACCGACACCGTTATTTATATAACATGAATTTGTAGGTTCATATACACTTGCAAATGTAGGGTCAAATGCAGCCGCAACATCTGCGGAAAGGCACTTGGTTTTACTTAAAACATGGCGAGTTTCTAAGCACTCAGCCTGCGCTAAATCAGCAATAAAATAATTCATAAAGCTGGAGTTTAAACCCGTATTACCGTCACTGCCGATTTCTTCTTTATCTGCTAAAACTGTTATAATAGTACTTTCCGGAGTTTCTGCATCAAGCGCAGCCATAATTGCAGGATATGCGCATACTTTATCATCCTGTCCGTAAGCACCTATCATACTGCGGTCAAAACCGATATCCGTAGCTTTAAATGCAGGAACAAATTCAATATCAGCCGAAACGAAATCTTCTTCCGTCATACCGTATTTGTCATTTATCAGTTTCATAATATTGAGTTTAAAAAGCTCATCGCCTTCATCTGCTCTTAAAGGACGGCTTCCAACAATAATATTGAGATTTTCGCCTTCAATAGCTTTAGACAGCTTTTTTTCCATTTGTTCTGAACTTAAATGAGGAAGTAAATCTGTGACGCAAAATTGAGGATCGCCTTCATCTTCGCCTATGCAAATTGTAACAGAAACTCCGTCTTTACGAACGGCTATTCCGTGCATGGAAAGCGGTATTGCTGTCCACTGATATTTTTTTAGTCCACCATAATAGTGCGACTTGAAAAATGAAATATCATTTTTTTCATAAAGCGGATGAGGTTTTAAATCCAAACGAGGAGAATCTATATGTGCAGCTGAAATACGAACACCGTTTTTACAGCCGTTCTTTCCGATTACAGCTAAAATAAGAGCTTTACCTCTGTTATTGTAATAAACTTTATCCCCTGCATTGTATTTCTTTGTGTTTTCAAAAGGAACAAAACCGGCTTTTTCGGCTTTTCTGATGGTATAGCTTACCGCTTCTCGTTCAGTTTTTGATTGGTTCATAAATTGCTTATAACTTTCACAAAAATTATCAGCTCTTTTTACTTCTTTATCGCTAACCTGGAAGTAACCGTTTTTTCGGTTAATTATAAGCTCTTTTGTAAGCTCTTTAATTTCCCCGTTTCCCAATTTCTCATTCATTTAATATTTTCTCCTTTACTGTTAAATTGATATAGTTCCCTGTAAATATCATAATTGTCTAATACAATTTTAACATAATTTTTTGTTTCTTTATACGGAATATTCGTAATAACTTTCCCATCCTTAGAAATTTTAGGATCCGAAAGCCAGGAATTCACCGTACCGATTCCGGCATTATAAGCACAAAGGGCAGTCGATTTCTGAGGATATTTCTCCAGAAGAAGTGCAAGCAATTTACACCCATATTTAATATTTATTTCAGGTTTATATAAATCTTTTTCTTCATACCCTATGTCGCTGTCCATCTTCAAATGTACCCAATCAAATGTATCAGGCATCATCTGCATTAATCCAATAGCTCCTGCATGTGATTTTGCTTGTGGGTCAAAATTGCTTTCTACTTTAATAACCGAATAAACAAATGCAGGGTCAAGATGATTTGCATAAGATTCTTTTGCTACAATATTCGAATACTCAATCGGATATGCTTTTTTCATAAAATATTCTCGTCCTCTTTCTAAAGCAAATTTGCCTAAAAAAAGCAAAACAACAATAAGAAGGCAAGAAATTAAAACTTTTTTAAATGGTTTCATGCAAATTCTCCAATTATCTTTTCCAATAGTCGGCGTAATTTATAGGGAATATCTTTAAGTGGAATAGAGCCTTCAAAACAGTATTGTGATTTTTGAGTATAATAACTATTTTCATGCTGTGCACCAATACGTGCTTTTGCAAACTCCGGAGTAATACTGTCCCTGTTTATAATTCTTTGTATGCGGATATCAAGCGGAGCAGTTACCGCTATAACAGTATCACAGATAGCATCCGCTCCACTTTCAAATAACAATGCCGCGTCGATAATAATTGCCTTTGCATCACTGTTTTTGTAATAATCAATCTGTTTTGATACTAATTTAACAATAACCGGATGAGTAATTTCATTTAGCCTCATAGAACTTTTTTCACTTGAAAATGCTCTTTGAGCAAGTAACCGCCGATTTAGTATACCATCTTTACCAACAATATCATTTCCAAATTCAGATTTCAATTCAGACAGACATTTTTCCTTAGTAACAGCAATACGTGCAACTGAGTCCGCATCTATTACTGCACAGCCCAATTTTTTAAACTCTTTGGCAACAGTTGATTTACCTGCACCGGTAGGTCCTGTAAGGCCTATTATTACTTTACTCAAGGTGTATCACCTCAAATCCCGCAGCTCGTATAAGCCGGTTATAAACGGCAAGGCCCACCCCTTTCGGCTCAGGGCATCGAGCATATACGGTCTTTGCATTAATTTCATCAAGCTTTCTCAGTGCATCAAAAAGTTCTTCCGCCTGTTCCTCATAATTTTCTTTACCACCGTAGCATACTGAAGGGACGGTAAGTTCCAAATTTTCTCCGTTATAACAAAGCGCCACAGTGCCTTCATTTTTATGAGTATTTATATAATCTTTATATGATTTAAAACTGCCGTCAATGATAACAACATTTGCTTTTGGTGAATAATGCTTATACTTCATCCCCGGAGAAGTTGCTTTTACGCCTTTCGGCAGAGGGTTTAAAACAGCATTGTCCAACTCTACTTTACCGAGTATATTCCTTAGCTGTTCTAATGTGATTCCACCCGGTCTTAAAAGACGCGGAGGCTTGGCAGCCAACGTAACAACTGTTGATTCTACACCTACTTCACAAGGTCCGCCATCCAAAACAGCACCAATTTTCCCATCTAAATCGTTAATAACATGTTCTGCAGTTGTTGGACTCGGATGTCCTGAAAGGTTCGCTGAAGGCGCCGCAATAGGAACCCCGCTTGCATCTATTAATGCTTTTGCCGTAGGATGTGACGGAAAGCGCACCGCTACAGTATCAAGTCCGGCGCTGACTTCATCAGGAATAATATCCGATTTTGGCAGAATTATAGTCATAGGACCCGGCCAAAAAGCTTTTGCTAATTTTTTAGCATCATCAGGCACTTCTTTTACAAGTTTGTAAATTTGATTAAAGTCGGATATATGGACAATTAAAGGATTATCCATTGGTCTTCCTTTTGCTTTAAATATATCTGCAACCGCTTTTCCATTTAAAGCATTAGCTGCAAGCCCATATACCGTTTCCGTCGGCATTCCTACTAAACCGCCATCCTTAATAATCTGTGCGGCTTTTACTATATCTTCTTTTTTATCTGCATTTAGTCGTAGCGTCTGCATTTTTATTAATCTCTCTCTTCTGATTGGTTGTCAATTGTTTCCTTAAGCTGTTCTGCGCGGTCAGCTGTTATCAAAGAATCGACTATTTCATCAATATTTCCGTTTAATATATCATCCAAGCAATAAAGCGTAAGACCTATTCTATGGTCGGTAACACGACCTTGAGGATAGTTGTAAGTACGGATACGCTCTGAACGGTCGCCCGTTCCAACTTGTGATTTTCGTTCATTTGCGATTTTTTCGTCATGTTCTCTAAGCTTTATTTCATAAAGCCTTGACCGTAGGACTTTCATTGCTTTCTCTTTGTTTTTAAACTGGCTTCGCTCGTCCTGGCATTCAACTACCATGCCGCTCGGCAGGTGTGTAATTCTAATAGCTGACGATGTTTTGTTAACGTGCTGTCCACCTGCACCACTTGAACGGTAGGTGTCAATTTGCAAATCCTTGGGATTTATTTCAATTTCAACCTCGTCAGCCTCCGGCAGTACTGCAACAGTTGCTGTTGAAGTGTGAACCCTCCCCTGCGTTTCGGTTTGAGGAACACGCTGGACGCGGTGTACTCCACTTTCATATTTTAACCGCGAATAGGCTCCTTTTCCGTTAATCATAAAGCTAATTTCTTTAATGCCGCCTATTTCAGTTTCATTTATATTTAAAATTTCGGTTTTCCAACCTTTAGATTCAGAATACATGCTGTACATACGGAAAAGTACGGAAGAAAACAGTGCCGCTTCTTCCCCTCCCGCACCTGCTCGTATCTCAACGATAACATTTCTTTCATCATTAGGGTCATGTGGAAGTAAAAGTATTTTTAACTCTTCGCCTAATCTTTCAACATCCGCTTTAGATGTGTGGAGTTCCTCCTCGGCAAGTTCTTTTAATTCCTTGTCAATTCCGCTTTCTTTTAGCAGTTCCTCCGAGTCTGAAACGGATTTTTCCACTTTCTTTAACTCCTGATATTTTTCTACAATAGGCGTTATACTTTTGTATTCCTTCATTAATTCAGTATAAAGTTCCAGATTCGAAATGACTGATGGATCATAAAGCTTCTGATTAAGCTCTTCATATCTTTTGTCAAAAGTGTCTAAATTTTCAAACATTATATTTCTCCTTAATTATAGATATTTTTGTACAATTAAGGAGCTACAGTTCATCCTCAACATTTTCACGGATAATTTTTCTAATATTCTTTTCGCACTTTAATCTTGGAATCATGACTTCATGGCCGCAAGATGTACAGCGAATCTTAAAGTCCATCCCCGAACGCAGGACAAGAAAGGTCTTGCTCCCGCATGGATGAGGTTTTTTCATTTCTAATATGTCCCCGGGTCTGACATCCATGCTTGGCACCTCACTTTCTCAAATACTTTTATAAAATATATATAGTATAGTATATCACTAAAACGACAATACCTACAATATTTTTTTATTATTTACTTGATAGAATACCGTATAACAATGTATAATTTATATTATAACAAATATAAAGGCGTGATAATATGTCTACAAAAGAACAGATTTTAGAATATCTTAAAAAGCACGAAGGTTATGTTTCCGGTGAGGAACTAAGCGAGCATTTAAACATTTCTCGTACTGCTGTTTGGAAAAATATTAATAACCTTAGAAACAGTGATTACAAAATTGATTCAATAACAAACCGTGGATACAAACTTGTTTATTGCCCTGACAAAATAACTTCGGAAATTATTTCTTCGGGTTTAGATACAAAATTTCTTGCAAAAAAAGTTTATTGCTATGACAGCATTGATTCAACCAATGAAGAAGCAAAACGGCAGGCACTTCACGGTGCGCCGGATGGGAGCCTGTTTATTGCCGAAAAGCAGCTCGGCGGAAAAGGCAGGCTTGGGCGTACTTGGGAATCCCCGTCAGGATGCGGTCTTTGGTTTTCGGTTCTTTTACGCAAAAATATGCTTCCGCCCCAGGTTACAAGTATCACTCTTCTTGCGGGACTTGCAGTTTGCCGTACAATTTGTAAAATGATGAATTGTGATGCCATGATAAAATGGCCCAATGACATAGTAATCGGCAGTAAAAAAGTCTGCGGCATTTTAACAGAAATGGTTGCAGAAATCGGCAGAATAGAATATGTTGTTGTCGGTATTGGAATTAATGTAAATAATGAAAGTTTTTCTGAAGAAATATCTGTAAAAGCAACATCATTATTAATTGAATGCGGTCACTCATTCGTTCGCACTGATATTCTCAAAGAAATATTAAAAGAATTTGAACTTGTCCTCAATCAATACTCAGAAAATCCTAAATTATTGCTTGAAGAATATAAAAATTCATGTGTTTCATTAAATAAAACCGTCGGATTTACTCACATGGATAAAAAAATGACAGGTAAAGCTGTTGATATATCTTCAAACGGTGAATTAGTAGTAAAATGTGATGACGGAAAACTAATTCCGATACATTCAGGTGAAGTTACCGTACAGGGAATTTACGGCCAATAAACCAAGAAAACTCGCTGTGATTTTTTTACAGCGAGTTTTTTATATATACTTTTATACTTTCTATTTCTTCTTAAATCCGTCTTTTAAAGACACAGAACGGTTAAACACCAAGTTGTCGGGTGTGCTGTCACAATTATCAATACAGAAATAGCCTTGTCTCATAAACTGGAATGACATTTCAGCAGTTGCAGTTTTCATTGAAGGTTCTACCTTGCAATTATTTAATACCTGCAAAGATTCGGGATTAATGTATGTTAGAAAATCACCCGCTTCCGGTTCAGGCACAGTAAATAAATTGCTGTAAAGCCTTACTTCCGCGTCAATTGCCGATTTTGCGTCTACCCAATGAATAGTTCCCTTTATTTTTCTTCCGTCCGGTGCATTGCCTCCCCTGGTTTTCGGGTCGTACTCGGCATAAACTTCAATAACATTGCCATTTTCGTCTTTTTTACAGCCTGTACATTTGACAATATAAGTAGTTTTTAGACGTACTTCGTTTCCGGGGAAAAGTCTGAAATAACGCTTTATCGGTTCTTCCATAAAGTCTTCTTTTTCTATCCAAAGCTCACGGGAAAAAGTAACGGTTCTTTTGCCGTCTTCGGGACGGTTTGGATTATTTTCAACTTCGAACTCTTCGGTTTTATCTTCAGGATAATTTGTAATTATTAATTTTATAGGATTTAAAACCGCCATAGTGCGCTGTGCGTTCATGTTCAAATCTTCACGCAGGCAGTGCTCTAAAAAGCTGTATTCAACAGTACTGTTAACTTTAGATACGCCTATTCTGTCACAAAAATTTCTAATAGAACCGGGTGTATATCCCCTGCGGCGCAAACCGCACAGTGTAGGCATACGAGGGTCGTCCCAACCGCTGACATAATTTTTTTCTACAAGTTCGCGGAGTTTTCTCTTACTCATAACAGTATTATTGATTCCAAGACGTGCAAATTCAATTTGTCTTGGTTTTGAGGGTACATCTATATTGTTAACTACCCATTCATAAAGCGGTCTGTGGTCCTCAAACTCCAATGAGCAAAGTGAATGAGTAATTCCCTCTAAAGCATCTTCAATTGGATGTGCAAAATCGTACATAGGATATATGCACCACTTATCCCCCGTACGGTGATGATTCATATGATTAATACGGTAGATTACAGGGTCGCGCATGTTAAAATTACCTGAAGATAAATCTATTTTGGCACGAAGTGTCATTTTGCCATCTTGAAACTCTCCATTCTTCATGCGTTCAAATAAATTAAGACTTTCTTCAATTGGCCTGTCACGATATGGGCTTACAGCGGGCTTATTTAAATCTCCTCTGTTTGCTCTCATCTCTTCCGGTGAAAGTTCGCAAACATAAGCAAGACCTTTTTTAATCAAATCAACCGCAAATTTATACATTTGTTCAAAATAATCAGAAGCATAATGGAAGCGGTCGTCCCAAGAAAAGCCAAGCCATTTTATATCATTTTTAATTGCGTCTACATATTCTGTATCTTCTTTAGTCGGATTGGTATCATCCATACGCAAATTGCATATTCCGGAAAACTTTTCTGCAGTACCAAAATCAATACAAATTGCTTTTGCATGACCAATATGCAAATATCCGTTAGGTTCCGGCGGAAAACGCGTATGGACTTTTTGTCCTGCAAATCTTCCGTTAGGCGCTATATCATCTTCAATAAAACTGTGAATAAAATTACCGGAAACTTCTGTTCCTTCTGATTTCACTATTTCGTCGCTCATCTTATCTGCTCCTTATGCCTGTAATTTTTTAAGTCCGAGCTGGAGTCTGCGGATTGATTCTTGTTTTCCAAGTATGGCGAGTATTTCCATTGCTCCGCCGGGAGTTACTTTCATACCTGCGGCAGCAATTCTAACAGGCCAAAGCAGTGTGCCGTTCTTTACTTCAAGCTTTTGTGCAAGTCCAATTAAATCATCGTGCAGAACTTCCACTGTCCAGTTGTCTATTTTTTGGAGTTCTTCAATTGCTTTTTCAAGCATTACAACAGAATTTTCAAGATTAGTTTTGCTCTTTTTATTTACAAACAGTTCTTTGGAATACTCCGGAAGCTCTTTCAAAAACTCTATCATTTCAGGAATTTGTGTAAATTTTGTTACACGAGGCTGTAAAATTGAAGCCAAGACTTCATAATTTACTTCTTTTTCACCAAATACCTGTTTGAAATGTGGCATAGCATAACTTATGAATTCTTCTTGTGACATAGAGCGGATATATTCTCCGTTAAACCATGTTAATTTATCATAGTCAAAAACCGCCGGTGACTTGCTTATACCATCAATTGAGAAGTTTTCAACCAATTCGTGTAAAGTGAACAATTCTCGATTTTCCTTTGGACACCAGCCTAAAAGAGCTATGTAATTAACAATAGTCTGCGGCAGATAGCCCTCTTTAATTAAATCTTCAAATCCTGTAGAACCATGGCGCTTTGAGAGCTTAGAAATACTCCCGTCTTCATTTTTACCCATAATTAGCGGAAGATGAACATAAGTCGGTACTTCCCAGCCAAAAGCTTCATAAAGCAAATTGTATTTAGGTGTGGAAGTCAAATATTCACAACCTCTGACAACATGTGTAATATGCATTAGATGGTCATCAATAACGTTAGCAAAGTTATATGTCGGATATCCGTCTGATTTAATTAATATTTGGTCTTCAAGTTCTTTGTTTTCAATAGTAATTTCACCGTATACTGCATCATTAAAGCTTGTAGAACCCTCAATAGGCATACGCTGTCTAATTACATAAGGAGTACCCGATTTTAAAAGCCTGTCCACTTCCTCTTTGGATAGATTACGGCAGTGACGGTCATATCCGCCTGAAAAAGTTCCGTCTTCATTTTCTTTGTGCAAAGATTCCAAGCGCTCTTTGGTACAGAAACAATAGTATGCCTTACCATCTTTAACAAGTTGTTCTGCATACGGTTTATAAATATCTTTGCGTTCACTTTGTATATAAGGGCCGTATTCTCCACCAATATCAGGGCCTTCATCGTGCTTTAATCCCACTTTATTCAAAGTATTGTAAATTACGTCAACGGCGCCCTCAACCAGTCTTTCCTGATCCGTGTCTTCAATACGAAGTACAAAAGTACCCCTCAATGATTTAGCTATTAAATATTCATATAAGGCTGTACGAAGATTTCCAACATGCATAAAGCCTGTCGGACTTGGTGCAAACCTTGTTCTAACTGTTGTTTTCTGCATTTATAGACCCCTCTCATTGATTATAAACTGTAATTGAATAATTATATCAAATTGATATTCAATATTCAATGCAATGCATCCTTATTTTGGTTTACATACTGCACATATTCTTCAAGACACATATTAAGCTCTTTCATTTTTTTTGCATGTTTAACCCCTACATAGCGATAGTGCCACGGTTCAAATTTAATTTTAGTCACATGCTGCTTGTCATTTGGATAGCGAAGTACAAATCCATAATCCTGTGCATGCAACTGCAGCCATTCATATTCTTTAGTCTGATTAAAGCTGTCCAGTACGCCATTTAAATCAAGGGCAAGTCCAGTATTGTGTTCACTGTATCCGGGTCTGGCAACTGACTTTGATGCCTTACTCACAGCATCCGAATGGTTTAATCCTGTGTTACTGAAAGCTTCAATTTCCTTTTCATAAAGAACCTTTTGTCTTTCCATGGAACGGTAGCCCGAAGAAATCCAAATGTTTAAGTTTTCCTTACTTGCATCTTTCTGCATTTTATTAAATGGTTCTATAATCCTTTCATCCATATAAATATCAGATTTCTTTACAATTTTTTGTTTGAACCCGTCCGGCATTTTATTATCAAAATTAACCAAGACAAGTTCCGGTTCCATTTCAGTCTGAACTAATTGTAGGTTGGGATTTTCTGTTTTACCCGAATTATTTGATTGAGATGATTTTTTATTGCTATTCAAAGATGACTTATCTTCATTTGGTTTTATACTCTGAAAAGTTGCAATAAAAGCCGCAGAAGTTACTACCATAAGAGCAAATAGAACGATTATTTTAGATAAATATGAAATCGGTTTTTTCATGTTTTTATACTTCATTTTAACCTCCTTAAAAATTCTTTATCTGTATTATTGGAAATATTCAATACGAAATTCATAATCTAACACTTTTCATAAATTAACGTATAATATATTATTTACATTATAATTGAATAGAGATGATTTTTTTGAATAACTGTTATCCTTTTGAATTACAGCCGCTGCCTTACCCATACGATGCACTCGAGCCGTATATAGATAAGCAAACCGTCGAAATACATCATAACGGACACTTAAAAACTTATGTTGATAATTTAAACAAAATACTTCAAGATTACCCGCAATACCAGAACTTGTGCCTTGAAGAACTAATAATGTGTTCGTGCATATTACCGGAAAAAATACGTACTGATGTACTCAATAATGCAGGCGGGGTTTATAATCATAATTTATATTTTAACATAATGGGAAATTCAAACAACACTCCAAGCGAAAAAATGTTAAAAATAATAAACAGCTGTTTCGGCAGCTTTGAACAATTTAAAATTTTATTTAAAGAATCAGCTTTAAATCGCTTTGGTTCAGGGTACGCTGTTCTCGCAGCTGATAAATGCGGGAATTTAAAAATTATTTCAACAGCTAATCAGGATACTCTATTAAAAACCTACCTCAAACCTATTTTGCTTATCGATGTATGGGAACATGCGTATTATCTAAAATATAAAAATAAAAGGGCAAATTATATTGATAATTGGTTTAATGTAATTGATTGGAAGAATGTTGAAGAAATTTACTTAAAAAAGGATATTATCTAATGAAAAATTGCTGCGGAGAAAGCAGAACTGTCCTTGGTACCGCAATTGCTATACAAATTTCTGAATGCATGAATCAAGAAGACATAACTGTATTGGCCGCACTCTTAACTACTATCGGAGACCAGCTTACTCTTATGACAGCTGCTAAAGATAGGTGCAGCAATAAAAAATGCAGTAAAAAGGAATAAGCTTAACAATAAATATAATCATTCTGAATGAAATCACTTTACGTGTTAACAATATATTCGGGGTGATTAAAAGTGGATGATGAGTTTAAAAGCTTTTGTCTTGGTTTAAGCCCAAATTTTGGAGACCAATTTGCTATGCAGCAATATTATAATTCTCTTCCTGCTGAAGTTCTTAAAGATATAGCATTAAGACATTATGAGCATGAGCAAAAAAATGGAAAAATTACTTTTCCCTATAAACAGTGATTCAACTGCGCGTAAGCTGCATCATGGAGTATTACTCAAATGGTGTGGCTTATTATATTATACAATCTAATAATTAACAAATAGATTTTATTATTTTTTGTAGTATTTTGTAAATACTAAAATTGAGGTGATATTATGTATTGTCCGTATTGCGGCTGGAATAAAAACACTGACTTTGAAGAAGAAGCGGGAAATTATGATTTTATGCAACTTGAGGTTGAAGAAAATAAATTTTCGGATTCTGTCGAAGATTCTTCAGCCACAAAAAATCCTCCTAAAGAGTGATTTAATATTAAGTATTTGATGATTTAGAATAATAATACTCCCAATTGATAACCTCCTGCATAAAATATATTAGGAGGTTATATCAATGAATATTTATAATCCAAACAAAGACTGCTGTGAAAACAACTGCAATGATAGCTGCTGCGACTGTTGTTGCATTACATGTCCGGGGCCGCAAGGTCCAATAGGGCCAAGAGGACCGAAGGGACCTCCGGGACAGCCAGGCGAACGTGGGCCACGTGGTTTTGACGGTCCGAGGGGTCCTCGTGGTTTTACAGGCCCTCCAGGTCCTTCAAGTGAAGACTGCTTTTGCGTTGAGCAAATGAGAAATGTGTTACAACAAATTATAACGTATTATCCAACCGGCAATTTAATCGTTACTACTGAAAACGGCAGCACTGCAAGTGGAAAGCCGGGATCACTTTTCCCTCCGACGAATTCAAATCCTAATTCCGGATTATTTATACTTACCAATATCGGCGAAGAAACAAGATCTGAAGAAGCTTTACCCATATGCCACATAGCTTCAGTAAAAGTTACAAGTGCTGTGTATAACAATAAAATCACGTATCTTCCTGTACCGGAACCGCCTGCAGAAGGTTGTAAAACTGATTGTGAAGCTGCCATTCGTTCATATTTACCTAAAGGTACCGAAAAGGTAAATCTTACCGCCGGTCAAAAGACTGTTGCAGAGGGTACTGTCAATAAAAGTGAATACGGAATGATTGTCATTACTGACAAATATAATAAAAATCCTGTTTTTGTATCTTCGTGTAAAATAGAAATAATTAAGTTATTATCAGGTAAATAGATTTAACCGCCCAAAATGGGCGGTTAAATCTTGTTTATTATAAATTTATATTTAATCGCTTGTCCTAAACTTGTCCTTAATATACTTTTAAATATATATTAATCATTGAAAATTATTTTTTCAGGTGCAATCATTTCTACTGTACCGTATTGAAAAAAATTACCACCTATTGTTATATAATCATGAATGAAATATACAACCGGATACCCTAAATCTATAAGAAGCTCTGCTGCGGAGCGGCCAACTTCAATGTCGGCGAATTTCATAACAAATTCAACCATAGTCTTACCTCCAACCGCACTAATATATGGCATTTACTATATTCTATGCTAAATACATTTTTGCTGTACCTTGAGAATTTCTGTTTAACTTCAAGCACCATACTATTATTTATAATGATGCAGCTAATCTTCATGAAGAAGATTTTATGCAATGATTAGATATATCTTAATATTACTTGGACATTTTATATTGCAATCTTTAGCAATATTTATCGAGAGAAAAATTGCTGATTTGACTAAGCCATTGTGATACACTCGAAATAAAGAGGAGTCAAGTCTACAAAATGGACATTTTTTAATTTTGTCAACTTGACTAAATACAAAATTTTCAAGAATTTGAATTGTATTTAAATCATTAAACATCATAAATTAAGTAAAACTTCATGTAAAAACAGGTTTTATTGTCATTTTTGCTTGCATTTTTTCTAAGAATATGCTAAAATATCTTTTGTTGTTTTCCGGGTGTGGCGCAGTTGGTAGCGCGCTTGACTGGGGGTCAAGAGGCCGTGAGTTCAAGTCTCGCCACTCGGACCAGTTTTTAAGCCGCATGAATGCTGAAAAGTTCAGTATTCATGCGGCTTTTCGTTGTTTAGGCTAAGACTGTAAAAACTCAAAAAGATGACTTTAGCCACTTTTATGTGGACTAAATTTAGACTAAAAAAGAGAGCATATTCGATAAAAAACCAGTAAAATGGAAACTGTTAAGATCACCATTTTGGAGGTTATCGAAATGCTCTCAACTAATTTTACAGAAAAACTACTTGATTTGCAAGAAGTAAATATTACAAATGTGATTCATGAAGAAGATTTAATGAAAATATTTATAGTCTCAATGTCATATGTTAGAGAAGTAAAACGCCGGAAGCCCAACAATCATGTGGGTCTCCGGCGTTATTTTATTTACTCCCACTCTTCTCATGGTTGTTTCTCTTCCGTATCAAGGGCTGTATTTTCA
>ENA-UOOM01000408-UOOM01000408.1-fermentation-metagenome-genome-assembly--contig:-NODE-408-length-51042-cov-32.275521_pt1 | contig 51042 bp, 39 predicted proteins | sample MGYA00245781_ERZ724031 | MGnify/ENA primary metagenome ERZ724031 (study PRJEB28704, sample SAMN03018317) | fermentation metagenome | biome: anthropogenic terrestrial biome; feature: soil; material...
AAGGCGATACTACCTGTCCGGCTTACACCAATCCTCTTTCACTGAACTTCCTCAAAGTTAACGACAAACTTTTGCTGGATACTTGCTTCTTTGACGAAGCATTTAAAGCCAAGCTGCTGAGCTCAATACAAGGTTTTGATGAACAGTGTGATGGGCTGCTTATACATAGCGAGAATTTCCAGGCACTTAGGTTATTACAAGATAGATATAAAGAGCAGGTCGGATGCATACATATAGACCCTCCCTACAATACTGCGACGAGTGGTTTCTTATACAAGAACGAGTATCAACACTCTAGTTGGATGTCGCTAATGTCCCAGGGAGTTGTAACTTCAATGAATATGATGACCAAAGAAGGTGCTTTTCAGTGCCATATTGACGAAAATGAATATGAAAGACTTTCAGCATTAATGGATGATCTTGATCTACCAAGTAGCGGAACAATAATTTGGGATAAAAAGAACCCCATGTTGGGTAAAAAGGGCATAGCTACCCAACATGAGTATATATTATGGAGAGCACACACAGATAACCCGATATACATGCAAAACAAGAGTATTCGAAAGATTCTATCACAAGCTCAATTCCTAATTGATAAACATGGAGGTATCAACGATATATCCAGATCTGCATTCTCAAAATGGATTCAGGCTCAAACTGATTTAACAGGCGGTGAGAAAGCATATAGATTTATTGATGATATGGGAAGAGTATATCGTGGGGTAGCGATGGGTGCACCTGAACCACGAAAAGACCCCAAATTTCATATCCCTTTGATACATCCAGTCACCAACTTGCCATGTCCTGTACCAAGCAATGGATGGTCACGCACTCCTGAAACTCTTCAGGGACTTGACGATATTAATGAGATTTTATGGGGAGATGACCATACAACTCAACCTCAAAAAAAGGTGTTTTTATCTACAGAATCAAAACGACAGCTTTCTTCGATACTGCAAAACGCAAAGAGTGGTAAGGCTTACTTAGATGAATTGGGACATGAGTTCCCCTATTGCCACCCAGTGTCATTGTATTTGGAATTGTTTGGTGCTATTGATTCCAATAGTTCAAACATCTTCTTCGACTACTTTGCTGGTTCTGGAACCTCAGGGCACGCAGTTATTGATCTTAACCGGGAGGATGGATTCAGACGCAAATATGTCTTAGTTGAGATGGGAGATTATTTCGATACAGTACTTAAACCTCGTATTAGTAAGGTTGTTTACAGCAAGGATTGGAAAGGTGGTAAACCCAAGAGTCGTGATACTGGAATAAGCCACTGTTTCAAGTATCTACGTTTAGAAAGCTATGAGGATACACTAAACAATCTGGTTCTGAAAAACGAGTCCATCAGAGATAAAACTATAGCAGGCACCATCTCACTCCAAGAGGACTATCTGTTGCATTACATGCTGGATGTGGAAAGTAGGGGCAGCCAGAGTTTGCTCAATATAGATGCTTTCAATGATCCCACTTCCTATTTGCTAAAAGTAAAAAAGCCCGGTAGCGATGAGTACATAGAAAAAGCAGTGGACTTAATCGAGACCTTCAATTACCTGATCGGTCTTAGATTGGTGCATCTGGGGATTCCACAGTCTTTAACAGCGGCTTTTACCCGGATGAAAGACCCGGATTTACCTCAAGATCAGGATACCAAGCTGATTATCAATGGGGATCTCAAACAGGTCGCAGATGGCAAATGGTGGATTCGCAAAGTTGAAGGTTGGGTTCCCAAGAATCCCTATAGCCCAAATGATGGCCTCAAAGAAAAGGTGCTCATCGTATGGCGCAAGCTGACCGGAAACTTCGAAGAGGATAACCTTATTCTTGACTCATGGTTCCAGAAGAACCGAATTAGTACTCTCGACTGGGAATTTGACACTATCTATGTAAATGGCAGCAACAACCTGCCAAACCTGCAAAAGGATGGTGATACCTGGAAGGTGCGGCTCATTGAGGAAGAGTTTATGAAACGAATGTGGGACAGCCAAGGGGTGTGAGATGGCAAAAGACCTAACCAATTCAACTGTAGATCGTCAGAATATTCTGAACAACCAGTATGCTCTAAATGAAATTCAGAAGGCAGTCAAGCTGCAAGGTATTCTCTTTGAAAGTAAGTTGGTTTTCTTGATAGATCATGTTGCCGACTTCTTTGAGGTGACCACTCGTACAATCAAAAACTACATCAGCAACTACGAAGCTGAGCTCAAAAACAACGGTTATGAGGTTTTACGGGGTAAACGCCTAACAGATTTCAAGTTAACTGCAAAATGGGCAGATGTTAGTGAAATTGATTTCCCTGACATCAAGGCACCGAGCATAGGTATATTTGACTTCAGAGCATTTTTGAACCTTGGAATGCTTATGGCAGAAAGTGAACGAGCTAGGCTGTTGAGACAGGCCATCCTTGATATTGTGATAGACACTATCAATGCTAAAACTGGTGGAGGCACAAAATACATTAACCAAAGAGATGAAGATTTCTTGAGGTCATGGTTTGAGGGAGAGAGTTACCGGGTTCAGTTTACTGATGCCCTTCGGGACTATGTTGACATGGGTAATTTCAAGTATCCTCTTTATACTGATAGAATTTACGTAAGTATATTCAGAGAACAGGCATCAGATTATCGGGCTATTCTGAGGTTACAAAAGAAAGACAAGGTCAGGGATACCTTCTATGCTGAGGTACTCGACCTCGTGGCTGCTTATGAATACGGTTTTGCTAGACTATTAGAAGAAGAATCCCAAAGGATTGGACGTAAACTCACATTTTATGAGACAGATGAGTTGTTTAGGAGATTCGAGAGCAAGCCACTATGGAAACCTCTGATAGACAAAGCCAGAGTAAAGATGGCAAGCCGGGATCTGGCTTTTCGTGATGCACTGCATCTGCAGCTTGAAGAATATATCACACCCTTGCAGGCTGAAGAGTTTGAACGCTTCTTGGGTGAGAAAAGCAAAGAACTGGCAGAACGTCTCGAAGAAGCGAAGGATGTGATGAAGCGGCTCAAGGATAGAGGTTAATGCCTGTAAACTATATCACTATTGGGCAGGCGATTGATACGCATTTATTAACAGTCCACGTAAGTGGGGGTGGAGATACCGGAATCATCAATAGCGGGCAGCTTGAGAGTGTGCTAAGCCATATACAAAATGATGATTACTATCCCGACTTTGTTGATAAATTGACTCACTTGATCTGGGGAGCATGCAAATTCCATTGCTTTGCTGACGGTAACAAACGGATTGCGATCTCATTAGGTGCTCAGTTTCTATTAATAAATGGTTATCTGGTATTGGCTGGAAAGTTCATCCAATACATGGAGAATATCAGTTATCATGTAGCTGCTGGTAACATAGACAAAGAGCTGCTGCACAGAATTGTTCTTGCCCTATTGGAAGGTAAAGAAGAGGAAGAATCTCTAAAACTGGAGATTTATAATGCAATCAAGGATGATGAGAGATAAGCATGGCACGTAAACAAACCCACATGAACCACAAATTTTCTAACAAACTGCTCCTTAATCAGTGGTTGATGAGTCAATTTGGCGTTGATCCGCTCCTGGATTACAAGGATAATACCAAACCCTTCCACAAACTGTCAGCACCGATCCGGGATAGCCGTCTGGAGGGTTATGATGCAGACGGTTTGCATCGTTTCTACCACGAACTGGTGAATAGCGAGCTTTTTTACAATGATTTCCACCCCATCAGCAAAGAGCAGCTACGCATCTATGAGGAAAACATCGTATCACATACCAGAACAATAAACTACTTACGCAATAGACCTATTGTCTGGAAGTACTTTCAATGGTTAACCCTACTCTTTGTGGAGATGTATCTGGATCGCTATTTTACCGATAAGGCCAAGCTGCTGGAAGATCTGAATGTCTATCTTAAGCGGTTTAATGAAAAGTGGACTGGCTTTCAGAACCTTGAGCCATACTCATTTGATGATCTAAACAAGCTCTGTCTGCAAAATGCTACGGGAAGCGGTAAGACCCTCTTGATGCATGTGAACCTCTTGCAGTTCCGGCATTATGCCAAAAAGACTCGTGAGGGCAGCGAGATTTCCAGAGTTATCTTGCTTAGCCCCAATGAACGGCTCAGTGAACAGCATTTAGAAGAGTTAAAGATAAGCGGATTTAGTTTTGCCCAAAGACTAAAAACCAAACAAGAGGGCAGCATTGACATGGTCGATGTAATCGAAATCACCAAACTCGGTGATACAGAAGGGCCAAATACAATTGCCACCCGAAGTCTGGGAGACCAAAACCTGCTCTTGGTTGATGAAGGTCACCGGGGGATGAGCGGAAAAGACGAAGGTGTATGGTTCACGAGAAGGTCAGAGCTATGTGCCAAGGGCTTTACTTTTGAATACTCTGCCACTTTTGCCCAAGCTGTTGCTGCTGCAAATAACAGAGCTTTTGAAGATAGCTATGCTAAAACAGTGATCTTCGACTATTCCTACAGGTGGTTTTACGAAGATGGCTTTGGCAAGGACTATCAGATATTGAACTTGCCCAAAACCTATCAGCAGGTGCAGGATGTGTATCTCACCGCCTGTCTGCTCAAATACTATCAACAGCTAAAAGTCTATGAAGATAAGAAACTGGAAATTGTCCCCTTTAACCTGGAAAAACCTCTGTGGGTCTTTGTGGGTAGTACTGTTACCAAGAAAAAAGGCAAGCAAGAGGTTGAGCTTCCCAGCGCGGAGTTATTGGCTGATGTTGGTCAGATTATTGTCTTTATCGCTAAATTCCTTTCTAATGCACCAGTCTTCCAACGTAGTATCGAGCAAATTCTTTACGGAAGTGGCAGCAGTACCGGGTTGCTCGACGACGCTGGTAATGATATCTTCGCTAATTCCTTCAATTACCTGCTCAAGACGGTTAATGCTACGAATGGAACTTCTGAGATTTATCAAGATATCTTGAGAACCTTGTTCAATAATCCTGCCAGTGGTCAGCTAAGATTGGATAGAATCAAAGGTGATTCAGGCGAGGTAGCTTTGTATCTTGGTAATAGCGACACACCCTTTGGTTTGATCAATGTCGGAGATGCCAAAGGACTCTGCGACCACGTAGAAGAATATGCCAAGCACAATGATGTTCAGCTAACTGTGGACGACAGTGACTTCACAGAAGCGATGTTTGCCTCAGTGAAGGATTCTTCATCTCCTATCAACCTTTTGATCGGGTCTAAGAAATTCGTAGAAGGATGGGATTGCTGGCGTGTTAGTACGATGGGTTTGATGCATGTCGGCAAGAGCGAAGGAACTCAGATTATCCAGCTATTTGGCCGCGGTGTGCGCTTGAAAGGCTATGAGTGGAGTCTGAAGCGCAGTGGGCATACTTATGCCACCACAAAGCCTGGATTCATTGAAGATATCGAAACCCTGAATGTCTTTGGCATCGAAGCTGACTTCATGGATAAGTTCAGACAATTCTTACGTGATGAAGGCTTGCCTGGCAACGAGAAAAGGATGGTTATTACTATCCCAATGAATGTAACCGCTGATTTTGGCAAGAAGCTGAAGATAATACGACCGAAAAAGAAGAAAGATGGCACAGAGTATGATTTTAAGAAAGACGGGCCAGTACCTACCATTGGCAAGGTACCTCAGTATCTGCAAAACAATCCGGTAGTTTCAGACTGGTACCCCAGGATACAGACCATTAAGTCTCGTGGTACTCTGCAGGATGGTCAAAAAGACCAGGTAAAGCTTAGAAACAAGCAAATTAGTCTTTTAGACATGGATCGCTTGTATTTTGAACTGGAACGCTTCAAACGAGAACGAAGCTGGCACAATCTAAATCTCAGTAAGCAGGGGATTATCAGCTTATTGTCAGATACGTCTTGGTATCGGCTCTTGCTTCCGGAAACGAGACTCACTCCCCAAAACTATGATGAAGTGCTCATCCTCCAACAAATCGCAACAGAACTGGTAAAGCGTTTCTGTGAAAAGTACTATAACTTCTGTAAAAAGTCCTATATTGAACCTCGATTAGAATTGAGAGAGCTGACAGCAGATGACGACAATCTGCCTTCAGACCGAGAATATCAGTTGATTGTGGATGGTGATGATATCCACGTAATCGAAGGGATTAAGAAGCTCAAAGATGAGATCATCGTTAAAAAAGACCAGCTTTTGCATGTGGGCGATCTCCATGCCTGTAACTTTGGCAATCATCTCTTCCAACCACTGTTTCATGTGCGTCATGGTGGCAAAATCACCATCCTTCCGGTCTCTTTTGGAGAAAGTGAATATCAGTTCATAACTGATCTGAAAGAATGGTGTGATAAGAACCGGAAAAATATGAAGGATAAGGGACAGGAGCTATATCTCCTCCGTAATCTTAGCAGGGGTAAGGGAGTTGGCTTCTTTGAAGCAGGCAACTTCCATCCAGATTTCATCCTCTGGGTTCTCTCAGAAGGCAAGCAATATGTCCACTTTATAGAACCTCATGGACTGATGCATGAAGGGGTAAACAGCGAGAAAATCCAGTTCCACAAGCGTATCAAAGAGATTGAGACAAGACTTGCCGATCCCAATGTAATCCTTAGTAGTTGGATATTATCCTGGACTCCCAAGCAAGAACTAAAACTCTGTGGGTATGATCCAGACGAGTATCTGGAGAATAATGTGGTGTTTATGGAAGATGATGGATACATCCAAACTCTTATGATCGTTTAAGAAACAACCAATGGAATTGATTGTATCAAGTATCTACTCTTGGCTTCATAACAATGCAAACGAGATAATAATCAGTGGAGTTGGAGGAGCTTTCCTCCTTATTATCATTAGATTTTACAAAACTATCTCAAGATTTATGAAGTATCTTATAAAAAACATAAACAAGTTGTTTCACAGAAGATCAAAGATTAATAAGATTTCTGACGAAAGCCCTATTGTTGCAGGTGACTCTGAGCAAGCTATAGCCATCGTTACTAATAAGCTTCCAATAGTTCCTTATCCAACAACAACATTTTTCCATTATCGATTAACTGATGCTTTTCCAAGACTAGATAATGGGATTACCGAATTTAATGATCGACGGACAATAATCAAAAGATTGAAAATACTCTTAGGAGACCCTTTAACTTTCTCATCTGAAGATTCTCGTCCAGGATTTGACTCCCATCCGATTTGGTGGTTTCGAGGAACTTACAACTTATGGATTGATAGGTTCAAGGTGCTTAGTAGGCGCAAGGTCTTGATAAACATAGATGAATATGTCGTAACTAAGCTGATAGTGTACAAATCTAAGCACAACTATAGGGATTTTGTATATGTTGAATGCGCTCCTGATAAACCGTCGGGAGCTTATCAACACACCAAAGAAAGTATTGAAAGGGAAGTGAATGAATATGGCTTCTGCCAGGAAGAATTTAGTCTACTCAATAAGCGAGTCATCACAAGAAGGGAATATGATGAGGGATCGACGTTAGTAAGCGGGAAACCTACAAGAACCATTGGTGCAAAGCTTCGCTCCCGAGTTCTCACAACATATAATTTCATCATCGCTGCAAAACACTCTCCATACAATTCAAATACATTTGATAAGTTATCAGAAGTGTACTTTAATGATTTGTTAACGAACCAGATTGATTTTAAAGAATTCTTAAAATGGATGCTATCGCTAGAACGCAACCCCCGTGATATGTGGAACGATTAGCACAAAATTAAAAAATAATGCATCATTGCAAAATTGCACGATGACGGAGATTGAATGAGTCCGGAATCATTTGCTTGATTGCACAAATTTCTTGACACATATGCCTGCTGAAAAAAGCTAAGTGAATGGCATTTCAATTGCCTTCTGAAGCCAATATATGCCGATGCTTTCAGCACACAAAAGGGAAAATGAACAAAGATTCGAAGATAACAAAACCCGGATTCTTCACCATCGATGTAGAGGACTATTACCACATCATCGGTGTGCGGGGAAGTCCGGAGATTTCCGACTGGGATAAATTCCCATCCAGGGTGGAATATGGCTTGAACCGGCTGTTTGAGCTTTTGGACAGTCACAAGGCAAAAGCCAGCCTCTTTTTTTTGGCATACATTGCCCAGAAATATCCGCATCTGGTATTGCGCGCTCAGGCTTTGGGTCACGAAATCTGCTCTCACGGGATGTACCATCAGGAAGTGAGCCGGCAAAGCCAAAAGGACTTTTTTGAAGATGCCCACAAATCCCGACTTATATTGGAAGACATCAGCGGCGAAGCGGTAATAGGTTATCGAAGCGCCGGCTTTTCCATCGACAACCGCAATCCCTGGTTTTTTGATACTCTCCTGCAAGCAGGCTATCTATACGATTCCTCCATCGTGCCAAACCGCCTGCATCATCGTCTCATCCCCGGCGTTCAGCTTTACCCTTCAAAGATCCAAACCGCCTCCGGTAGCATTTGCGAATTTCCCATTGGCATTGCAGAGCTGGCCGGCGCGCGCCTGAACATGTTTGGCGGAGGCTATTTGCGCTTTTTCCCAAAGGCCCTGCTGTGCCACATGGCAAAACAAAGCATCCTGAAACGGCCGCTTCTGGTCTATATACATCCTCGGGAAATGGACCCGGATCATCCTCAAATCCCCATGGGTCTATATAGAAAATTCAAAAGCTATGTAAACATGAAATCCGTACCCGACAAACTGACGGCCCTGCTGGAAATAACCGAATATCAACGTCTGAAGGACTACTATGACATCCACTGTAAGCAATCCTAAATCCAACCAGACCCAAAATTTCTTTGAGGATTATGCCCCGGATTTTGATGCCATCTACGGCACTGCCAAAAATCCCCTGCAAAAGCTGATCAACCGATATTTCAGAAGAAGTATGCGCATGCGCTATGAGCTGTGTATGCGTTATTGCGCTCCCATCGAAGGAAAAAGCGTACTGGATGTGGGTTGCGGACCGGGACATTACAGCATCGCCCTGGCTCAACGCGGGGCGGCGGATGTGTATGGGATAGATTTTGCCCGTCAGATGATTGATCTGGCGCGGGTAAAAGCTGCAGAGGCCGGATTGGACAATGTTTGCCGCTTCGAGACCGCGGATTTCTTTGCTCTGGATACAAAGGAAAGATACGACTATGTAATCCTGATGGGCTTTATGGATTACATGAAAGACGCCGAGGCTGTGGTTGACAAAGCTTTGGATCTCACCCGTAAAGACTGTTTCTTCAGTTTCCCGGTTGCAGGAGGTTTTTTGGCTATGCAGCGGCAATGGCGCTACAAGAAACGATGCCCCCTCTATCTATATAGATATGAAGATCTGCAAAGGCTGTTTGCTAAACGCAGCGGCTTCAATTTCCGCATTCGCAGGATAGAACGCGATTTTTGGGTGCAGGTGAGCCGGCATTTGTAATCTCAAACACAGGCCACATAAGGCAGATTTTGGGATGCCTTATATCCACGCGATTACCCTGCAGATGATGCGGTATTTATAGCGGATTTGCTTAAGGTGGACTCAATTGAGCAGATTGAGCAAAAGCACAGTGTGGCGTTTGAGCCCCCTGCCGGGCTCAAGGCCGGGATATCGCTGTTTTGCCACTAAGCGGAGAGATTAGGGACTAATCTTTGTGCCCCGCGCATCTTCCAGGCCGGGGGAATTATCATAAATCTCGATGTTGTAATATATTACCGCTATATAGTCTCGAGGAAAATCTCCATGAAAGAAAGAATGGATCAGATTCACATAGCGGACTACGGCTTTTTCGTAGGCATTAAGATTGGGATCCAAGGGGTGTAAGAGACGGGCAATCTGCTTGATCTTGAATGAAGGAATATCCAGATACACAGTTACACACGCGGGATTATACATCTGATTGATAAAGGTTTGAGTATTGTAGCCCGGCTCGGAATAGAGCTCCAGAGAGACAATCTGATTTGGGCTGAAGATATCCTCAGCGTTTTGATACAAGCTGTCCAAGACATTGAGCTTGGTAAGCATATCACTGTCCATCTTGCTTTCCAAGAGCTGTGTTATCTCGGCCAGTTTTTCGGCTTTGGGCAAAAAGCCCGAGCCCTTTACTGCATTGTTGAGTTTGAAGAAAGAATCCTTACGCGCCAAACCCCAGGAAGCCACAATGCCGTTATGAGGCCCGGCAAGTCTGGGTGTTTGACGCTTGCCACTACTCATCATCTGACGAAAGACGTCCAGATATTCTGTTCTGCGAAACCGATTCCATTGCCAAAATTCCGGTGGAAAATCAACCAGATCAAGGCTATGCCATTCACCTTCCAATTTGGCCTCGATGCTTTTGCTATCCGCTGCCGGCGTTCTTGCCGTGCTTTGTACACAATATCCATCCTGCCATATACTTTCGGGATCGTAAGCGGTATTTGCATACAAAGTATCAGTACTTAAGAGGCTTATTATCAAAAACAGGATTATTAGCATATCCACTCCCATGGTCTTTGGTTTGATGATCTGCTGCGGGTGCTTTGTAGGTTTTGATGAGGCACAGGTGAATAGTCACCCCGATCCCCACTCCAAGCAGCAGTAGTATGAGCCAGATGGATTGGGCAAAAAACACCGCCGAAATCGTCAAAGTGCTCCATAAAAGAATCAGAGTAAAAATCTTCGTGATGATTGGAATACCTTCCTTATCCCGGTAGCGCCGGATGTATTCTCCAAACCAGCGATTACCGATCAGCCATTGATATAGTCTGTCCGAACTGCGCACAAAGCAAGCAGCTGCCGCCAAAAGAAAGGGTGTGGTAGGAAGGATTGGCAGGATAATGCCCAGCACACCCAAGGCTACAAAGATAAATCCTGCGCAGCGCAAAGCTAATGCCTTCAGGACTATCTTCCTGTGATTAATGGCTTTAGAAGACATTATTGCTTTAGAGCTTCCGCCAGGCCAATTCCCAGTGCTTTAGCAACACCTTCACCATAAGCGGGATCGCATTTATAGCAATTCCCAATGTGTCTCAGCTTGATGTGGCGCGCACAATCGCCCATGTTTCGAGCCGTATTATCAAACAACAGTTGTTTCTGCTCTGGATTCATCAGATCAAAGAGCGCTTTGGGCTGGCTGAAATAATCGCTGTCATCACGATGATTCCAGTGATCTACATCGCCATAGAGCTTTTGCGGAGGCATTTTATATTCGGGTTGATCCTTCCATTCACCATCGCTATTGGGTTCATAACCCAGGGTGGCACCATAGTTTCCATCCACCCGCATCTGACCATCACGGTGATAGCTGTGCGTATCGTTCTTGGGTCTGTTTACCGGAATCTGGTGGTGATTGATGCCTAAGCGATAGCGCTGAGCATCCCCATAGGAGAATAATCGGGCTTGCAACAAACGGTCGGGCGAGAAGCCCAAGCCGGGAATGATATTTGCCGGAGTAAAAGCTGCCTGTTCTACATCTGCAAAATAGTTTTCGGGATTGCGATTGAGCTCGATGATGCCTACCTCGTGTAAAGGATAATCCCCTTTGGGCCATACCTTTGTGATATCAAAGGGATTGAAGGGTACTTGCCGGGATTCTTCCTGAGTCATTACCTGAATAAACATCTGCCAGCTAGGAAATTCCCCTTTGGCAATGCTTTCAAAAAGATCACGCTGGTGGCTTTCTCTATCTTTGGCAACAATGGCTTCTGCTTCCCGGTCACTGAGGTTTTTGATTCCTTGTAGAGTTTTGAGATGAAACTTTACCCAAACCATCTCATTGTCCTTGTTATACATACTGAAAGTGTGACAACCGTAACCATTCATGTGCCGATAGGAATATGGGATCCCTCTATCGCTCATGGTGATGGTAACCTGATGCAGCGCTTCGGGTAACATGGTCCAAAAATCCCAGTTATTGTCCGCACTACGCATATTGGTCTTGGGGTCGCGCTTGATCGCATGGTTCAAATCCGGAAATTTGAGGGGATCCCGGATGAAGAATACCGGGGTATTATTTCCCACCAGATCCCAAATCCCTTCTTCAGTGTAAAACTTTATGGCAAAGCCTCTGATATCTCGCTCTGCATCGGCTGCTCCACGTTCTCCCGCTACAGTAGAAAAACGAATAAAGAGCTCAGTTTCTTTGCCGATTTCAGAAAAAACCCCGGCTTTGGTGTATTTGGAAATATCAGCAGTTACCGTGAATTTGCCAAATGCTCCGGAACCTTTGGCATGCATTCTGCGCTCCGGAATCACCTCACGATCAAAATGGGCGAGTTTTTCCATTAACCATACATCTTCCATCAACAGCGGACCCCTGGGGCCGGCAGTTTTGATGTTTTGATTGTCCACCACCGGCGCTCCGGCTACAGTGGTCAGCTTTTTGTCTTTTACCTGCTTCTTTTTCATTAGTAACTCCTCCAGTCCTTTTACAATAAAAAGACTTGGTATACAGTAAAGTATAGATCAATATGTCCTTTGCACAAACCTGAATCTTTGTAAGAGTCCATGAGCTAAGAGACCAAGACCTATAGTAGCTGTTCTGAGATTCGGGGTAGGAGCGAGTGCTGTACTAATTAACCGCATTTTTGCATAGCTTTGCCGGAACACAGTAAAGAAATCGCCAAGGTCAACAGGCAATTTGTAATACATGGCTACGGATCAACACAGCAATTTAAGACTATAGCTTGTATGTGGAGCAAAGGCATTGAGATTGGTTGATTCCCAAGGTGTTATCTGCAATTTTGTCTGCGGGGAAACTCTATGCTCCCTGACAAATGTTTTGCAGCAGTTAGAGGACTCAATGTCGATTTAATCAGGGGTAAATGGCAGGCGGCAAACAAAGACAATTTAGCCTGTAAAAAAATAGCGGGGAACTGATCGCATATAAAATTTGCACACTGATTGTTTCTGACTATTTTAGCAATCATGAGGCCGCAAGACTTATAACCGAAAGCTGATGCAAATTTTGTCCCAGCATCAATGCTGACACTTATTTGAGGTGAGATATGAAAAAGCCCGTATGTGAGCTATTTTGTTTGCCCTTGCTGCTCTGCAGTTTGCTCCTGTTTTCTTGTTTTGATTCTTCCACAAAACCGGATGACGATCAAGATGGAACTCCCCCTGCCAGAGAAGGTATGCAAATGTTGAATCAACTCATTTTGGATTTTGATGACGATCACGAAATCACCGAAGCTGAAGACATCATGCTGCAAAGCGATTTCGACGCCATTGAAGCGAAATTTCAAGAATCACTGGATCTCGAGAGTAGTAATCCCATGGCTCATCTGGGTCTGTCAATACTTGAGATCGCCCGTTTGAATTTCGATACTGAATTGTGGTCATTGATTGAAGAGCTGGACGGCAGGCCCGAAGGTCCCCCCAAGAGGCTGTTCAACAATCAGATCGGGCTGCTGGCATCTAGTCCCAATCTCATTATGAAAGAACTGAATGTTGCCAAATCCGACAATCTCTCCATCCATCGCTTTCAAAACTTTGTGATCGACCATGTCTTGCCCCGTATTTCAGCCTCCATCAGCCATCTGAACTACGCCGTCGCTTTGGCAGATTCGAACGTAATCCTGATCGATACTGGAGAAGAAATGATGGAAGTGGATCGGGGAGAGATATATTTGTACAGTGCCGGATTGAAGATGCTCGCCGCTGCCTTCAACATGATGGTGGCATACGATTATGACCTGAAGGACGAAGATAACTCCTATGCCTGGATCGAGGATTTTGATGAATTGGATGTAGAATATGTGCAAGAAGATCAAGTGTTTAACTATACCGTGAATGATGGAAATTTGATCCTGAGATTGTATGATGATGACTACAACCAAAGGCACTTGGAAGCTGTACAACAGGAGTTTATGGCAAAGTTGCTAAAACACAATCTGGATAACAATCCGGCTTTTGGCACGCTTCGCTCACAAAGCTATTTGAATAGTATTCACAGCTCCATTATCGGTGCGGCTGGCGACATCAGAAACTGTGTGAACTACATCGAAGACGAAGATGACAACCAGAGCGACGACATCCTGAAGATAGAACACATCAGCAACATGAACGAAGAACTCGCCGATATCGATGAGAATGATCCCAACTTCATGCAAAACTGGAACAGCATCTGCGATGTAGCCACATGGTTGGAAAACGTGCTCAATGAAATCCAGAACATGAGCGAGAACGGAGTAGATTTCCAGGTGGATCTGGGCGAATTGTTCTCCGGCTCAAACAACGATATCCGGGATATCCTGCCTTATCACAGATGGAACCCGGCGGAAAACTGGGTCGAGCTGGATTACTACGAATACGGCTGGGCTTCCAATGAGCATAGTTTCCTTTATAACAACGAGTGGGTATATATCGACAATATCAATTACGTAACATTCCAGTATTACCGGCCTGAGTGCAATCCCATAGAGTTTACGGATAGCAATCTCGAACCCATCGATGAAGATGAATACCCCTATTTCCCGGATTACACTATGGGCGGTGTGTTCCCGGACATGACCAGAGATAAACTAATTGCATTACTTGACTAGAAAAGTCCTTATCGGAATGGGGATATGTCTTTTGATGTATCCCCTTTTCGTACATGCTCATAATCCGGACAGGATACAGAGTCACAATCGTTACATCGATTTCTACCGCCAAACATCAGACTCTGAGCCGGAAGGCTACCTTTATGCCTATGACTCACATTCACTTTGGGAGTTTTATCATCGTGGATATAAGATTAGCTGTGGATACTACGACAGTAACTTGCGTGGCCAGATCTCCGCATTGACGGATGAAGGCGGGATTCTGGATTTTGCCGCGCCTGTCCGCTATCTCAGCTTGGAGTTGGGTAGAGATATCGCAAATCACAGCTTCAAAGCCAGGGTGGAGCTGGCAAAAGATCCGGGCGCGGGGATAACATATGAAACATCGTTCGAAGGCAAATCCTGCCAGGTGTCCCTGGAGACGCGCAAAGCAAGAGCCGCCCTGGATTATGCCATCGCCGGGGATCTGGGCTCCATTCCCTTTCATTGGTTGAAAAGCAATCTGACGATGAGATTTGTGGACCAATACAAAAGCACCGATATCAAAGCCTCGGCATATTTCCCCACCCTCCACGATTCGCTCTTTGCAAACGACCTGAATATGTATGGCCTTCATTTCGAACAGCTACGCAGAGCCGGAGACAATACGCAAATCAAGCTGCAGGCATCATATTTTTACAGCTCGGCCCGGCTAAGATACAAAGGAGAACTATACGGTAAGCTGGATCACCTCAATTTGTTCAAACTGGGAATTGATGTAGGTCGTAAAAATCAACATCTGGACTGGACTCTCGGCATAAACAGCTATCACAGCTTCATTGATGATGATTCGTACTTTGACATCTGGCCTTTCTCCGCCTGGGATGCCTTCCTGGCGCATCGCAGCCGGATTAAACGATTTCACATCAATTCATGCTCTCCCTTTGCGGGTTTATTGTATCACAGTGCCAGTCCCGACGCCGAAGGACCGGCATTTTGGGGAGCGATCAGCTATCATCATCACTTTATGGAGAGCGATATTCTTTTAAAAAACCGAAAAGTAGTGCTTTATCCCTTCCTCTTCAGTTATGAGAGCCTCAAATTTGATGTATCCGAAGACCTGGACGCGCATCTGGAGATAAAACCAAAGTTTTGCTACCGCTATTCAGGGGGCGAGATCGAGTTGGAAATAACGCAATTGCTTCCGCTAAAATGGCGCAAAATCCTAGATTATGATGGTGGCGAACCCTCACAAGGCCCGGGCAAAAAGACGAAACAATGGGGCGGCACCCAAGCCCGCTTGAATCTCAATTTCCTGTTTTAAGTCCCAATTCATCAATTCATCAGCCCCAGAAATACAAGCAAGCAAATAATCTACTTGACGAATCAGGCGCCCGCATTAATTAGGCATTTAACTATATACCTAAGGATGCCTAATGTCTGATAACGTGTTCAAGGCCATTGCCGACGCTAATCGGCGTAGAATACTCAACCTGCTGAAGGTTCACGACACACTCAGCGCGGGAGAGATCGCCGAATACTTTGAATTCACCAAGGCCAGTCTCAGCGAACATCTTAAGATACTGCGCAATGCCGGCCTCATCTACGGCTCCAAAAAGGGGCAATATGTCTATTACCGGTTAAACACCAGTATCTTCGAGGACATTCTGGCCTGGGTAGTAAATCTGAGAAACAAAAGTGAGGAATCATGAAGCGCATCAAACACTTTGCCGGCACCGTCATCCTGCTGCTGGTATATCTTATTGCCCTTGCATTCATCGCTCAAGCCCTGCCCGCGGATGCCGAAATTCCCATCCATTGGAATGCAAAAGGCGTGATCGACGGATACGCACCAAAAAGTACTGCTATCTTTTTAGCTGTCCTACTGGTGCCCGGACTCTTTCTATTCCTGTATCTGATGCCCTACTATTCGCCCAGATACAAACGGCAGGCACAGAGATTTGACCGGGTATTGCCCTACATCTCGTTTATGCTAGTACTTTTTTTGGCGCTGCTGAACATCTACGGCCTCTGCTATAGTCTGGGTGCAGACAGACTGCCCTTCAATCCTGTCCTTATCATCATCGGTTTCTTAATGATGTTTTTGGGGAACCTGCTGCCCAAACTGCCTCGCAATTTCTTTGTGGGGATTCGTACTCCCTGGACCATCTCGGATGAGGATAACTGGCATAGAACGCACCGGGTGGGGGCACGCACCTTTCTATTGGGTGGATTGCTGTTGATCATCAAGGGCTTTTTGAGTCTCAACCCCGCTTGGCAAATCGCCAGTTCCTGGCTGGCATTGGCGCTTTTGCTCTACCCGTTGCCATATTCTCTCTACTTATTCAAGAAAAAGTCTCGCTAAATCGCTGAAGGCGGGGTCAAGCGCTCCGCCTTCCTTATCTCAGCCGGCCTGTGCGTGATCTGAACCCAGCCGGGAGCCTGATGAACAGCTCCTTTGGACAAGTATGAGAACTTTGGAGAGGGCAGCATGAGGCTTTCACGGGCGCAAGGGTCTATAATGTGCGCGGCGATTTTGAACAGCGTGGAGGCTATAAAGAGTCACTGAAAAATCATATCCATTCATTTAAACAAATGTCCAAGTCCAATAGATGATTAACCAGACGAGTTATATATTCCAAACATGCTAAATCTTTCAGATCATTTTATTGTAGCTGTTGCAATGGATTTTGTAAAACCCAGGGGAATGTCCATTGCTTCCCAAAAAGGTAGAATAATTGATTATTGGTTATAAAACTGGATAGCCTGACACGGGACAGTCCAAGTCCAATAAAACCGGTGTTTATGTCTTATCTTGCTTGCTATAAATGTGATAGCATCAATTATCCATTGAGAGCAATTTGATTTTTCTATAAGGGTTACACACCGATTCAGCATAAGTATACGTGGGTATCACACGGGTGTCTCATGTGTGTCGACTATGAGACGACAGGAATAACGATGGTATCCGACAGAAGATAACGGGCAAAACCAAATCAGTGATGTCTCCGGTTGGGAGCAGAAACCAACGGGGAATATCCCTTTACGATCGCAGAACTCACTTGACCACAATGAATTTGTGGGATGTAGTCACTCCATTATCTGTGCTGATACGGGCAAAATAGACACCCGATGCAAAGTTCTTAAATGGCTGTACCCATTGGTCCAGGGCAGTTGCCGTCCTGTAGGAGATAACTTTTTGACCCCGGATGTTGAATATCTTGATCTTCATGGGTGCCAATTGGAGATCATATCTGCTTTTCAAGGTTATACTTCCAGCATCATCGCGGTGAAGATAGTTCTCTGGGACTACCAGGTTTTGCTGTGGATTATCCACCGCATAAAAGGTGTATGAGTCTCCCTTTGCTAGGAGAGGAATAGAGTACCCAGTATCCAGATATCTGAAGGATACATCTCTGAGGTCAAGCTCTGATCACCAAAACCTGCAAATCGGGCACTATTTTGTCCATTGTTTGTAACTATTATCAGCTTCAAAATCAAGAGAATAAATCCGTAATGATATATGCAATACACCAATACGGATTACGTAAGGAAGCAATTGGAGTCTTGGATATATATATGTTTTGGCATTTGCAATTTTAGTGCCCCGATTTGCAATTTTCGGTGACACTTTTTAGAGGCCCAGCATAAAACAGCGAAACATGACAGATGCTCACCGTAATATCGGGTATGATCCACAAAGATTTCTCTTGACTGAGCAGCCATGTGAATAATAATATGTAATGAAGACTTAAAGATCAATCCCCAAGGAGGAAATACCATGTTTTTAAGCGGATCACAATTAAAAGAGGTATTCCAAAAGGCCAAACAGCAGCGTTTTGGAATCATGGCATCCAATGTTGTTTTCGATACTCAAATCCGGGCAATCGTCCAAGGTTATAACAGCGTGGGCAGCGACGGTCTGATGCAAATGAGCAGCGGCGCCTGCAAATACGCCGCCGGTGAAAGTCAGGATATGAAAGTGGGAGCCCGGTTGATCTCCACGATGATCAAAACCTTTGCCTCGCAATTTCCCAAGAGCGGGATTGGTTTGCACATCGACCATGCTACCCCAAATTACTTTGATTTCATAGTATATTGCATCGAGAACAATCTGGTTACATCCGTGATGATCGATGCCTCCAAGGAGCAGCTGGCGGAAAACATCCGCATCACCAAAGAGGTAGTGGATGTGGCTCATAAACACAGCATCTTGGTGGAAGGCGAGATCGGGCACATCAAAGGCACGGAAGATGAGATTGTCTCGGATACCGAGCTTTATACTCATCCCGAAGAAGCACTGGAATTTGTGATAAAGACCAATGTGGATCTCTTTGCCGCCAGTGTGGGGACCAATCACGGCGTCTCCAAGGGCGAAAACATCGTGTTGCGCCTGGATTTAGTAAAAGAGATCGACGATCTGTTGATCAAGAACCATGTGGAGCGCGGCCTGGTATTGCACGGCGCCAGCGGTCTTACCGACGATCAACAGCGTGAAGCCATCAAGAACGGTGTGGTGAAGATCAATAAAGACACTCACTATCAAATGGATATGGCGCAAGAGATTCAGGCTTATTGGGAAAAGGAGAAATACGCCATCGTATGCCCTCCGGACACAGATATCAAAGCTTATGTGCCAAACAAGAGTAAATTTGACCCACGTAAGTGGCTCATCAAAGGCGAGAACAAGATGCAGGAAACCGTGAAGAACTTCTGCCTGGTTTCCGGAAGCGCAAACAACAGTATCTTACTATAGGAGAGATATATGATAAGAGTAGCGATAAATGGCTTTGGCCGCATCGGACGTCTGGTCCTGCGCGCCTTCATCAAGTTTCATCCCGAAGTGGAAGTGGTGGCAATAAACGACCTCACCGATGCCAAGACCCTGGCCTATCTCTTCAAATACGATAGCGTTCACAAGATCTTCGACGGAGAAGTGAGCCATGATGACGACAGCATCACCGTAAACGGCAAAAAGATCAGGATCTTTGCTCAGAAAGACCCGGAAACCTTGCCCTGGAAAGATCTTGATGTGCACTATGTGGTGGAAGCCACCGGCATCTTCAGAACCAAAGAGAAAGCGGGAAAACACCTCAAGGCCGGAGCGCGTAAGGTGATCCTGACCGTGCCCGCGAAAGACGATGTGGATGCCACTATCGTGATGGGAGTGAACCACCGCGATCTTAAAACGACAGACCTGATCGTATCAAACGCATCCTGCACCACGAACTGCCTGGCACCGGTCGCCAAGGTATTGCACGATCGCTTTGGCATTGTTAATGGTCTGATGACCACCATCCACTCCTATACCAACGATCAAAACATTCTGGATCTGCCGCACAACGATTTGCGCCGGGCCCGGGCTGCCGCGATGAGCATGATCCCCACCACTACCGGTGCTGCCAAGGCTATCGGGCTTGTGATTCCGGAATTGAAAGGGAAACTGGATGGCCTGGCCGTTAGAGTTCCCACTCCGGACGGCTCCCTGGTGGATTTGTGTGTAAATCTGGCACGAAATACCAGCAAGGAAGAAGTGAATCAAGCCATGAAAGAAGCCGCGGATGGCTACTTGAAGGGCTTTTTGATGTATGCTGACGATCCTATCGTATCCATAGACATTGTGGGCAACCGGCATTCCTCGATCTTCGATGCCGGTGGCACTTATGTGAAAGATAATATGGTAAAAATACTCAGTTGGTACGATAATGAATGGGGCTATAGCTGCCGGGTTACCGACCTTCTGATGTATATGAGCGGCTTGGAATAGTACGCATTACCCGTAACTACTGCTATGAGGCAGGGGCGTCCTGCGGGGCGCCTTCTGCGCATGGATAAGGGGGCTGACTATCAGTGGAGAATGTTTTGCGCTCACTCAAGGATAAAATGCCGGATCTGATCAAGAACTTGTTTTGGCTCTGGCTGCTGGTGCTCATTGTGATAAACGTGATCCCCATCGGAAACAATACCAATCAAAGCCTGAACAGAAACATGCTTTGGGTGTTTCGTCTGGACTATCTGGCGCATTCTATCATGATTCTGTGTTTTGCCTTTATCTGGGTCTTGGCTGCAATTCACCATGTGCGCATATTCAAGCAATATGATGCACTGAAGTATTCGGCGATTGTGCTTGCTGCCGGCATCTGTTTGGAGCTTTTGCAATTAGCTGTGCCATGGCGCAGTTTCAACCCGGTGGACATGATCTACAATCTGGGTGGGGCGATCCTGGCAATTTTCTTTATAGCCCTCAGCAATAGCCTTGGACGGCAGTAAACCGCATACCGATATCGCCAGTAGATCCATGAATTTGAGGGGCGATTGGCCCGTACATCCTGCTCAACAAGATTCTCATTCCTGCCGCAGCCAGCCTTCCATCCTGTGTTTTTCCGATTTTCATTGACACAAACCCGCCGGGAAAATTGAGTGATATCAAAAGGTGATTTTTATCTAACAAAAAAATATAGCATACAAGGAGTTTACCACAATGGCTAAACAGACAAAAGCTACGATGGACGGAAACAGTGCCGCATCGCATGTGGCATATGCTTTTAACGAGGTAGCAGCGATCTACCCCATCACTCCGTCATCCGGTATGGGTGAGCTTGCAGACGCATGGGCAGCTGAAAACCGCAAGAATATCTACGGCACCACCGTGGATGTGATGGAATTGCAATCCGAAGCCGGAGCTGCCGGAGCCGTGCATGGCTCTCTCTCAGCCGGGGCGCTTACCACCACGTTTACAGCCTCACAAGGCTTGATGCTTATGCTGCCAAATATGCATAAGATTGCCGGTGAGATGTTGCCCACAGTATTTTATGTGACTGCCCGTTCTCTGGCAGCACAATCTCTATCGATTTTTGGTGATCATTCAGACGTAATGAGCGCCCGCAACACCGGTTTTGCCCTGATCGCTTGTAACAGCGTGCAAGAGGTGATGGATCTGGCCATCGTCAGCCAGATTGCCACTCTGAAAAGCTCAATTCCCTTCCTGCTTTTCTTTGACGGTTTCCGCACCTCTCACGAATTGCAGAAGATCGACGTGGTGGATTATGACTCCATGAAGGAGATGCTGGATCACAAACTGGTGGAAGACTTCCGTAAACGCGCCCTCACTCCGGACACACCGCGTGTAAAAGTAGGCCAGCAGGGTCCGGACGTATATTTCCAAGGCCGCGAAACCAGCAATCTTTACTATGACAAAGCCCCCGGGATCATCGAGGAATGCATGAAAGAAGTGGGCGCAAAGATTGGTCGCGACTACAATCTCTTCGACTACAGCGGCGATCCTGAAGCCACAGATGTAATCGTTGCCATGGGCAGCGGTTGCGAGACCATCAGCGAAACCATCGATTATCTGAATAACGAGCGCGGGATGAAGCTGGGCCTGGTAAAAGTCCGCGTATATCGTCCCTTCAGCACTCAGCACTTCCTGGCTGCCTTACCCAAATCCGTGCAACGCATCGCAGTTCTGGACAGAACCAAAGAACCGGGCAGCATCGGTGAACCGCTTTATCTGGACGTAGTGTCCGCGCTGCAAGGCAAGAACCTTAGTATCATCGGCGGTCGTTACGGCCTCTCCAGCAAGGAATTTACTCCGGATATGGTGCTGGCAGTATACAAGCATATGCAAAAAGGTGGATTCCATGGCTTTACCGTTGGCATCGAGGATGATCTGAGCAAGCTTTCCCTGCCTTTAGACGAACACATTCAAACCGTTCCGGAAGGAACCATATCCTGCAAGTTCTGGGGTCTGGGCTCCGATGGAACCGTGGGTGCAAACAAGAACAGCATCAAGATCATCGGCGACCATACCGATATGTATGTACAGGGCTACTTCCAATACGACAGCAAGAAAAGCGGTGGCATCACCCGCAGTCATCTACGTTTTGGCAAGAAAGCCATTCACAGCCAGTACCTGGTTGCCAGAGAGGACTTCGTAGCCTGTCACAATCAGGCATTCATCGGCAGATTTGATCTTTTGAACGGCATCAAAGAAAACGGCGTGTTCCTGTTAAACTCAAACTGGAACATGGACGAAGTCTTTAACCAGCTAACATGCGAAATGCAGGATACCATCATCAAACGCAAAATCAAATTCTACAATATCGACGGCCTCAAGATCGCTGATGAAGTGGGGCTTGGCGGCAGAGTGAATACCGTGATGCAAACAGCCTTTTTCCTGATCAGTGGTGTGATGGATCGTAATGAAGCCATCGGCCTCATCAAGGAATCAATCCGTAAGACCTACGGCAAGAAAGGCGAAGACGTGGTTCAAATGAACCTAAACGCTGTTGATAAAGTTAACGAAGCCTTGGTGGAAGTGCCGATTCCCGCACAGCTTCCGGACACCTGTGGCCCCCGTAAACAGCTGGTACCCAAAGACGCCGCCGGATTTGTGAAAGACGTGATCGAACCCATCATGCGCGAGCAAGGTGATATCATCAAAGTATCGCAAATGCCGCTGGATGGCTATGTGGAAAGCGGAACTGCCAAATTGGAAAAACGCAGAGTGGCCCCCGCAGTTCCCAAATGGATCCCCGAAAACTGCATCCAATGCAATCAATGCTCATTTGTGTGCCCTCACGCAGCAATCAGAGCAAAATTGATGACAGAAGAAGACCTCAAATCTGCTCCCGATAGCTTTAATACCCTCAAAGCAATGGGCGCTGAAGGTTACCAATACAAAATCCAGGTTTACATCGACGATTGCCAAGGCTGCCGCGTGTGCGTGAATGAATGCCCCAAAGGAGCTCTGGTGATGAGCCCCATCGATACCGAACGCGATGCCGGCGAACAGCAAAACTACGAATTCTTCGAAAAGCTCCCCAACGATGTCCTGGCAAACTTCAAGGAAGCCACCGTAAAAGGCAGTCAGTTCAAACAACCTCTGTTTGAATTTTCCGGTGCTTGCGCCGGCTGCGGCGAGACCCCGTACATCAAGCTGCTTACCCAGTTACACGGTGATCGCATGATCGTTGCCAACGCTACCGGGTGCTCATCGATCTACGGCGGCACCTTCCCCACCATCCCCTATTGCAAAAACAAAGACGGCCACGGTCCCGCCTGGGCAAACAGCCTCTTTGAAGATAACGCGGAATACGGTCTGGGAATGCGTCTGGCGGTGAAATCTCACCGTAAACAGCTGAAGCTGGCCCTCGAAGCCCTGATGGAAAAAGGCATCGATGCTGAATTGAAGGACGCGCTGAAATACAGTCTGGAACATTGGGATGACGTAGATCAGCAAGCCAAAGTAAACGCCCAAAAGATCCGCAGCCTCTTGCCCAAAGCCATTGAAAATGCCTGTGAAGGATGTGCCAAACTCTTGCGTAGAGTGGATGAACTAAAGGATTACGTAGTGGAGAAATCCATCTGGGCCATCGGCGGTGACGGCTGGGCCTATGACATAGGTTATGGTGGACTGGACCACGTGATGGCCTCCAATCAAAAGATCAAGGTTCTGGTGCTGGATACCGAGGTGTATTCCAATACCGGCGGTCAGGCTTCCAAATCTACACCGATGGGCTCTATAGCCCGCTTTGCCGAAGCAGGAAAAGCCACAAACAAGAAAGATCTCGGCATGATGATGATGAACTATGGTTATGTGTACGTGGCCTCAATCGCCATGGGCGCAAACAAAAACCAAGCCCTGCAAGCCTTTAAAGAAGCCGAAGAATATCCCGGACCGGCGATCATCATTGCCTATGCGCCCTGCATCAACCACGGCATCGATATGAGCATGAGCCAAAAGCACGAAAAGGCCGCTGTGGAAGCCGGCTATTGGCTGCTGTATCGCTACAATCCGCAGAGACGTCTGGAAGGCAAGAATCCGCTCACCTTGGACAGCAAAGAACCCACGATGAGCATTGCCGACTTCATTAAAACAGAAAACCGCTATAGCCGCCTGCACCGTATCTTCCCTGAACGAGCAGAGCAATTTGAAAAATGCAGCTCGTTGTTCTTCAAGGAACGCTATGAACAATACAAGAAAATGAGTGAATAAACTGTATTAACAACACACGAGGGGAAGCCGGATTCAGGCTCCCCCTTTTGCTTTTTTGCCTTTTGGCATTATTTTATCCTAAAATGCTTTAAGGATGTAACAATGCTATTCAAGATGATTGCCTTGGTCTTTATGCTGATATCCGTCACCATGCTGTCAGCAGCTAAGACAGTTGATCAAGTAGATCTGAACCGTTATCTGGGAAGGTGGTATCAATACGCCTATTTCCCCACAAAGTTTCAGCCCAAAGATGCCGCCCTCTCTGCCGCGGATTATTCCCTGGACAAGAAGGGCAAGATCATCGTGATCAACACCAGTTACAAGGACAAAGCCGGCACACAGATCCTCAAACAGGTCTCCGGAAAAGCGCATGCAGTGGACAAAAGCAACAGCAAACTGAGAGTATCTTTCTTCTGGCCTTTCTATGGAGATTACTGGATTGTGAAGCTGGATAAGAACTATCAATACAGCGTTGTAAGTGATCGGAAACAGAAGTATCTGTGGATCCTCTCACGCAGTCCGCGCATGGACAGGGATAGCTACAACGAAATTCTACACTTCCTTGAACAAGGTGGTTGGGACATCGGTAAACTGGTGATAACAGGCATTCAAGACTAAGCCACCAATATTTGCACTTGACAAAAGCCGCTGCAGCAAACTTTTTGTAAGTTCCAGTAAAATATAGATGTAGCGGCTTTTGCCGCATGGAGTTGAATATGGATTATCCCTTTTATGATATCGAGAAAAAATGGCAGAAGATCTGGCAAGATCGTGAAATTGCAAAAGGCACCGACTTTAGCAGCAAGCCCAAATACTATGTTCTGTCGATGTTTCCCTATCCTTCCGGGGTACTCCATATCGGCCATGCATCAAACTATGCCATCGGCGACGCCATTTCCCGCCTGAAGCTGATGGAAGGCTACAACGTAATGCAGCCCATGGGCTACGATTCCTTCGGTATGCCCGCGGAAAACTATGCCATCATGCACAATTCCCATCCCCGCATCACCACCGAGGAAAACATCGCCAATATGCGTAAGCAGTTCGACGGCATGGGCTTTTTCTTCGATTGGGACCGGGAAGTAAGCACCTGCCGCCCGGATTACTATCACTGGGGCCAATATATCTTCAAAAAGATGTATGAAAACGGCTTGGTTTACAGGAAAAAGAGCTTCCAAAACTGGTGTGAACAGTGCAACACAGTGCTTGCAAACGAACAGGTGGAAGACGGAGCTTGTTGGCGCTGTGGCAGTGAAGTGATCCAGAAAGAACTGGAGCAGTGGTATTTCCGCATCACCAAATACGCTGAAGAACTGCTTGATTTCTCTGATGTAATCGAATGGCCGGAGCGCGTGATGACCATGCAAAAGCACTGGATCGGCAAAAGCGAAGGAGCCCGCATCGAATTCACTCTGCCGGATACGGAAGAAAGCATTGCCGTGTTTACCACCAGGCCTGACACCATCTACGGCGTAACCTTCATGGCTCTGCCGCCCGAGCATCCATTGGTCCAAAAATGGTTGGAGGAAGAGCCGGAAAACCACGCCATGCATGACTTCTGCAAGAAAGTGATCAATGAGGACAAAGTACTGCGTTCCAGTACCGAAACCGAAAAAGAGGGCATCTTCAGCGGGCGCTATTGCATCAATCCTCTAAACGGCGATAAAGTGCAAATCTGGATAACCAACTATGTGTTGATGGACTACGGTACAGGTGCCGTGATGGCAGTTCCCGCCCACGATCAGCGCGACTTCGATTTCGCCACAAAATACGGCATCCCCATGAAGATCGTGATCCAAAACCCTGAAAACAATCTGCACTTGGACAGCATGAGAGAAGCTTTTATAGAGCCCGGAATAATGGCGTCTTCTGCCCATTTTGACGGTATGCCCAGCGAAGAAGCAAAAAGCGTCATTACGGACTGGATTGCAAAAAACAACTGGGGCGAAAAAACCGTTACCTACCGACTGCGCGATTGGGGCATCTCCCGTCAGCGCTATTGGGGCAATCCCATTCCCATCATCCACTGCCCCAAATGCGGAGTGGTACTTGTGCCGGATGAGGACTTGCCCGTGCTGCTACCAGATAACGTGCAAGTGGGCAAAACCACATCCAATCCTTTGCTCAGCGTACCCGAATGGTTAAACGTGAAATGCCCGAAGTGCGGAGCCGACGCCAAACGCGAGACTGATACCATGGATACCTTTGTGGATTCATCCTGGTACTACGCCCGCTATGCCGACGCCCATAACAAGGATCTACCTTTTGACACAGAAAAGTCCGACTTCTGGCTACCTGTGGATCAATACATCGGCGGCATCGAACATGCGTGCATGCACCTGCTCTACGCCCGCTTCTTCTATAAATTTATGCGCGATCTGGGCTGGGTAAACGGCAACGAACCATTCCTGCGGCTGCTCACCCAAGGCATGGTACTGAAAGATGGCGCGAAGATGAGCAAATCCAAAGGTAACACCGTGGACCCGCAATACATCGTAGATCGCTTCGGCAGCGACACCTTGCGCGTCTACCTGCTCTTCGCCTCTCCCCCGGAAAAGGATGTGGAATGGAATGATGAAGCTTTGATGGGCGCTTTCCGCTTTTTGAACCGCATCCATCGCCTCATTGGGGGCAATCTTGAGACCATCAAAAAAGGGCTGCAACTAGAAGCAGATACCGACAAACTCTCCCCCGAGATGAAGAAACTGCTCTTCAGCTCGCACTCTTGCACCAAGAAATGGTTGGAAGACAGCCTTGATCGGATGCAATACAACACCGCCATCGCTGCCATCATGGAACATTTGAATCACTGTGTGGCAATCAAAGACGCCGACAATCTGGATAATGACGCCCTGGCCGTTTACGCCGAAGCATGCGGCATCATTCCCCAAATGCTCTACCCCTTCGCGCCGCATATCGCCGAAGAATTGTGGCAGATGATGGGCTTTGAAACCCTGCTGCACGAAAGCGGTTTGCCCGGCTATGAGGAGCGGTATCTTGTCCAGGACACCATCACCTACGTCGTTCAGGTAAACGGCAAGATTCGCGGAAAACTGGAGATGAGTCCGGATTCGCCCCATGAGATCCTAAAAGAAGAAGCCCTGAAAGTGGAGAACGTTCAGCGCGCGCTGGATGGATTTGAAGTAGTAAAAGTGATCGTTGTTCCCTCAAAGATGGTGAGTATCGCTGCCAAAGCGAAACGCTGAAGCCGGGAACACCATATTCATTCTCTTCATTTTGGATGACCGTACCGGTAACATCTGCAGAGCTCCGGCTGCACAGGATGAGATCTATCCTCTGAATCATCCCCGGTTTTCCAATGCTAAGCTAGCGGTTTACTTTTGTTGAACAAGCATCATAATAGGTGGTCCTTTATGCATAAATCGAGTCCATTCACTATTATTAAAGGGAACTGCTATTGATTTGGAGCCTTTGCTTGAGTGTGTTGACTTTAGTTCTAGAGAAACTCTGGAGCATGGATTGAGGGGAATACCAGTAAGTACTTGTATGCAAGCCGCTTCAATGAATACAGGCAACACATGGAAAGCAAAAGGCTTTGGTTCATGTTCTGTAGTCTTGTATACGATGTAAGCTGTATCTTCTCCCGGCCATAAGCTTGTTTCATATGGCGGTGAATAATTGTGCCACAAAATGATAGTTGACTGGATTAAAGTTAAGATTTCACCGCGTTTTAAGGAGGCAGGCTTGCAAGTTCTTACGATTCAAGCTATTGTCGATTGCCGGAAAACTGCAAAACGTGCAGCTAGCTAACTGATGTCTACCTTTCCAAAGCAAAACATGCCCTAATTACCATTCTGATTGTTATCTATATCAGGACTTTCGATAATTTCGGGGTATGTGTATCAAAAAAACTGATTGACAAAAAAGCGGTCTTGGATTCTAAGGAGAGGCACAGTGATGGGGCCTATAGCTCAGCTGGTAGAGCTTCCGGCTCATAACCGGATGGTTGGGGGTTCGAGTCCCTCTGGGCCCACCACTTTTTTTTCTTCTTCGCCACAATCACTTATATTGTATGTGAAGGAATCTATATGAAATCAATACATCTTGCATTCTTGCTTCTGGTGTTGTTAGCACCTTTGGGAGCCACAAAATACGCGGGAGAGATCTTTAGCTTCAGTCCCGGTGTGCAAAATCAAGCTATGGGCAATACAGGTCTTACATATTATGAATCCCAAGCCGCCGGTTGGTGGAATCCCGCTCTTCTCGCTTACGACAGTTCCCGCGGTGTGGAGTTGATGCGCAGCGATCATTTTGAAGGTCTGCTCACTCAAAACCAAATCTCCCTGAAAGTCGGTAGCGGCACTGCTGTATCCATCAATCATCTTGCCATCGATAAAATCAAGCTCACAAAGCTGGAAAACGAAGACGAGGAGATTAGTAACGACAATCGCCCCTACGTGTGGAAGACCGTTACAAACCAGGATCTGATCGCCAGCGTATCCTATGGCAGAGCGATGGCCGAGGATTTTTATGTAGGCATCTCGCCCAAGCTGGCATACCGCAGTCTCGCAGAGCACAGCGGTTACGGCATCGGCGCGGACATAGGAGCGCTGTGGGATCCGGGTAAAGGCTTTCTGGCAGGCATAAACTTGCGGGATTTCTTTGGCACACAGATCCTTTGGGAATCCGGCGAGCACGAGATCGCCATGCCAAATCTGGATGTCGAGCTATCCTATCGTCGCGAAGTATTCGGCACCTCTATTCCTGTGCTGCTCGCGCTCAGAAGCCAGATCTATGCCGAAGAACGGGGAGATGCCGCCAATTTCAGCAGCTCTGCTCTCAGCGGAGACATCCATGCCGGGCTCATGATTCGCCCCACACCCGCCCTGAAATTGATGGCTGGGTACGACGTGAACAGCTTCAGCACCGGGCTGGGTCTTGAGTTCAAGTCCTTGGGTGTGAATTACGCGTTCAAGACCAATTCAACTGACGGCTTGGGCTACACGCAAAAGATTGCGTTATCCTATTCATGGTAAGAAAAAAGATCGCTCTGCTGGGCGCCACCGGATCAATCGGCAATTCGTTTTTTAAGGTCTATTGTGAACAACAACAACGGCTCACACTCAGTCTTGCCGTCGCGCACACAAATTTTAGCAAGCTCTGCCCCCTTGCCCTTGAGTTGAATATCCCCGTCCTAGTCTTTACCGGTATCAAAGATCCAGCACTGCAGGAAAAGATCCGCACCGAATGCCCCGCGCAGAAAGTGTATTTTGGCTCCGCTGATCTGCTTTCGCTCCTGGAAGAGGCGGATTATGATATCGGTCTCAATGCCATCGGCGGATCTGCCGGGATAGAAGCAACTTTCGCCATCCTGAAGCGTGGCAAAAAGCTCGCCCTGGCCAATAAAGAATCTCTGGTGATGGGCGGACATCTGGTCCAGAAATTGAAAAAACCCGGCCAGATCTTACCGGTGGATAGCGAGCATTCGGCAATCTTTCAAGCTATGGGGATTCACCCCCATCATGAAGTGCAAAAACTTATCATCACAGCATCCGGCGGCGCTTTCCGCAGCCTGCCTTTGCAGGATTTTGACGCCATCACGCCGCGAATGGCTTTGAGACACCCAAATTGGGATATGGGCGCGAAGGTTACTCTGGATAGCGCCACCATGTTCAATAAAGCCCTGGAGGTGATGGAAGCGCACTGGCTCTTCGATATGCCATACGAGCGCATCAAGGCGGTGATTCATCCCCAATCCATCGTCCATTCTCTGGTACAATTCCAAGATGGCTCGCTGCTGGCTCAGCTCAGCGCTCCGGATATGAGCCTGCCCATTCTCTACGCGCTCAGCTACCCCGAACGCTGGAGCTCGGATATTGTACACACAGACCTTTTGTCGTTGCCCGAACTCAGTTTTGAAGAAATCCCCGCCGCACGCTATCCGCTATTCTATCTCGGTCTTGAGGTTGCCACCCAAGGCGGCATCCTGCCCACGGTAATGAACGCTGCCGTGGAAGCCGCCATGAAGCTCTTTTTGGAAGAGAAAATACCCTTCACGGGCATCTATCCTCTGGTAGAGCGCACGATCGCCTCCGCCGAGCAGATCTCGGAGCCTGATCTGGATACTATCATAGCTGCCAATCGCGATTATTACCGGCGCTGCCTCGCGCTACATGAAAAACAATAAGATATATATGGAGATAACATGGATTACACTCGCTACGCCGTTGATCAGATTTTAGCTTTGTGCAAGACGCCCAGCCCCACCGGATTCACCAAGCTGGCAACAGAATACCTGGTAAACGAACTGCAGGCTTTGGGCTTTGAAGCTCAGGTTTCTCGCAAGGGCTCCGTTCTGGCCAATCTGGGCGGCGAGGGCAAGCCCCTGATACTTGCCGCTCATGTCGATACCCTGGGAGCAATGGTAAGAGCCATCAAAGACAATGGCAGATTGCGTTTCACAAAGATCGGCGGTTATCCCGAAAACAACATTGAAAACGAAAATGTCATCATCCACACCAGAGATGGCAAACGCATATGTGGAACTGTGTATATAAACGGACCTGCTGTCCATGTATACAGCGATACCGGCTCCAGCAAACGGGACGACAGCAGCATGGAGATAGTGCTCGACGAGATCGTCAAGAGCAAGGCTGATACCGAAAAACTCGGCATCTCGCCCGGCGATTTCATCTCGCTGGATGCCCGTACCATACTTACCGAATCCGGTTTCATCAAGAGCCGCCATTTGGACGATAAAGCCAGCGCCGGAGTGCTCTTGGCGCTTGCCAAAGAAGTGCGCGACGGCAAGCTGAAACCAGCCCGCAAAACCGGTATTCTATTCACCACCTACGAAGAGGTTGGACATGGCGCCGCCTCCGGCTTCCCGGAAGACACCGAGGAAATGATCTCTGTGGATATGGGTGCGGTAGGAGACGACCTGGGCACAGATGAATACAAGGTTTCTATCTGCGCCAAAGATTCCGGGGGCCCATACGATTGGGACGTTACGGATAGTTTGATCAAGCTTGCCATAGAGTTGAAACTTCAATACGCGGTAGATATCTATCCATATTACGGTTCAGATGTGGAAGGCGCGTTGAGGGCCGGTTATGACATCAAACACGGACTCATTGGCCCCGGAGTATTTGCCTCCCATGGTTATGAACGCACTCATACTCAAGCCATCGATAACACGTTGAAACTGCTGGAAGCCTATCTGGGCAAGGGTTGAGCCCCACAAATGGGAATAATCCCTCTTTGGAGCAGAAATTGCATCTATTGAACTGAAAAAGATATAAATCTATGGAGTATACAATGCGCCTTTATTACATCTGCCTGCTGATGGCCTTTTTTCCGCTGATTCTCTTCGGACAGGCAAATCTCCCCCTTCCTGAATGTTATCACACTTACGATGAAGCCAGAGACGAGCTGTATGCCTTGGAAGAGCAGTATCCCACCATGGCTAAAGTACACATCATAGGCTACTCTCAACTTGAAGCAATCCCCATCTACGCCTTGCAGATATCAAATGATGTGCAACAGCTGGAGGGAACATGGAACCGCCCGGCTTTGCTATTTGTGGGGCAGGTTCATGCCGAGGAAGTGTTGGGCCTACAGATCACTCTCAGCAATGCCAAAGAAATCCTGCAGAACAACCTGACAACACCATATATAAAATGGATTAATCAATTGGATACGTGGTGGGTGCCCACTTTGAATCCGGAAGGGCACAATGTGGTAACTGCAAATCTGGACACATCTTACCGCAAAAACAAACGTGACAACAACGAAAACGGTATCTTCGATTTTGATACCAGAGTGGGATACGATATCGACGGGGTGGATATCAACCGCAATTTCGATTTCAACTGGACTCATGGCGACACCCTGATGCAGCCCGGCGGCACCGAGGTTTACGACTACTATCGCGGCCCTGCTCCCATGAGTGAGAGTGAGATCCATGCCATCAAAGCTTTGAGTGACCAGAAGAAATTTGTTTACAGCATCTGCTGGCACTCCTCACGCTCCGGCAATTTCAGTGAAAAAGTATATTACTCATTCAATTGGAAAGATGTACGACCCTCTCCCGATTTCGCATTTGCACAAAGCATCGGCCAGGGTGTGGCTACATCGATCTTGAAAGAAAACGGTCAACCTTATGAATACTATCCCAATGCCAGCCGTAGAGGAGCTTTCCACGACTGGATGTACAAAGAATATGGAACTTTCCAGCTACTCATCGAAGTAGGCACCAGCAATCTGCAGCCCGAAGAACCCTTGATGCTGGATACGGTAGAACGCGCCAGCGAAGGGGTATGGTGGATGCTGAACCGTGCTTTGAACTATTCCACGGACGTCCCCTCCACTTCCATGCTCACCGGAACCGTGAAAGACAGCGTTACCGGCGATGTGCTCGAAGCCGAAATCATCATCCCCGAAAAACACGCTCCCTGGTTCGTTGCCCGCACCAGTTCTCCGGATACCGGACGTTTTTGGAAAGCCTTGCCGCAAGGCAATTACACTATCCACGCTCGCAAAAAAGGCTATTGGGACGCAGAAATCGATAATGTTACTGTCTACAACACCGGCAGAACCACCCGCAACATAGATCTCAGCCCCAAGGAAAGCGCGAATCTGCATGGCTATGTTATCAGTAATGGCATGAGCATTCCCGCCAAAATCATCATTAAAGACTTTATCCCGGACGAATTGAACGTGATAGGCGGATATCAATACCAAGGCTACGAGGGAACATATCCTATCGAGATTTGGAGCAATGGCCGTTACCCCTATCTGGACAGCCTGCAGATTGATCCCGGCAACTCTCAGATCAGCTTTGAGCTGGGCAAAGCCAATGTTATTTTTTCTGAAACCTGGGAAGATGGCACCGATAAATGGGAAATCAACGGTCCCTGGGTGCTGCAAGAAGAACTGAGTGTGAATGGACAAGCCATTACCGATAGCTGGGGCGGACGTGGGCATTACGCTCAAAATTGCGACGTATGGATCGCCACCAAAGAAGCTATCCTTATCCCAAACACAGGCAATCCCTTGTTGCACTTCGATTCCCATGTTTATACAGAATGGGACTATGATCCGGTTACGGTGGAAGCCTCGCTCGATGGCAACACCTGGCAGGAAATCTGGACAAAATCCGGACGCCTAGACTGGTGGCAAAAGGAATATGCCTATCTTTACGATTACGCCGGACAAAACATCTATCTGCGCTTTCGCCTGCGTGACAACAGCATCGCTGATGAACTGACCGATCCGGGCTGGACTATCGACAACATCTACGTGGTCTCCGGTAGCTCTGCTGCGCATAAAGATGTGTTGGTCCCGGGCCTGGAAAACACTCTACTCTTCCAAAACTACCCCAATCCCGCCAAGCAAAATACACATATTCCCTATAGTTTAACCAGCAGCACCGAACCGAAGATCGATATCTACAACATCCGCGGTCAACATGTACGCAGCTATCGCCCTGGCACCAAAGCTGAAGGCAGTTACACCTGGTTTTTCGACGGCAAAGATGATGATGGCAGAAACCTTCCCAGCGGCATTTATTTCTACCGCATGAAAGCCGGAAAATATAGCAAAACCCGCCGTTTGGTATTGGTAAAATAAGCTGACAATCCATACTCTATATGCCCCGGATATCTTACCGGGGCTTTTTCTTGACATACCAAATATCAATATAAGTTCTCACCCACCATTCTATCGCGCATACCGGGAAACAGAATTGCTCTTGACATCATCGCACTCTTCATTGATATGAACAAAAATAAACAAAAGGGGATCAAGATAATGCTGTATCTGCCTACAAGAATTTTTTTTGGAGCCAAGGCCTTGGATGATGCGAGCGCGCGTCTGCCCGGGATAGGCAAGAAAGCCCTGATCGTGTGCGGGAAAAGCAGCGCGGAGAAAAGCGGAGTGATGGACGCGCTCTTGCCCTCGCTACGCCGCGAAGGAATTGCTTTCAGCATCTTCAATGAGATATCGGAAAACCCCACAATCACCCGGGTGATGAGCGGCAAAGAGCGTTTTATTCGCGAGAATTGCGATTTTTTGATCGGTATCGGCGGGGGCAGCCCCTTGGATGCTGCCAAAGCCATCTCGCTTGCAGCGGCAAACGATCTACAAATAAATGAATTATACGATGCCGGGAAGCAAGTCACGGCATACCCCATGGTTGCGATTCCCACCACCCACGGCACCGGTTCGGAGGTCACACAATACAGTGTCCTAACCGACATCAAGAAAGGTAAAAAAGCCGGTTTTGGCAGCGATTTGATCTTTCCTTATATGGCAATAATCGACCCCAAATACAGTCTCAGCCTCAATCCGCGGATCAGCCTGAACACCTCTATAGACGCACTTTCACACCTGCTGGAGGGATTATATAGCACTTCCCGCAATTCGCTGCTGTATCCAATGATCTTTCGCGGTATCGCGCTCATCAAAGACAATCTGGATACTTGCCTGAAAAATCCAGCTTATCTGCCCGCTCGTGAAGCCCTCTGTCTGGCATCGATGTATGGCGGGATCACCATCGCTCACACCAGCACAACCTTGCAGCATGCTATCGGCTATCCCTTTACCACAGCATACAATATCCCACACGGTCTTGCCAACGGGATGTTTATGGCTGCCATGATGCACTTCTATTATCCGGCCGTCAAAGCAGAATTGGACGCACTTTTTGCTTTTCTGGAAATGAGTATGGACGAGTTTCTGGCCTGGTTGGATAGCTTTCCGATCCGCTTGAAAGTGGAAGCCGACGATGCTATTCTAAGATCTTGGATTCCGCAGATCATGAGCGCCAGAAACACTGTGATAAGCCCAGTTAAGCCCAATGAAAGCGAGCTGATGGAACTACTGAAAAGTGTTCAGAAGGAGCAAGGATGAAGGTAAGGGATTTCAGGAAACAGCGGGCAGAACTCACCAAGCTGACTTTGGATCGTGCCAATCTGAATATCAAACGCTTTTTTGCCCTGGATACAGCGGCATACAACGAGGGAGCTCTATCGGCAAAACACAAGGAGTTGATAGGCCTGGTAGCTTCTATGGTGCTGCGATGTGACGATTGCATCTGCTATCATCTGGATCAGTGTTTTGATGCCGGAGTGAGTATGGACGAGCTGCAGGAAGCCATGAATATCGCCCTGGTGGTAGGTGGATCCATCGTGATTCCCCATCTGCGGCGGGCAATGGCATATTGGGAAGAGCTGCTCACCACTTCTTGAAAATGAAGAAAACTGCCAGGATGATCAGGGCGAAGCCTACCAAATAATTCCAGCGCAGTTCTTCTTTCAGATACAGTATAGAAAATACGCTAAAAACCACCAGTGTAATCACTTCCTGAATGGTTTTGAGCTGATATGCATTGTAAACGCCATAGCCGATGCGATTGGCCGGCACCTGAAAACATTATTCAAAGAAAGCGATAAACCAAGAGATGAAGATCACCTTCACGATGGGCGATCCTGTATTCTTCAGATGCCCATACCAGGCGAAGGTCATAAAGACGTTTGAGATTGAGAGCAGAACGATTGTTTTCATTAGGCTAATATTCTTTATCTTAAAATTATTTTTGTATCGCGGAGAGTATTCTGCTGGGATTGGAGCTTTGCAGCCAGTGGTTTAAGGCCATGGAAAAACCGTTTTCTTCACACAGCCCAACATTGATAAACTCTTGTTTCATGCTGTCGGGAGCGTTTGCCGTCACATAGGAGTTCGGACATATCTCCAGCATCTGCAAGTCGTTGTAATCGTTACCTATAACCATACACTGAGAGAGGGATAAGCCAATTTTGGACAACAAGTGTTGCAGTGCCGATCCTTTATTCACGCCGGGAGCGAAGATCTCGATCCAGAGCGAGGAGAAATCCAGCGGTGAAGTGGTGCGGATGATGGTCAAAGGATCCAGGCGGCGGGAAAGGCTGTCATAGAGATCCTCACGGTGGCTTTCCACAATAGCCAGAAATTGTGTGGCGAGTTTCCAACCGGGACCTTGTTCATGCTTCAACTCTGTGGCATACTCCCGGTATATCTCCAGCCGCTGCAAAAAATCCGGGATAGCTTTGAACGCTTTGTATTGCATATGATGCGTTTCAGGTATTGCATTGTGAAGCATATAATCCAGATTCAATTCTTCCAATACCTTGCATACTCTGCTGATCTGTTCCGCGTTCAGATTTTGATTGTAGATGAGTTCCTGATTCTGCCAATCCATAATCCCGGCACCGGTAGCAAAGATCACAAAATCGAAAGGAGCATGAAGGGGAATCACTTTGCGCATACTGAACAGTGAGCGTCCCGTAGCCAGCACTCTACAGATACCCTTTTCAGAGAGGCTTTCCAGGCTGCGCAGATTCTCCACGCTGATCTCGCCGTTATGGGGCAGCAGAGTGCCGTCCAGATCGCTTACGCAAGCGCCACGATAGATCAAGCTGTCTCCTCCGGATGAGACGAAATGCCTTCCAAGCCATTCACCAACACCGTTATTCTCCCGTGTTTTGCAATAGTTCCTGCAACAGCACACCGGCTCTGCCATCGCGAGCCCGGGTCATAGAGTACCGGATAGCGTCATAGATAAAATCTGCGGCCTTTATAATAGCCCCGCTGCGTTCTATCCCTCTGAGGGTGTAGATCAGCATTAGTGCGCTGAAGATATCTCCGGTCCCGGTAAAAAAACATGGCAGATAGCGGCATTCGAAGCTCTGAATGGAGGATGCGGAGGCAGCTGAGTAAATGATTTTGCATCCATCTTTCAGACCCGGAGCCCCGGTGATAATGATCTCCCGCGCTCCAAAGTCGTGCAATCGCCCGCAGATCCTTTCAAAATCTACATGCCCGGCATCATTCTTGAAGCTGTGCCCGGACAGAAAACAGGCCTCAGTATAGTTCGGTGTAATAATGTTTGCTTGGGCGATCAAGCGCCGCATAGCCAGGATCATGCTATCATCGTAGCAGGAATACAGCTTACCATCGTCTGCCATCACCGGATCGACCAGCACCAGTGTCTTTTCTGAAGAAAAAGAATTGATGGCCTCCAGCACTGTGTCCACTTGTGCCGGATTGCCCAAAAAGCCGCTGTATATGGCGCAATATTCCATTTTCATTTCCTGCCAGTGACGCAGACAATCTTTCATAAAGGCATCGGTTTCCAAAAGCCGATAACCATCATAACAAGTATTGGAAGATAGCAGCGCGCTGGGTAAAGCGCACACTTCCAAGCCATATTTGTAAAAGAGCGGGATGATCGCCATCAGTGAGGTATTGCCAAATCCCGAAAGATCGTGTATAGCCAAAACTCTGTTTTTCATAATAGTTCAGGGTAGCGAGATGGTGGTTTCGTAGAGCAAATCTCCTTTTAGATCAAAGCATTGCCACAATAGTGCTTGAGGCTGCCTGATAAGGAGATTGTAATGGTGGATCATATTGAAGAAAACAGAACGAGGATCTGGGCTTCCCTGTTCTCGTAATGGCGCGCCACCACCACCGGAAACAAAGAAATCCAGGCCTTCCCATATCAGATGCTCAAAACTGTGTTCATGTCCACTGATCACGGCTGCCACGGGATACTTTTTAAATAGCTGTGGCAGATAGTATTGCAAGCCGAGTTCATCCCCGTGATAACCTGAACTGAACACCGGATGGTGGAGCATCAGGATAAGCGGTAACTTGCTGCTTTCCAGTTCATTTACCAGCCAGCGGTATTGCGCGCTGCCGGGCAAAAGCGGCAGATTGCTATCCAGGATAATGAATTTCAATGAATCGTATATAACGCTGTAGAAGCTGAGCCCATCTACTGAAGGAAAGTTTTTTATAAACAGCGCGAGATCTTTTTCGTGGTTCCCTCTGATGGCATAAAACGGCGCCGGCAGAGGAGAAATAATTTCCTTGAAGGAATCGTATTCGCTTTGGCTTTTTCCTTTTTGGTTCAGATCCCCGGTGTGAAAAACAGCGTTCACGCGGAGCTCTTGCACCCGCGCTATCAATTCGCGATGCACTTCCGGATGGTTGCGGGTATCGCCATAGATCAGGACAGTGGCTCCAGCATATATACAGATAATCAGCAGAGCCAGACACAGCAGAATTCTACGCATCATTCAGGCTTTCGTAGGCTTTTTGAAAATCCTGCAGGTCTTCCCAGGCCGGGCGCTTCCAGTGGGGATTGCGCAAGAGCGCTGCGGGATGATAGGTGGACCAGGCCGGGATGCCCATAAATTCGCTGCGGTGGCTGCGGTTCCAAGCCAGGGTTTCGTTATTTCCGAAAAGGGTCTGAGCCGCAACAAGTCCCATCACTAAAAGCAATCGGGGACGGATTATCCGGATCTGCTCCACCAGATACGGTAAACAGGCCAGTCGCTCTTCCTGACTGGGATTACGATTACCTTCGGGGCGGCATTTCACGATGTTTGCGATATAAACGTCTTCCCGCCGCAGATTGATGGCGGCAAGCATCTTGTCCAATAGCTGACCCGCCGCGCCTACAAAGGGCCTGCCGCTCAGGTTTTCTTTTTCGCCCGGCGCTTCTCCGATCAGCATAGCCCGGGCAAAGGGATTACCTTCACCATATACCAGATTGATGCGTCCCGCGGCCAGAGGACACTTGTTACAATCTGCATACTTTGTGCTCAAGGATTGCAGCAATTGCCGGGGGTCCTGCTGCTCCGAGTTTGTATCCGGCACTTGATAAATGTGTCGGATGCCGCTTTGTTTTAAGAGTTCAAGATATTGGATGAGTGCACGGCGTGACATTATTCATCGTCGTCTTCATCGTCATCATCGTCAAAGTCGTCGATATCTTCGTCGTCGTCTTCGTTTGCTGCAAAGGGATCTTTCACCACTTCGAAGCTATCGTATTCGGAAGGATCCGCAGCTTGAATCTCTCGCGCGAATTTGGCGGAATCATCGATGGTTTCTTCGCCGAAATCATCGCCCTCTTCGTTATCTTCAAACAAGGCGCGCTCTGCAGCCATAGCCTGTTCAGCCTCGGCTAGTTCGTTGATATAATCCGGCACTTCGTTGTCCGCAACGTGTTCCATGGACAACATAGTGATTTTCTTGTCAAATTTGTTTTTTACGAAACTGGGAAACTGATTGATACGGTGCGCTTCCAGTTTTGAGAGAAGGCAGAACAAGTAGTTCATGTTTACCTTTTCCAGGAAACCTTCAATCTTTTCATTTGTCATTTATTTCTCCTCTCCCAAGAAACCTTGCATGGGTTGTTTGAATCTTGTTACGCGGTTTTCTTCCGCCCTGATGATGCTCATTACATTTTGGACAGCATCTTCCAAAAGATCATTTAATACCAGATAATCATAGTCCGGTATGCAGGCAAGCTCTTTTTTTGCAGTTTGCAATCTGCGTTGAATATCTTCAATGCTATCCGTGCCTCGCTTCACCAAACGCTCTTTCAAAACATCCATTGAAGGCGGGATGACAAAGATCTTTACATAGGGTATATCTGTGGCCGCGATCTGGGAAGCACCCTGCACATCAATGTCCATGATCACATGGCGGGATAAGGCCAGGCGGGATTTGATGTATGATATCGAGGTGCCATACCAGCTCTTGCCAAATACTTTGGCATATTCCAGAAAATCTCCGGCTGCTCTGCGTTGGTCAAATTCCTGTTCATTCACAAAATGATAGTGCACTCCATTTTGTTCCTCGCCTCTGGGGGCACGGGTAGTATAGCTGATGGAATAATCCACATTATCCATCCGCTGCAGGATTTCTTTCAAAATCGTGCTCTTCCCGCCTCCGGAAGGGGCAGATAGAATGATCAGGAAGCTGTCGCTTTTTTCAATCAAAGATGGCGTTTCCGGGCTGTTTTATTCCGGAATAATCTTTTTGTATTCGACGGCGCTGAGCAGGTTTTCCAGTTCGTCAGTATTGCTGAGGCGAACCTTCATGATCCAGCCGTCTTCGTAACAGGATTTGTTGATGAGGTCGGGGCTGTCTTCCAAGTCGCCATTGCGTTCGGTGATTTTGCCGGATACAGGTGAGATGAGGTCTTCAACTGCTTTAACGGCTTCGATGGAACCGCAGGGCTCGCCGGCGGAAACTTTCATGCCTACTTCGGGCAATTCTACAAAAACGATGTCTCCCAGCTCGTGCTGAGCGAAATCGCTGATACCGATGGTGGCGATGTCGCCATCCACTCTAATCCACTCGTGGCTTTCTGTATAGAACAGGTCGTCCATAATGTTCATGCTTATCTCCCGGATCTTTTATGTTTTTTAGCCAAAAGTCACGACGCGCACTTTGTGTCAAGCATAAAGTGCGTTGGCATTCCCCCATTTTTAATCCAGCCTTATCTCCAATTGCCAAAGATCTCCTCTTTCCTCGATGCTATGCCTTCGTTTGTGGTCATCCTTATGCAGGTGTTCAAAACATCGAAGCAAGAAAAAAGGAATTGAATCATTTTTGCTGCCCACCTGCTTTTGAGGTCTATTTAGCGTTATTATGGTTTGTTGGACAGAAGTGATTCCCACCACATCGATGCCGCATGTGCAACACTCTGAAAGATCAATATAAGTCCAAAACGCCTTGCCGGTTTTCGTATCCAGCGCATAAACACGGGATTCCCCGAACTCCAGAACAGGCTTCCAAGTGGATTGACCCAAGCCGTCAGGCTCTTCTCTTCGCGGTGATGTAGAATAAATTCCTGGCCGGATGATTCTCATTCAGCTCTATATTCTTCATGATGTCGAACCAGTGCTCTTTTTTCCATAGCTCCACCCGTTTTTGGATTTTCTCTTTTGCCTCAGAAGGAATTTTATCTTCATGCATTTTTAGCATGGCCATGGCACTCAGCACCCGATGTTCTGCTGCCAGGGTAAGCCAGAAAAATGCCTCCTGCATGTCTTTCTCCACTCCATGGCCTTCGATGTAGAAAGCCCCCAAATTGCTTTGGGCAGGGCCATGTGCCCGGTCAGCTGCCTTGTGGAACCATTCAGCGGCTGCCTTAAGGTTTATCGGTGAGCAGGTTCCTTCATAGAGCAGACAGCCAAGTAAATACTGAGCTTCCAAATAACCCTGTTCAGCCGCATTGTACATCCAGCGGAATCCCTGTTTTAAATCAGTATCTGTCCCACGGCCCTTCAGGAGGCAGAAGGCAAGCTGATACTGAGAATGCGGGTTTCCCTGTGCGGCTGCCTTGGATACCAACTGCTTACCGATCCGCTGATACTTGGATAGATCTATGGGTTCCGGCTTGTATTTGCTATCCAGGAGATCAGCAGCGGAGCTGATCGCCAGGTTGTAGGCACCAATACGCATCACTCTCACGATCCCGCTCCGGTACCGCTCTTCAGCAGGTCAATCTTGGCAATCCTGACCAATCTGGTTCCATCCACTCTGGATGTGTAAAACTCGATACTTGGCAGGTCCCGGTTCATCAACTTCTGATAATAGCTCCGGAACTTCTCCTTGAGAGTGTAAAGCTCAGAGTCTGGATCAGTGACATTATGGGCATTAACGATCAGGAATACCGTCCAGGCGATATCGGTATCCACATACTGCCGGGAGGTGCCATGCTTGCCTGTCTCGGAATCGAGGATCAGGATGGCGCAGGGCAGGTTCTTGGGGATATTGTCCTTGTTGTAGAGGGTCTCAGCCACTCCAGCAAGATTCAGTGCCTCGGAGATGCGGCTACGTTCGGCTTGGAACTTCTCGAGTGCGGTCACAGGCTCACCTCGATATCGTTCAGTTGCTGATAGATCCACTGCTCCCGGTTGGCGATGACTGAAGCGAACACATTACGAGCGGCAATGCCTTCCCGCTTGATCTTGCCCCGGATGAGATAGGCGATCTCGGCTATGGTCAGAGCTTTACCTGTCTCTTTATCAGTCCAAGACAGGTGCTTGCGTTCGACCCAAGCTATAAGTGGAGCGATCGGAGTCCATGATGGCACTTTACCGCCCAAAACGAAAGGCTCGTGTTTCACGTTCGAACCCACTCTCAGAGTCATGCCGGAGTCATTGGTTTCCACTACGTAACCTGTATTGCTATAGAAATCGCCTTTGTCGTAGATCTGCTGAGTGAGAATCTCCTTGCGGGAGTCGGCATCGATAACACTCCCGATCAGATGTAAACGACTCTCAAGAGCCGTATAGATCGCTCTGTAGATCTCGACCATCAACTCTTCCGGACTGTTAAAGTCACTCTGTGGCATCAGATCACCCCGGCTCTTAGCACTTTAGGGAGTCTCGGTTTCAACTCTGTGAGTCGATCCATGCCACTTTGATTGAGATAGTTCCGCAAAAGAGTGAGTGCCCTCAGCTCAAGCTTGGCTTTGAAGGCGTCTATTTCGCTCCCTGTGAGCAGTTCGGTAGCAGACTGGTCTAATCCTACGGTTTTGACTATTCCTTCGCCCAGGGTCTTCAAATTGAGAAACTCGGTGGTTGAGTGCAGCATCAGAAAACAGAACCCAAAAACGGGTTCCCTGGAGACTTTGCTTGCTAAGGATTTAGGGTGTGGCGAAAAGAGATCAGGAATGGATCATCTTCAGGGTAGTCAATACGAGTAGCGTCTTGGTAATAATTGTCCAAGACAAGACTTCTGATCGTCTCCAGGACAAGCCCGTTATGCTCTTTGAAGATGATGTTATCAGCCATCTCTTTGGGCAGATTGAGCACTGCCAGCAGGTCAATAGTCTCGACCGGGATAGGGATCACTTACCCTTCCTCATCAGCTCTGATAGCTCATCATTAGGATAGAGATAACTCAGCAAGACAGGTATCTGATTTGAATCCAGTTTGATCAAAATCTGCGTGAATCCGTTCGATCTGTGACATCTGCGTGCTATCAAAATTCGAGATTGCGGCCAATACCAATTGTCAGCTTACCAGCAGTACAGCGGTATGGCTTCAGTCGCAGACCTTCATGTCTGACTAACTGAGCTTTGATTCGGTTCATCAACGCTTCGGTCATGCTATCTCCTTGTTTCCAGATGTGATCATTGATCCGGAGCCAGGAAAGCACTACCCTGTATGCTGACAAATCAGGATGGGCAAGGATGAGACAGAAAAAAAGAAAAATGATCTTGACATAGAAATCAAAATAGTTTTTACTGCATTTATGAGATTCGCACTAGAAATAGTGTGTGTTTAGAAGTGCTCAAAAATTAGCAATATTTAGGGATTTTATAGGCGGAATCCTTATTCTTAGGACGAAGCAGTAGATAGAAAGTAAGAGGTGGGACCCTTGTTGCGGGGTTTCAAAGTAAATGAGGAAATTGAGTTCTGAAGAGTTCCAAGTCATTTGAGAAGTTAACATGGAGATGATACCATCGTGCGGAACTCGAGATTAATTCGAGCTCATTAATTTCTCTGAACCACCAAAGAAATGGAGAACTAATGAAAAAGAGTCTATTTCTAGTATTGTGGAGTCTTATTCTTGTTTCGGGACTCTGCGGAGTTTTTAGCATTAATGAGAGTCCCAGTGGACATGTTTACAACCCTAGCTTTGATCAATGCGAGTCGTACACTATTATTCCCATAACTGAGAGCAGTATTACCATATATCCCGACAATCACGACTCAACTATAAATGCCACTACGATATATAGTACTGATGGAGCAGTACCATTTACAATCGAGTCATTATTATTTGCGTTGAGATTTGAGATTCGGATTGATGGTGTTAAAATATCAAACATGGTAGGTTCTGGTTGGGATGTTTGCTTTACACGTAATCTTGGTTATGGACATCATGGAATAACTATCGATTGGTACGAACTAGATGGTGCGCATTACTCCAACAGTTTTAGTTTCTTAGTTATCCCGTACAATCATTACTTCCAAAACAGTTGGTCAAAACTCTATCCATACTCCAACGGATCATCACAATTTGGGGCCGTCCGTCCGGCACTAATTGTTGAAGGATTTAGTATCCCTGGCCTTATTAGTGGTAATGCATGGTCTGTAGCGAGCAAGTGGAATAGCTCAATGTCGACTAGTAAGAGATATATACTGACCTTTAGCGATCCATTTGATCACGTTCAAGACAATGCCATGGTTGTTCTGGGAGCACTAAGGTTTATTCATAACTCTCAAACCACACCATTGGTAGAAGGTACGAGCATATATGGCTATTCTATGGGTGGTATATTGGCAAGATATGCTCTGGCTTATGCGGAACAATGGAATATACAACATTTTTGCACCCAATATGTATCCATTGATTCACCGCACAGAGGCGCAACAATAAACTTAAACCTACAGAATACTATGCAAAGCTTAGAAAATGCTTTGGATGACTATGGCAAGTCAGACAAACGACTTGATGCCGCATTGTCAGCCCTGAATAGCCAAGCAGCGAAGCAACTAATCAGAGAAAATAAGAATGCAGACAACAATAGTTACAATGCAGGATCACATCAATATAGAAGTTTATTTGCGGAGATTAACGAGGAAGATAATTTAATACATGAGTTGTTGGATGGGGATCCCATGAGCATTCTAAATGCAAGTCCCGATTCTTATGAAGGAGCATTGAAGCCCGGTTTCCCATACAAGCAAAACAATGTTAAAAGTTTCGCTTATTCTAATGGAGGTCTGGGGATAAGTGGCAATGTAAATAACGACCCACTTGCAGTATCATGGTCTCTTGATGTAGTTGTGTTTCCCAATGATAGCGGTCAAGCAGCTAAATGCGAATATGATAGGCAACCAGGATCTGTGTTGGAGGATTTCTCAACCAGTGATAGCGCGTGGTATTACGATTTTGAACTAACACAAAATTATGCGCCTGTGCTAGTACCAACAAGATCAAGTCTATATCTGAAAAGAAATAGCATGAGTGGTGGGTCCCCAATACCGGAACTGGAAATCAATACCAACTACCTATCAGCACTAACTGATTATGCCGATGACTTATTGGACCACACATATTTTGATCAAATTGTTCATGCGACAGATGTCCCCTATCCTATTACAGAAGCTCCCATATATGTAACGGATGAGAATGGAAACCAAGTTGAGATAATCATTCCGCATAAAGAACATTTTAATGAATGGAACTGGCGGCATGGTGAACTTGGATGGAGTCCGTACGAGTTCGATAACTGGGTTGTAAGTAATATAGCTACATCTACTAACTGGTTAAATCAGATTGAAAATAGGTCAGTTTGCATGATAAAAGGACAAATCGATGGCAGCGACTTTTCTAACATAACGGGAACAATATTAATCAATGGACAAGGACATGGGTCATTTAGCATAGATCAAAATGGTTTTTATAGTATCCCATACTTGTATACTAAGGATGCTACAGTTCGACTCGTTTTCGAAATGCCTGGCTGCATGCCATCGTATCGTGATATAAACATTAATTATTCTAATGCAATGCTTCACGATCAGATTGTACCGAATGCCACAATGTATGCACTAAATCTTAATGACATTCGTGTGTCGAGTACTGGAAATGGCTCGTTTTATACTATAAATCAAGCGATTGATTTTGTTCAGAGTTTTGTTGATTCAGGTTTGTACGCTGGTGAAGCCATCAGGATTAGAGTCGGTCCCGGAACATATTCTGAGTCGGTCGATCTTTCTCCCCTTGCAGCTCTCGGCATCACTAATTTCACACTTGAAGGAGTTGGAGAAGCAATAATCAATGGTGACGGCTATGGTATCAAGCTAGTAGTCAACGAAAATTCCCCAAGCGTCGGAGCCGTATACAACATAAAGAAGTTAAAAATTGCGAATAGTGATAGAGGCATTCTTTTCAAAGATTACTGGGATGAGTCATCAATGAATGCACAAGCACCACAGCTCACTCTTAATATTAGCAATTGCAGCATTTACGACTGTGGGACATCCTCACATTCGGGAACTGGTACAGATGTATTCAGTGCTGCTGCTATCCACTTTGAAGGTGCCGGTTCGATTTCTTACTGCAATTTCCTAAACAACTCTATCTTTGCTGATTACGGATATACCCAATACAGCCAGGCTGGAGGAGTATTTATTCGCAACAATACAACATCCACTTCCGAAGTGAGGTGTAACACATTCACAAACAATGTAGGTGGTCTAAGCGGTGGCCTTGTAGCTACAGGAACAGGGCCTATTCGGATTACCAATGATAATAAGTTTTTTGGTAATACATACGGTGGATACGGATCAATTGACAATGCACATAGAGCAAACGCATTGTCAGTGTATGACGCCTCAAATATTCTTATAAAAAATAACCTTTTTGTTGACAACATCCCCTCATTGATACCATACGGAGTCGTGATTGGGCTCACAACATATGTTTCACAAGCAGCAGCGCCAATCAGGTTTATCAACAACACAATTGTAAATACCCCACAATATAACACAAACGGCTTAAGCGCCATCAAATTCAGGATCAATGCCGGAGTTACCGTTCAGGATATTCAGATAAAAAACAACATTATCAGTTCGACGAACAGTAATGGGTGTACGATTGACTCGGACGCAGGATACAGCCCGGTAAGCATCAACTACAATATGCTTCATAATGTCAGCCTATCCGGATTCAGCGCTAATCTCTACAACCCCGAGGATCCGAATAGCGTTTACAATCCATCAGCCCCGAAGTTCAATTACCAATGTGACCCTCAACTGGATGCCAATTATGTCCCATTATGGAACGCAACCACAATGTCTCATTGTATTGACAAAGGAACCGGAGACAATGATCCTGATGGCACTCCTCCCGATATCGGTGCTTTCAAAGCCATAGATCACGGTTATTGGCAGTATCGCTTTCGATCTGGTGAGAATGATCGTAGTGACACCTATCATTGGGTGAGCTATCCGGTTGTTAACTCACTTACTCAAGGAAAGACTGTGGCACGCTCATTCTTTCATGAGTTGCTGGGGACACATATGAATTCCAATGACTTGGAAGTGCCAACTGTCCTGCAGGAAATATTGTGGTATGAAAATAATACTGAATATAAGATTATATGGGATTCTGATAACTGGGGTCTGTACGTTGATACGCATAGTGTTGTAAGTCCCCAAGGATATAAAGTTAAGCTGCTACCCGTGAACAACGGTGGTTTAGTACCCACCACAGTTGAGTTGCATCATAGTGGTTTCTTAACACCGGAAAGCACTCCCTTCATGATTTATGGTAGTGTTTCTAATGGCGGCGAAACTTACGAAAACTGGATAGGCTACTTTGATACTGAAAGTGTATTGCCTACCGATGCCTTTGCCTCTATCTGGAATGATATTACCATGATCAAGGCCAAGGACTGGTGTCTCTATAGAGATCCCAACAGCGGCATCGGGGCAATCTTAGGGAAAATGCTTCCCATAAATAGTGGAGACATGGTTATCGTCACCACAGTGAATGATCATGAGTTCCAATGGGATACGACAATACCCACTGATCCAATAAAGAAAGAAGCTCCAGCCGCGTTTGAATTTGTGGAGAAAGCGGATTACACACCAGTATACATAGACTTGTCCGCTGTCGATAAGTCAGATCTGAAAGAGATCGGCCTCAAACTTGACGGGATATGCAAAGGGGCAGTTGTTGTTACTGATTCCCTGGAGCAGATATGCGCTTATCTCGATGAAGGCGAAAGCCTGTCTTCGGGTCTGGTTGAGCTGGTGTTTTTCTATGATAGTAAGAGCCAGCCCATGGCAATGAGAAGCGTTGCCGTTAACGACAAGCAACTGAACAGTAGCTATATTGGCGATAACTCTGCTTACCCTGTTTATAATATCAAGGTTTCAAGCGCAGACCTCAGCAATACGGTCGTTCCGGTATTAAGCTTGGAGCAGAACTACCCCAATCCCTTTAATCCAACCACATCAATTAGGTATTCAATTGAGGAGCCCGGGTCGGTATCTTTGGATATCTACAACATAAAAGGGCAGTTGGTAAAGACTCTGTATCATGGAAATGCAGAAATTGGCAGCCATATAGCCATCTGGAATGGCTTGGACAATTCCGGTAATGCATGTTCTTCAGGAGTATATTTCTATAGATTAAGAACCCTCAAGACAAGTCTGGTTCGAAAAATGCTAATGCTAAAGTAACGGCAAATAAATCGGGGAGGGCTTATACCCTCCCCACTTATAGGAGTATTTATGAAAAGACATAGATTGATCATTGCCGGGCTGTTATCCATGATGATCATTGGATTACATGCTGTTACCAGAATTGTTGATATCACCGGAGCAGGTCAGTACACAAGCATACAAACAGCAGTTTCTGCATCATCACCAGGAGACACGGTTCTTGTTTATCCTGGGAGATATGTGGAGAATGTCAACATATCTATTAGCTATCTCACAGTCGTAAGCTTGGAGTATACCTCAAATGACCCCTCATTCATTGAATCAACCATAATTGACGGCAATTTGAACGCCTCCGGTATCAGAATCAACCAAAATATTCATGATATAAGAATCCAAGGCTTTTCTATAACCAATAGCAAGTCAGGAATCGTATTAGGACAGAATAGTGTTTCCATTATTGCCAATTGCGCATTACATGGAAATGCTTCATCTTATGGCGGCGGCATCAATCTGTTTAAGGGTACTACGACCCTGAGTGGAGTTCGTATATTCAATAATTATTCATACATAATGGGTGGCGGCATTTACATTAATGGTTACATGGGTTACGTAAATATTACCTTTGATCCTGTGAATCGCTGCTCAATATACAACAACACTGCCGGAGCAGGACAGGATATTGTGGCTCATTCCATAAACAATGATCTTAGTATCCCCCTTGAGATGTTCACAGTTGCCAATCCTACAAGCTACTATGCCGCACCTTATAGAGCATCCGGAAATGAGTTTCACTTGCTGATAGACGCAGCGACTGCTCATCATCAGGAAATCAATAGTGATCTTTATGTTTCCCCCAATGGAGATGACAATAACGATGGCCTTAGTCCGGCAAGCGCGCTTAAGACGATCAGGACGGCGGTTTATAGAGTTGCCTCGGATAGCCTGAACCAGAAAACCGTGCACATACTCCCTGGCACATATTCCAGAACTGCCAACCAGCAGGTGTTTCCAGTTCCTTTGAAAAGTTGGGTAAAGGTACAAGGAGCCGGGGTTGATGATACTCAGATTGTGGGAGAGATGGATCCTTCTTATGCCAACGTGCAATACAATGCTTTAAAAGTCTTCACCAGCTTTTATCAAACTCACGCCAGTCTGGAGGACTTGTCCATCACAACTGCCGGATCAAACAATAGCTGTGCAATCTGGGGCTATAAGGAGGAATCACTGCACCTGAAGAACCTTAGGATGCATGAACTGAGTCCGGACCAGAATGCGGTGATAAACATTACTTATGCCAAAAACTGTCTTTGGGACGGGATAATAATTGAGGATTTCACTACTGACAGCATGGGCTTCCTGTATAGCGATGGCTACATTACTGGAGTAATCCGAAATTCAATTTTTAGAAATGCGACTTCAACCTTTATAAGCAATGAAGTATGGGCGACCCCACTTATATGGATTAGAAATGAAGGTGAAATCAGTTTCGAGAATTGTCATTTTGACAATATTGAGATGACGGACGACGATTCAAATATCATGACCATCGGGTATTCGTCGACACTTCCTTACAACAACAGATACCGATTAATCAATTGCTTATTCAGTAACCTACAAAGCCAATCTCGTATGATGATTATGGCATCACCAGGCTACCCTGAAATGGACATTGTCAATTGCACATTCAGTGGCAATACAAGTGATGCGTACATACTGATGGTCAATGGAAATATCCGTATCACAAACTCGGTGTTTTACAATAACAGCCCTAATGAGATAGCGATAAACTCAATGCCTGATTCGGGAGAATCATCTACAATAACCATAGACTATAGCTTGTTTAATGGAGGATATAACGGCATCCAACAAACCCCTGGGAATATAATAAACTATCTGAATTCGAACATAGATACTGATCCTCTCTTTTCTGGAGGCGATGATATCCATAGCCCGCTGTATTACAGCCTTGCCTTGGGCTCTCCCTGCATCAACAGCGGCACTCCTGATACCCTGGGCTTGTTCCTGCCTCCCTATGACCTGGCAGGTAACCAGAGGGTCTGGGGCAATCGCATTGACATGGGCTGTTTTGAGTTTGGTTCTGAGCCTTATGTAGGAAATGACGATCCCGTAGCTCCGGATATTCCTGCAGTCAGCATGACTGCCTATCCTAATCCCTTCAGTGTCTTTACCAATATCAAAGTGAGTACCCTAAACAGTGGAAGTGATAGACCTGAGAGCGTTAACAATGCTTGTGTAACAATCTACAACATTAAGGGACAAAGAGTTAAGACTATTATACTTGACCCTGGAAAGACTGGTGAGCAACTCACTTTCTGGGATGGTAGAGATGCAGAAAATACCAGATGCTCATCTGGAATATACTTTATTAATCTGATTTTAAACGGGAGAAACGTCAGCACAAAAAAGGTAACATACATAAGATAACCGAGATATTTTCGCTCTGTTTAAATCCAAATCATGTGACTATGATCCCATACATCAGCTTAGCAGTTCAGTACCCGTCCTACATTTCCAATGAAATGGTGGAAACGGTGTATGCGCTCCGGTATTCACACAAATACGGATGCATAAGGATGCGACAGAATTTGTTCTTGACATAG
>ENA-UOOM01000409-UOOM01000409.1-fermentation-metagenome-genome-assembly--contig:-NODE-409-length-50926-cov-19.633229_pt1 | contig 50926 bp, 36 predicted proteins | sample MGYA00245781_ERZ724031 | MGnify/ENA primary metagenome ERZ724031 (study PRJEB28704, sample SAMN03018317) | fermentation metagenome | biome: anthropogenic terrestrial biome; feature: soil; material...
GCATTGTTGATAACACAAAGATACTAAATTTTAGGCAATATGTCCGATAATCATAAAAAAGAATTATCCGATTTTTTGTCAAAATACAATTTTGATATTTCTTTTAGTAAAGGTTTTATGATTTCCATTTACGATAAAACGATGAAAAAACCTTATTTGAGATGTGGATTGCTTCAAGCAAAAAAAGTAGAATAAGTCATTCGAGAATTATTGAACACTGCATGATAATCTCTCTAATTGACCTGAAACCTAATAACAAATTAAAAACAACTTATTATCGTCAAGATTTTATTTTTTGCTGAGGAAATATTTATCCAATGCTTCTTTTGCTGCCACAAACGAGCTTTTCCGTGCAGAAAGGACTTCCGTTTCAAGTTGAGACATTAGTTTCTCTATTTCGGCATTTTGGTAAAAATCATTCCGTAAACGCTCATTAATGGTTTCATACATCCAATATTTGGATTGTTCGTTTCGTTTCCGGTCGAAAAAACCGTTTTGTTTCACAAACTCCACGTATCGGTGTATCATATCCCATACTTCTGCAATTCCCAAACTGTAATATCCCGAATAAGTAAGCACCTCGGGAGTCCACCCTGAATCGGCTAACGGAAACAGATGCAGAGCGTTGGCAAAATGCCGCTGTGCCATCTTGGCTTTTTCAATGTTATCGCCATCGGCTTTGTTAATGACAATCCCGTCCGCCATTTCCATAATTCCACGTTTTATTCCTTGCAGTTCATCACCGGTTCCCGCAAGTTGAATAAGCAAGAAGAAATCAACCATCGAATGCACTGCTGTTTCCGACTGCCCTACCCCAACGGTTTCCACGAAAATATAATCGAATCCGGCAGCTTCGCATAAGATAATGGTTTCTCGTGTTTTACGGGCAACTCCACCTAATGAGCCTGCCGAAGGAGAAGGACGAATAAAAGCGTTTTGCTGCACCGATAGCTTTTCCATCCGGGTTTTATCACCAAGGATGCTTCCTTTGGTTCGTTCACTAGATGGATCTATGGCCAGTACGGCCAATTTGTGTCCTTTCTCGAGCAAGTGCATCCCAAAAGCATCTATAGAAGTACTTTTTCCTGCACCGGGCACTCCTGTGATACCTACCCTAATGGACTCTCCGGAATAAGGGAGACATTTCTCAATAATAGCCTGAGCCGTTTCCTGATGTTCGGGCCTGGAACTTTCTACCAACGTTACAGCTTGGCTCAACATAGTAATATTTCCGGCCAGAATTCCTTCGGCAAACTCACTCACCGAATATTCTTTACGGCGATGTTTCTGACGAAGATTTAAATATGGATTTATACTTGGCGGCTGAGTCACGCCCTTGTTAACGTTCAAACCCAAATATTTAGGATCATTTTCAGGATGATGATGCATAGCGTCGAAAATAAAAACCGAATAAAGTTCTTTTACAAAGATACTCTATTCGGCTTGTTTTTTAACCTAAAGAGAAAATAAAATTATCTTTTTCTCGGTGTCACATTGCCTTTAATCGTTAGTACATACACAGTATCAGGCGCATTGGTGTACACCGTTATTGTTTTATTAAATGTACCGGGACGAGCAGTAGTTGAATACTTAGCATCAATTTTGCCGCTTTTTCCTGGCAATATCGGTTCCTTGGTATAGCTTGGGGTAGTACATCCGCAAGAAGCCGAAACACGTTGTATGATCAGTGGGCTCTTCCCTGTGTTGGTGAATTCGAATTGAGTGGAAACGGCACCGATTTCTTCTTTAATGGTTCCGAAATCGTGAACGTTTTTCTTGAATTGTGCTTTCGGAACTGACTGTGAAAAGGCAACTCCGCTTAATATAATACTGAAAACCAGCAAAAGTCCTAATTTTTTCATTTTATCTTTGTTTTAATTCGATAATCAACTTTTTCGATACAAAAATAACAAATTGGTTTAAAAAACGTTCTGCATTTAACGTTATTTATTGTAATCGTTGAAAAACTCCACACTCTTATTCACTGACAGACACTCTGATTCCGGCCGTATGCGATGTAAATTCCGGCGCGTACATACACTGAATGGTGGTAATTCCGTTGGAATAATCGCCTGAACGGGTAACGAATACACCGTATTCAAACACGTATGTGCCGCGAGGCATCACATCGAAATAGAAGTTGGTGGATGCATCTTTCGATGTCTGGTAATAAATAGTTCCGCCTTGCCATTTCACACCCGAAAGCTGTTCAACGGGTTCGAAAGCGGCGGCGCGCATATCTTTCAGATGTACAAATTCTAAATCGCGATCGGTGCGCACGGTCAGTCGAACAATTACTTTATCGCCCACTTTCAGCGGAGCAGTTTCTGTAATCGGAACAAGTTTAGTACCCGAAGCATCTGTTTTTTCTAGGAAAAGCAATTTCTCCACATCCAGCGAAGCATCGGTTTTCGATATTTTGTCCAAATCTTCGTAATATTGCCAATAAAGCGCACCCCACGCGGGTGAGTTTCCGCTATTTTCGATTTTTACATGTCCCATTTGCGGAGCAATTTCTGTTTTGTGCCACGTTTCTTTGAAATAACCCGTGCCAAGTTCTTGTTTGGCGGGTTCAATCCGTTTGTCGGCAACGGTTACGACGGTTTTATTTTCCGATGAAAACCAATCCGTCCCGGTGCTCAACAAAGCATAAACGGCATCCATTGTGGCATGCGTAGATTCCCATAATTGGGTTTGTTTCTGTTTCAACAGCCAGCGTTTCATGTTGTCCATCTCATCGGCTTTTACTCCGCCCACACGGAAAGCATCCATAATGAACGTGTGCACCGACGTTGCCGATTGCGACATAAATACATGTGCGCGGTTGTTTGCCCAATACATTCCCATTTCGTCGGAAACGGTGGCGTGCTCGCGATAGGATTTCAAAATATCTTGCACAACAATTTGTTTTCCGTTCCGCTGCATCAGTACAACGATTAACGAGCGTTCGTATAAATCGAACTGTGTCCAATTTTTCTCCACAACCGATGTATAGAAATCTGCCATCTCTTTTGTTTTGGCATCCAGCGGATATTGTTTGTACGATGAGCGCACGTATAAATATTCCAAATCGGAAACTGAAATGGTTTTTAGGTTCTTCCAATCTTTGTTGTGTTTTTTCAGTTGCTCGAAATTACGAAGCGCTTCGCCATCAATATACGCAACGGCTTTTTGTTGCATAGAGCGAACGTCATCGGTAAATTCCGCTGCTTTCAGTTCTTTCAACTGATTGAATCCGTAAAGGATATATTGCGTAATGCTCCGGCTGGGATAAAAACCTTTGAACCAACTCCATCCGCCTTGCATTGTTTGCAGTTCTTTGAGTTTATCGATGGCTTGGCGCGTGAGGTTTTGGTTGCGGTTTAAATCAAATAGCAACGCGAGTTTCTGCTTTTGTTCCGATTCGTTTTTGGCTTCCAATACCCACGGTGTCTCTTCCAACAGCACGTTTTTGAGCTCCTGATTTTTTTCGAGATTCGATAACAATGTTTCCGAATTGCCGCCTTGCCGTTTCCACTCTTTAATCATTGCCGAAACCTTGGGATAAGCTTTTGAAATGTGCATTCCGAGCATGTTGGCATAATACGAAGCGAACCACGAAACCGCGTTATCGCTTTCGGGATTGCTCAACACGGGCAATGCCTGCACGGCGTACCAGGCAGGATTGGACGTAAATTCCAACGTCAATCGGTAATCTTGGATGGTATTCGATTGTTTGTTTACCAATCTGTCCATCGTAAATTCCTTGGTCTGCGTTCCGTTTACGCCCATCCGCATACTTTCGGTAACAAGCATCCGGTTGGGAAGTACCGCCAGGGCGTGCTGCTCGCCATCGCTGAACGAAGCGTTTTGCGCCACGATTCGAACGCCAACAACATCAATATCTGATGGCACATCAAACGTCCACGAAGCATTCGAAGACGCATCTTTTGTCAACGAGAACGGTTGCGATTGATTTTCTACCGAAATGGTATTTACAACTTCATCCGTTATGGGATTGAAAAGTTCCAGTTTCACGTTTCCGCTGATTTCTTTGTCCGACAAATTGGAAATTTTGGTAGAAATGCTTGTGCGGTCGCCGTGGCGAAGGAATCGCGGCATATTGGGTGTTACCATCAACTCTTTTTGCGATACGGTAAACGCTTCGGCTTCGCCCGTGTTCAGGTTCTTATCGTGCGCCAGCACACGGAAACGCCACTTGGTGTTGCTTTCGGGCACGGTGAAAGCAATTTGTGTTTCGCCTTTGTCGTTGGTGCGCAATTGTGGGAAAAAGAAAGCGGTTTCGTTGAAATTACGGCGGATTTGAGGTTCGGCTTCAGAAGAATTTGGTGCTTGTAACGCAGCTTCCTTGGCAGAATATACTTCTTCTTCAGCTAAAACATTACTTGCTGCATCTTGCACAACCATTTGAATGGCTTCTGCTTTCGCCATTGGAGACGGGATATAACTTTCAACTTGGACTCCCGCTACTTTTCCTCCTAAAGCGCTCCGCATCATCATCCTTCCATACTGATACAACGAAAAATCATACCAATTAAATCGGTCAAATGTAAACGGTTCCACATTTTTAAATGTCTGCGGGATATATCCGTTTACCTGCTGCGAATTAAACGACTGATCTCTTTGCAAAGAAGCGGCCGTTCTGTTATTATAAAATTGCGGCAACGACAAGATCCATTTCGGCGCCGGATAAATTTGGTCGAGCGAGAAATCGTACATCGATGCCAATATCTCTGCTGCGGGAGGGGTCCCGTTGGCGTCTTTCACCGAAAATCGCCACTCTTCGTTGGCTCCGGGACGGATTTTATCGCGGAAAGCATCCAATTTTACGTCTAATCCGGTTTTTCCCTTTTCGGAAACGAGTTGCGTGGAATGATGATAAAATTTTTCGTCTTTCACATACGTCAGCATTGACGTTACGTTGTTTTTATATTCCGGTTTATACGGAATGGTAAACAATCGGTTTTCGTTGTTGATGTTTACCCATTTGCGTTCCAACAAACGGTTTTCCTGCCAAAGTTCGTACAGCACATGGATGTTATCGGTTGCGCCGAGAATGATTTCAGCCGGTTTGTTCGACGAGAATGTGTTGTTTTTCACCACAAACCATTCGTTGGTTTTGATAGCCGGACGCTCATCGGAATACGAGAACAGCACTAAATCTTTTTCGGCCGTGATATCGTTTCCGCGGTCGTCTTTCGATTGCAGTTTGATGCGGTATTTTCCCGATTTTAGCTTTTTCAATTGCTCTTTCAATGCTGTTTGTTCTCCGGTTTCGAAATTGCCCTGCAACACTTGCGTGTTAACGGAGTCGTTTTCCTGAAGCGAGAAAACCTGATATGTCCCCGATGCTTTTATATCGTTGCCATCTAAGTTTTTGGCAGAAATAAGTATCTTTTCTGCAGATGATTTTTCAAATTTATCAGGCATTTCAATGTTCAGTATCATCGAAACATCTCCCACGGTAACGGAGTAATTACCCACCTGCGTCTCGCCGTTTACATCGGTAACCGTAGCCTCTACGTTGAACGTATAAATAGAACGCGAGGAAGAAGTTTCGTCGGTTCTTTGCGGCGTAAAAGTAATTTTAAATTGACCGTTTTCATCGGTTGTAGCAATGCCTTCGGCGAAGTGTTCAGGCGGCCCGCCCCATCGCCACCACCACGATTGCTGTCTTGTAATGCGATAACTTACGTTGGCGTTTTGCAGTTTTACACCCGAATAGTTTTCGGCTTTTCCCATCAAGGTAATTTCTTCGCCGAATTTATAGGTTTTTTCGATTTTATCGAACGAAACTTCAAACGTGGGGCGTTTGTATTCTTCCACCCGAAAAGAAATACCTCCGCCTCGGGTTCTGATATTAAAGTGACCAGAAAGCGCGCCTTGCGGTAAAACGAACTCACCCGAAACCGAACCAAATTCATTGGTTTTTAGTGTTTGTTTGGAAACGTCCTGTCCATTGGCATCCCGCAATATAAATTCGAGCGATTTGCCAACCGCAACTTGAGATTTTCCACCTGTTGTAGTAGTAGCAATGGCTTTGAAAAACACAGTTTGCCCGGGGCGATACAAACTTCGGTCGGTATAAATATGGGCGTTTTCGGAAGTCCGTTCGCGATTTTCTTCGTATTGATAATTTCCCCACGGAAGCTGATTTAACGTGGAACCGTTATCGTTGCCCGATACGGCCTGATAAAACAAATCGCGATTAGGCTCTGACGTATTATATCCGTCAATTATGTATTCAGCGAACCCTGCATTGTTTGTGGAAACGGTTTTCGTCAAACTAAATTTGTAATCATTGGCGGTATACGTTCTTTTGTAGATATTCACTTTCGCATTTTTTGCGGGCTCGCCGGTCGTGCGGTCTACCACAAAGAAATCGTACTTATTTTTTGCCGATGAGCGCGAAAAAACCGCTAAACCGGAAACAGAGAAATAATAATCGTCTTGCAGGTATTCTTCGGATTTATTTTTTCCTGGATAATCAAATTCCAATTTGTAAATACCGTATTCAGATATATCAATGTTGGCCTCGGCTTTTCCTTGCAAGTAAGCTGTTTTTTGCGGTAATGAAAAAATGATATCCTTAACGAAAGTTTTCTGTTCGGGCTTGCTTCTGTAAGCGCCATATAGCCTCTCCGTAACGGAAAACGGTGACGACAGTTTGTATAATTTGGCGGTAAGCTTATCGATATTTTTGTAAGTTACGGTAATTTTTTTCTCGCTTTTCGGAGCAAAAGTACTGTTTCCCGAAACCTGAAATTCGGGTTGCGTAAGTTGCATTAAACGGTTTTCCAATACGGAAACACGTTCATTTTTGGGAAACGACTGAATGGTTTTTTGCAACAAATCGTTTAATTCCTTGGTTTTGTCCACACGTTTCACGCTGTCTTCCTGCGGAAATTCCGCGATTTGCCTTTTGTAAAAATCAGCCATTTTATCCACAATTTCGATGCTTATCGGATCATTTCTCCACTGATCCAACATCTCTTGCAGCAATGGAAAGGCGTACGTGTTATACGCATTATGCAATTTGGCGAGATAATCTGTTTTATCGAGTTCCGTCAGGACAATGGATGTATTTAATTTTCTTTCAGACAACGAAACAAGTAATTTTTTATACGTTTCCAACGCCCAAAGATTGTATTCATCGGGTTGCGGGTCAAAGTTCAGTTTCACAAACTCGTTTGCAGGAGCAAACAACGATTGCTGCGTGATGTTTTTCTTTGCCAACGAACGGCTTAAATCCGTATCTTCGTCTATTTGCCTGAAAAATTCAATAGCGCGAAGCGCTAAAAAGTCGTACATCGTTGGGTAGAAACGGCGTGAATCTTTGCCCAATTCCACCACGGCAGCGAAAGGCGCTACCTGTGTTTTTTCAAGCTGCACACGCGGCTCAATGGACGCGTTAAGATGCTCAACCACCTTGTTGTAAAAATTGTTTTTCGACCATTCCTTCATATCGGCGGGCACGAAACCGCCGATCGCCGTACGTTGATTAATTGTCCATTGGTCTTTTTGGTAATATTGCAGATAAAGCTCTCCGAGCATCGAATGCAAAACCGATTTTTCTACCACATCGGTACTTTTCGCCAACATATCGGTCAGGTTGCGAAAAATGACGGTATCGTTTTCGGCATCCAGCGCCAAATCATATTTTCCCTGATGGATGAGCGCTTTAATAATCTGCGGACTGTTTTTATCTGAAATTGCTTTTCTCAGAATGTTATCTACTTCCTCAGAAGCCGATTTCGGTAGCGATTTTTTCTCGAATTCGGCAACTTTTTGCCACTGTTCGTTGTAATTCATAGTTTGTTTGGTTTGCGCTTGCAACGAAAAGATAAAAATTCCCGCTGCAACTATAAATAAAAGTTTTTTCATACAAGTTTATTTTCTGTTCTATTATAATAAGATGTAAGAACACGAAAAAGTTGGCACACAATAGCGTTATTTTTTGTTAAATAGGATTTCTTTATCGTTTATGAGCATCAAATGAGCATTTTTTGTGATGCTGAATTAAGGTTTCATAACCACACCAATCCTTTTCTTTCCGTTTATTTTAATTGATAAAGGTTTGTCGAAATGTACATGACGTATGAAATTAGTTTCGAAAACTGCCGGTTGTGAGTCTAGGTAATCAACATCGAAGAAACCGTCGTTTTGAAGAAATGGATTTACCGTAAAATATCCAATACCAAACGACGTTAGGTTTTGGAAAAAATGTGTCCCCTGACTGGGCTCGATTCGATAACTCTCCAACCCGGACTCAACTATAACGCGAGCCTGGCAAATGTGCGACCATTTGACTGGGATTCCCAACCACGGATCTGATGATCCCCAACGACCAGGGCCTACTAAAACATAATTCTTATCAGCTTCAATAAATTTGGCATTCACTTTTTCTATTTCTCTTGCTATTGCAGGATTGTGCGAAGCAGAAAAATTCTTTGTTTTAACATAGATCACGTCAAAAACATCGTTTGAAATTCCGTTTCCGAGTGCGTTATAAGAATAAAGCACCGTCTCGGGCTTATCAATACTCTCCAGGTTCTCGTTTACGATCTCTTTACTGTCGACAATCGGACGGATTTGCAACACATAAAATTCGGCTTCCTGTTGACTTTTTATATCCACTGCAAACTCAATTTCAACCGGTCTACCCATTTCAATTTGTCCCACTTTCAGCACTTTGTCAAGAGTTTCGGCGAGTGGAAGTGTATCGTGTTTCAAAATATTAGCAAAAGATATAACCTTTCTACCGCCTTCATAAAAGCCATCTCGAATCATCTGATCATCAGGATCATAGGTAGATGAAACGAATCTCAACGGACTGTGCCTTTCAGCTTGGCGGATACGAAGTTTCTGCAAATTAAAACTGTCATCAATAGTAAAATCTTTCGACATCGACTCCAGATCGAGTGCATAAAACTGCGTTTGTGTATCTTTAAGAGCAGAATCTAATGAACTTAATTGTAGAATATTACGGGGATAAAGGGGTGAGAACCTCAATCCGTTATTGCCTTCAACTATGTATTTTCCCAATCCCATAGCCATATTTACAATGCCGTCTTCGGTTTTTTCATTCCCGATAGGATAATAGTTAATGGAGCGGGCAACTCCTGAAATAGCCGGATAATAAAGATTTCCATATTCTCCACCTACTACTTCCTGCAATACGATCGCCATTTTTTCCTGATCAATAAGATTGTGTGTGGCAGCCATATACCCTTTACTATCTTTGTAAAAAACAGATGCATACACAGCTTTAATGGCATTACTCAACAAACGAACCATTTCGTATTTGTCACTTACGTAGGGAATCATGTATGTTGAATAAATTCCGGCAAAAGGCTGATATTGTGAATCCTCCAGCAAACTTGATGAACGAATGGCGATGGGTGCAGATATGGCATCGAAAAACACCAAAAAGTCGCTGACCAACCGTTTAGGGAGCTTTGCAGCTAAAAAATGCTTAAGGATCTCTTCGTCGGGACGATAAGAAAGGGCAACATCGTAAAGTTTGTTCGCCTCCATGAATTCATCAAAAATATCTGTACACAGTACAACTGTTTTTGGTGTGGTTACCGGAAAATTATCATAACTGTTTAACTCCAAATGTGTTTTCACAATATGACCAATAAAAGCCAATCCACGTCCTTTTCCACCCAATGAGCCTTCTCCAATACGGGCAAAATTCGAAAACTTATCAAACCTATCCTTTTCAAACACAGCAACTACACCTGTATTTTTCATCCGCCGGTATTCAACAATAGCTTCGTAAATAAGTTCACGCGCCTCATCCATAGTGGTATAATCCGATACATCGATCTTCTTAAGCATTTCCGCTACCGGGAACATAGCACGTGTATAGAAAAACCGGGAGAAATGATTTCTAGAAAGATGATAATACAATGAATCATCTGGAATCTGCCTGATGTTTAACTGTAATTCTTTCAGATTTTTAATTCTGAATATCTCTTCCTGAGATTTGGGTGCGACAATAATAAAGTCTCCAAAACCCAGATTTTCTTTTATAGCCTTGTGAAAATCCTGTGGAAACGTCTTGGAATTCTTATCGATGAATCTGGCATTTACTTCAGCAGCATATTTTCTATTCTCAGACTCAGAAGATGTATAGATAATCGGAATATATTTATCCTTCCCCCGAATCCATTCGCCCAATATTTTCCCTGCCAACTTCTCTTTTTTGTGCTCCCGGTTAAAGCTAATGTCCGATATAATGCCCAACATATTATCTCCGAATTTTTTGTAAAGGCTCACCGCCTCTTCATAATCCCGGGCAAGCAAGATTTTCGGTCTTCCGCGCATGCGCATCATGCGCAAATGATCGTTAAGTGCTTCTTTTGAAAATTCTTTCGATTCATTCAGTACATATTTATAAAGCAGCGGTAAGGCCGACGAATAGAATCGCACAGAATCCTCAACAAGCATAATAGTCTGAACACCAACAGATTTCACATCATTCTCCACATTCATCTTATCTTCAATAAGCTTTATGATGGCAAGCAGTAGATCGGTGTTTCCCAACCAACTGAAAACATAATCTATACCCGTAAGATCCTCCTTTTCAAGCACGCGGGTAACAGATTTCGAAAAAGGAGTCAGCAAGACAATAGGGATATACGGAAACTTGTGTTTGATTACTTTTGCCTGAGCAAAGATCTCATGATTATCCATATTGGGCATGCAAATAATAAGTTCATAGCGATTGGCTCGGAGTTCTTCCAGGGCTTGTTCTGCGTTACTAACTTGCGTAAAACGCGGTGGATATCGAAGATTAAGCGATGTGTATTCGTTGAAAATCTGCTCGTCTACCCGCCCGTCGTCTTCAAGAATAAACATATCGTATTGCGAAGCAATGAAAAGCACATTATAGATGCGCCTGTTCATTAACTTTACAAACGGAGTATCACGAAACTGAAAACGACTTAGATCGTGGGCTTTAATGACAGATGGCGAAGTTGATGAGTTCATATTGTTTGCTTGTTAGTAGAAACAAAGATAGAAATTTTTCGTGGTCTATGTTCGGGTGGAAACCTCTAAAAAAGCAAGCAGCCGGCAAAAGGCGCTTCACTTCCATGTCCGGCTGCTTTTTTCGTGGAAAATCAAAAAACAGAATTACCACGATGATGAAAAACCGTCACAAATCTATTAAATTTATTTGTTAATCTCAAAATGTACTTCCAAAAACTTTGAGTTTTTTGTTATCTTTGCTTCTCAAATAAAAAAGTCTATAAAAACAACAAGAAATAAATGAGTTTTAAAACGTTATTCTTATCGATTTCTGTTTTTGGCGCAATGACATTTTCCATTTTTGCATCGGAAACAGTCTTATCCAATCCTCAAATCTCCGAATCGACAACTATTTCTGTATCGCAGCCACCACCTGTTTACGAAGGAAAAATAATCGAAGATCCCGATATTCCACCCATATATACCGGCGGATCCGGAGAAATGCACAGGTTTATATCCAACACACTTCGCTATCCAGAAGACGCTGCAGAAAACAACATTCAAGGTTTGGTGGTTTACACATTTATCGTTGAAACAGACGGCACATTAACAAATTTCGATCTGATTCATCGCGCAAACCCATCGCTCGATGCGGAAGCGTTGCGTATTTTACAAGCTATGCCACCCTGGCGCCCTGCAAAATACAAGGAAGAATTTGTACGTTCCAAAAGTTATGTTCCCATGTATTTCCGATTGAACAAAAATGCCAATACTGTAGCTCGCAGAAATACAACAACTCCGGCAGCAACTTACGCTAAAACAGACACCGAAATTGCTAACTCTGAAGTTTTCTCAATTGTTGATAAAATGCCGCAATACCCGCACGGAGAAAGGGAATTGGCAGGTTTTATCGCTCACCAGATCAGATATCCGAAAGAAGCACGTCAACAAGGAATTGAAGGCAGAATACTATGTTCTTTCATTGTTGCCGCCGATGGCTCCATATCCAATATCGAAATAGTGCAGGGTCTTAATTCCCAGCTTGACAATGAAGCCATAAGAGTCCTTAGTTTAATGTCTAAATGGATTCCCGGTGAAAATAATGGCGAAAAAGTAAACGTGAAATGCTTACTACCTATTGACTTCACCATTGACGAAGAACCGATACCGGCCTTGAGTCAAAACGAATGATATTTCTTTAAACAAGAAGCGGACCCGATAGAGTTAACCTATCGGGTTTTTTCATCTTTTCACCCAAAAATAAAATTGAAAGAATATTTGACAGTAAATTCATAAAAATAATTAATATTTGCTATATTTGCGACTATTCTGGCTACTCTATTAAATCTACGTTAATTAATTAATTTGAAAATGAAAAATATATATTTTCATCTAATCGCCTTGTTGTTTTTCTGTCCTTCTTTGCTTTCGGGACAACAGTTAAGTAAAAAACTTGGTATTTTCGATACCAGTAGCGATGTTGGAAAAGTAAAACACACCGGAAAGGTAGTTTATGACTCTCAAAAACAACAATACGCCGTAGAAGGTTCGGGAACAAACATTTGGTTTGGGACCGATGAATTTCATTACCTCTGGAAAAAGCTGAAAGGAGATTTTATTCTGACAGCCCAGGTTGAATTCGTAGGCAAAGGTGTTGATGCACATCGTAAAATCGGCTGGATGATACGTGAGTCGCTGGATAACAATGCATCACACGTAAGTGCAGTAATTCACGGAGACGGACTGACTTCATTGCAATATAGAGCCGGAGACGGTATAGACATGCAAGAACAAAAAATAAATGCGCAAGGTCCTAATATAGTGCAATTAATCCGTAAAGGGAACATTTACACTATGTCGGTAGCTCATTTGGGTGAAACCTTCATCTCAAAACAGGTAGCAAACTGCAGCTTATCTGATGAAGTTTATGCAGGTCTTTTTGTATGTTCACATAATCCTGATGTTATAGAAAAGGCCATTTTCAAAAATGTGCGGATCGAGATTCCTTTCGGGGAAGATAAAGTTGCTTACCGCGACTATCTCGGCAGTAATCTCGAAACAATGGATGTTTTTACCGGTGAACGTACAATTTTACATCAATATCCCAATTCAGTACAGGCACCTAACTGGACTCCCGACGGGAAAACACTTATATACAACAGCGAAGGATTATTGTACAACTACGATTTAGCTACAGGGAAAATATCTACACTAAATACTGGCACAGCTATCGGAAACAACAATGACCATGTGCTTACTTTCGACGGAAAACATATCGGCATCAGCAGTAACCACGATCCTAAGGATAGGGGTCAGTCGGCAATCTATTGGCTTCCGGTCACAGGTGGTGAGCCTGTAAAAGTTACAAAAAAGACACCGTCTTACTTTCACGGGTGGTCACCCGATGGTAAACAAATGGTCTACACTGCAGGGCGCAATGATAATTTTGATATTTACCTTATTTCACGTAACGGTGGAGAGGAAGAACGACTTACCAGCACTGAGGGAGTTGATGATGGTCCGGAATACACCCCTGACGGAAAATATATTTATTTTAATTCTGTGCGAACCGGATCGATGCAAATCTGGAGCATGAAACCCGATGGAAGTGATCAGGAACAAGTCACATTCGACCATCTAAACAATTGGTTTCCACATATATCTCCCGACGGGAAATGGATAGTATTTATTACCTTCGGTAATGATGTAGATCCTGGTGATCATCCATTTTACAAGCACGTATACTTACGTATGATTCCCATAGAAGGAGGAAAACCAAAGGTTATTGCTTACCTGTATGGCGGACAAGGGACTATAAATGTTCCATCGTGGTCTCCCGACAGCAAGAAAATTGCTTTTGTAAGCAACTCAGGAGATATTAAATAAGAGATCATCTATATCTAATTCAGAATCAATTGAAACTTCAGGCAATATTTTTGCTGACAGGCTGGTTTTGTGCCAGCTCAATCACAGCACAGTTCAAAACTGAACTTCCAGATACCGTGGGTATAAATATTCACAACAAAAATTTTGTGTACGTCGCCAAAAAGATGAAAGAGTCAGTTACACTTGACGGTGTACTGGACGAGCCCGATTGGCAGACAGCAAATATTGCAGATAATTTTTTTCTTGTTCAGCCTGTAGATACCGGATTCCCCAAACAGAAATCGGAAGTAATGCTGGTTTATGATGACAAGGCCATCTATGTGGCAGTCATTTTTCACGATACTATCCCCGGTAAACGCGTTTTTGAGTCGTTCCGAAGAGATTATGTTTTCAACAACAATGACAACTTCCTTTCTGTATTTGATACTTTCCGGGATCAAACCAACGGATACACTTTTGAGTTTTCGGCTTCGGGGGCTATTTCCGATGGGATCCGTTCCGGTGAAACCAAAAACAGCGAATGGGACAGCAAAGTGGAACTCAAACTGAAAAATTATTCCGATAAATGGGTTACTGAAATGAAAATTCCGTTTAAATCTATTCGTTATCCGGCAAATAGTCAAACGTGGTATGCCAACTTCGGCCGGTTGGATCTTAAAGCCAACGAAAAATCGGCTTGGGCGCCCGTACCGAGACAATTTCCACACTCGTCACTGGCATACACCGGAGTATTACATTTCGAAGAACCATTACCTAAACCAAGAATGAATTTTTCGCTTATCCCGTATATTTACGGCGGATATCATCGAAATTTTGAAGCGGGAGAAAAAGCCGGTTACAGAAAGGACTTCGGTATGGACGCGAAAATCGGATTATCCACTGCTATGAACCTGGATTTAACCTATAATCCTGATTTCGCCCAGGTTGAAGTGGATCAGCAAGTGATGAATATCGACCGCTTTGAACTGTTTTATCCCGAAAAACGGCAGTTTTTTCTCGAAAACAGCGATTTATTCGCTAACTACGGCAACATTGGACTTACTCCGTTTTTTTCCAGACGCATTGGTCTTGATGCACCGGTTTTGGGTGGAGCACGGTTAAGTGGTAAATTGAACAGTACGCTTCGTCTCGGATTTATGAATATGACAACCGAGAAAACTACTGAGCATCTAACAAGAAACTTCACCGTATTATCTCTTCAACAGAAAATCCTTGCCCGTTCAAACATTAGTTTTATGTTTGTCAACAAGGAATATTTGAATAAGCCGGACGGAACCTCACTTTTTAACCGTGTTGCGGCGTTGGACTTCAATCTGGCCAGTAAAAACAACGAATGGATAGGTAAGGCTTTTTATCATCGGTCTTTTCAACCTAACAATCCCAACAAACAATTTGCTCAGGGAGCTTCTATAAGATTCAGTAAAGGAAATATTCTTGCCAGTTTAGATCAGGCAGCAGTGGGTGAAAATTATTTGGCCGAAACAGGTTTTGTGCGCCGAAGAAATTATATTTCTTTGAGTCCGGAGCTGGCATATTTCTTTATTCCCAATAAAAAAGTTACCATACACGGTCCTTATTCAAAATTCAAGAATTACACCTCTCACTCTTTTGACAAGCTGGACCATGAACTGGATTTGGGTTACAAGATCGAATTTAGTGACCGCTCGACTATATCTGCCGGGATGCGTAATTATTACATCAAACTGAGTCGCGATTTTGATCCAACTCACGTGAGCAATATTTTTTTACCTTCCGGAAGCGATTACAAATACTCCGATTTTTATACCATATTCACATCCAATAACCGAAAACCGTTGAACGGAATGATTACTTTCTCTAAAGGTGGTTTTTACAACGGTAAATACGATATGATTGATACAAAATTGGTATATAGGTTTCAACCCTATGTGAATTTTTCAATGAACGTAACTTATACTAATCTTCGACTACCCCAACCATTTGAACATCATCAATTCTGGTTAATCGGGCCGAAACTGGATGTCACTTTTACCGATAAATTATTTCTCACAACTTTTATGCAATATAATGAACAGCTCAACAACACCAACTTAAACATACGTTTCCAATGGCGATATAAACCTGTGTCGGATCTGTTTATTGTCTATACCGATAATTATTTTGCAAATACACACGAAGTCCGTAATCGGGCACTGGTTTTGAAGTTGACGTATTGGTGGAATTAAATATGATAACATGATGAAGTTCCGGATAACTATTGCTTTAGCAGCTCTGTTTTTTGGCCAAGTATTTTCTCAAAAGGCTTTAAACGATTCAATTTCCATTAACATACAAAACAAAGACTTTATGTATGTGGTCAAGAAAATGAAAGGAGCTATAACGCTCGATGGTGTGTTGAGCGAAGCCGACTGGCAAGCAGCCAATAAAGCAGAGAATCTTCGCTTGGTTCAACCGGTGGATACCGGTTTTGCGAAACAAAAATCGGAAGTGATGCTCACGTATGACGACAAAGCACTGTACATGGCCGTAGTCTTTTACGATACTATTCCCGGAAAACGAATTGCAGAATCATTCCGCAGAGACTTTGCATTCAATAACAACGATAATCTGCTTACGGTCTTCGATACATTTCGCGATCAAACAAACGGATTTTCTTTCGGGAATTCTGCGTCAGGAGCGATCTGGGACGGTCTGGTATCGGATGGTTCGGCCATAAACCTGAACTGGGATAGTAAAGTAGAACTCAAGGTGAAGGATTATCCCGATAAATGGATTACAGAGATGCGCATCCCGTTCAAATCTATACGTTATCCGTCTAATAGTCAAATCTGGTACGCCAATTTTGGGCGCCTCGATTTGAAGTCGAACGAAAAATCGGCCTGGGCGCCTGTACCGAGACAGTTTCCGCACGCATCACTTGCATATACAGGAGTCTTGAAATTTGATGAACCCCTTCCAAAATCAAGAACTAACTTTTCTCTCATTCCTTATATTTACGGAGGTTATCATCAAAATTTTGAAGCCGGTGAAGATGCCGGGTACCTAAAAGATTTTGGCTTTGATGCCAAGATCGGGTTGGGAACATCCATGAATTTAGACCTTACCTACAATCCGGATTTTGCTCAGGTGGAAGTGGATCAGCAGGTAATGAATATAGATCGATTTGAACTGTTTTATCCCGAAAAACGGCAGTTTTTTCTCGAAAACAGCGATTTGTTTGCCAATTACGGTGAAATAAATACCACTCCATTCTTCTCGAGAAGAATAGGACTAGATGCGCCGGTACTGGGTGGAGCTCGTGTGAGCGGTAAAATAGGTCGAGATTGGCGTATCGGCTTTATGAATATGACTACGGAAAAAACAAGTGAGTTAGCAACGCGGAACTTCACAGTATTGTCGGTTCAGAAGAAAATATTATCCCGCTCCAACCTGGGATTTATGATGGTCAACAAGGAGACTTTCGGTGCAGGAACGCAACATTTATATAATCGTGTAGCTGCATTTGATGCTAATTTCGCTTCACGCGATAACATCTGGACAGGAAAAACATTTTATCACCGGTCATTCCAACCCGGAAATCCCGACAAGCAATACGCTCAGGGAGTGTCAGCAGTTTATAGCAACGGTAAAGTCAGGATAGAGTTACGGGAAACGGCTGTTGGTGCAAATTATCTGGCAGAAACTGGATTCGTTCGCCGCCGAGATTTCATCTCTTTCCGTCCCGAAATCAGTTATTTCTTTGTGCCTAATAAAAGAGTGGTTATTCACGGACCCTACGTGGAGTACGATGATTATTACACACACAAATTCGAAAAGCTGGATCATTTACTTGACCTGGGATACAGACTGGAGTTCAGAGACCGTTCGAGCATTGCCGCCGGTTTAAAAAATTATTACATAAACCTGATGCAGGATTTTGACCCTACTCACACAAGCAACAAATTCCTACCGGCTGGAAGCGAATATGATTATACCAATTTTTATGCAACGATCACGTCCAACAACCGTAAACCGTTAAATGGAATGATAACTTACACCAAAGGCGGATTCTTCAATGGCGATTACGACATGGTTGATGCAAAAATGGTATATCGTTTTCAGCCGTACGTTAATTTCACGATGAATGCCACTTATACCAATATGCGCTTACCGCAGCCTTTTGAACACAAACATTTCTGGTTGATTGGTCCCAAGCTTGATATAACGTTCTCACCGAAAGTATACCTAACAACCTTCATGCAATACAACGATCAATTGAATAATACTAACCTGAACATCCGCTTCCAATGGCGTTACAAACCGGTATCGGATTTATTCATTGTATACACCGACAATTATTTTGCAAATACCCGCGAAGTACGCAATCGGGCATTGGTGCTAAAAATGACGTATTGGTGGAATTAATTGTTTGTTAACTATTTCTGTAATCTCTGGGAGATATTCCAACGTGCTGCTTGAAGTATTTTCCGAAAAAAGATTGTGAAGTAAAATTCAGCTCATCACTTATCTGCTGAACGGTCATATCCGTTGACCGAAGAAGTGATTGAGCTTCCAGTATCACATATTTATGAATCCAATCGCTAGCTGAATTACCACTGATTTCTTTAATCAACTTCGAAAGGTATTTGGGAGTAAGTGAGAGTTTGCCGGAATAAAACTCAACGTTTCTTTGCTTTTTATAATTCAACTCCACCAAATTTAAAAATTTATTAGCCATGACTTCCCTTTTCGAACTTTTTGTATCAGACGGTATTTTGTACATCAAATGTCCGGTACTATAAAAAAAAGCAAGTGTCAGATGTTTCACGATTTTTAATCGGAAAGGGTTGTCTATCATGCGTACGGCTTCTTGAATAATATTAAAATGCGAGAGCATTAAATCCATTTCCTTAACTGTAAGGACAGTACAGGGATTATTCTGAATAAACATCGACATGTAAAAGCTATGTTCGGTGTCGATGTTGAAACCATCGAAAAAATGTTGCGACATAACAAGTGCCATACCCCTAAAATCATTGCTGATAGATTCAAATTGTAATATTTTACCCGATTGAACTGTGAGAATACACGGAGCTTGTTCGTCAAATTCCTTCAGATTAATTGCGCCTTTTAGGCGACCTTTGGTACAAATGACAGAGAATGTCACATCCAGTTTGATTGGGAAGAACAGTCTGGGAGAAACAAGCAAATCATTTATTAATATAAAATCTTCGTTTATCGTATCCACACGATCGTAATTGACCGAATCACTCCAATTAAGCAGAAAATCCATTTCTTCACCTCCTTTTTCGGCAAAGATAGTCATATTCATCGGGAGATAGTTAAAAAAACATCTTTTAGTTGAATTTATTCGATTATCAGGTCTTTTTAATGTTAAAAAGTGACCATAACTTTGTATCGAACAAAAATAGTATAATAAAATAAAACAAAGAAAGATGAAAAAGGCTAGTTTATTCATTTTGTTTGTGGTACTGTGTTTCACACATATTTCGGCCCAACAAGCTAACATAGGAACAAAAGATACGCGTGATAGTGTTGTAGTTATCAAAAAAGAAGCCGTAAAAAAAGGAATGATGTATATACCACTGCCGGTTTTTCAATTTAATACTGACAAAGGAGCCATGTTTGGTTTGATGATGTCTGTCTATAATTTCGGAGACGGACAGTATTATCCGAATACAAAAAGCAATATTGATATTCTTGCACAGTATTCCACAAAAGGTTCATTGGAAACTTCGATAAAATACGACAATAAATATATGTTTACCGACACACGGCTAATTGCCAATGCAGCGTATAAATACGATAAATGCTACCAATTTTATGGTTTTAACGGTTATAAATCTTACTTTGACAACAACGTGTCAAAAACATTTTATTATTTCGACCGCAGAAATATACTTGCGGAGGTAAATATCCTACGCGACTTTAAAGAAAATTTAAAATGGAAACTTGGTTATAGTTTCAACTACTTTGATAACCGGAATGCTGATTTAAACAACATCAACAAAGGAAAAAGCAAAAACGAACAATTTCTCGGCGAAACCCTATTCGAAAAATACCGCAAATGGGGATTGATTTCCGGTGATCAGGCTGAAGGCGGCATTGTAAGCAAAATAAACTTTGGATTAAGATACGATACGCGCGATCAGGAAGCAGCCCCTCAAATGGGGATTTTTGCCGAAGCCGATATAGAAATAGCTCCTAAATTTCTTGGGACTAAACATCCGTATTCAAAATATGAAATAAATTGGAGACAATATATACCTTTGTATAAAGAACGCTTAATTTTTGCATATAAGTTAAACTATATGGGTCTGCTTGGAGAAAATGTACCATACTACGCAATACCTCCCAATAATACGGTAAGAGGAATATTGATTAACCGTATCCAATCGCAAGACATTGTTTCATCTAACTTGGAACTACGATACTTATTTCCTAATGTGAGAATATTCAAACAAAATATCGCTTTCGGGTTAAATGCCTTTTTTGATACAGCAAAAGCCATGCGTGAATACAAAATAACTTTTAACGGTGATGAACGATATCGACAGGAATATGAGCAATATATATCAATGGGATCGAAAGAAAAGTGGCACAGTGCGGCAGGATTCGGCTTTCAAGTCTTAATCAACCGTAATTTTATCATGCGCTTTGAGTACGGAGTTCCGTTTAACAAACAAGATAACTATGGAGGAAGTTTTTACGCAACCGGAGCCTATCATTTTTAAATAAAATACATATCCATTTATTTCTAACTCATTAAAAATTAAAAGTATGAAAAATCTAAGTTTAATTATTTTAACGGTTATTATTGGGCTAACGATTTCGTGTAATACAAGCGAAAAAACGAAAGACACGAATAAAGAAACAACCGAAACAACAGCAGCAGTAAAAGAGGAACAAGTCCCGAATTCGGGTTCTTTTTTCGTAGGTAAATGGAAAATTATCCCATCAGGACTTCCGGGTGGAGACAATCCTATGATCGTTTCGCTGGAAAGAAAAGACGGAAATCTTGCCGGAACACTGAAAGGAGAAAATGCACCTGAAGTTATTGAATTTTATAGCGTAACAGAAAAAGCTGAGTCGGTGACATTAAATTTTAAAAGCGGGGAACACGATGTTAATATGACTTTGTATAAAAAAGACGACAATAACGTTACGGGGTCTATTATGGGAATGTTTAACCTTGTGGGAAGCCGGATGGATGAGTAACAAATTGAACCGGGGATAAACAAAGAAGGCGCCGTAAAAGTTGGCGCCTTCTTTGTTTATATCAATTTCCTTATCCACATACTTCACGAATGGCCTCAGCCATTATTGGAATACCTTTGTTAATAGTTTCCACATCTGTGTTACAGAATGAAACACGCATGTAATCATTTTTCACACCGTCGGGATCAAAAGTTTTCCCTGTAACGAAAACTACACCTTTCTCAATGGCTTTTCTTAAAATTACAGCCGAGTCTGTTCCTTCGGGCAGTTTAATCCATGTATAAAAGCCACCACGTGGTTTTTCGAACGAAGTATAAGCGGGTAAGTGTTTCTCCAACGCTTCAATCATAGCTAATCCGCGTTTTTTATACTCTTCACGTACATCGGCGGTATAAGTTTCAAGATATCCTCCTCTAATAAATTTATCAGCTATTACCTGCGATATGCTGGGCGAACAGGCATCGATGGATTGCTTAATCAGTTCGGCTTTCATATAAATATGTTCAGGAACAAGCATCCAGCCTAAACGTAATCCGGGCCCTAAAATCTTGGAGAACGAACCGGTAAAACAAACATCAATTCTTTCAGGATCCATAGCCTTGAGCAATTGCATTTTGGGAATATCCTCCTCGTAAAAATAAAGGTCGCTGTACACATCATCTTCTATGACGGGAATATCCTGATTGCGTAACAACTCAATCATCTGCCGCTTCACATCCATAGAGTAAATAATACCTGCCGGATTGTGAAAATTAGGTGCGTAATAAAGGAATTTAGGCTTTTGTTGAACCGTTTCCAAACGCATTTTTAATTGGCTGATGTCCATTCCATCACCGTTTAGCGGAACAGTTATCATATTGGCTTCGTAGGAACGAAAAGCCGATAAAGCTCCAATAAAACTGGGAGTTTCTACCAAAATATTATCACCGGCATCAATAAAAGCTTTGGCAAGAATATGAATAGCTTGTAGTGAACCGGTGGTAAGCATTAAACGGTTTTTCTTTACCGGTAATCCTTTTTTCTCCAGATATCCTGACAGTGACTCCAACAACGACGGTAATCCGCTTGTAGGTCCATACTGCATGGCAACTTGCTTTTCTTTGTCAGTAAGAGAGTTGTAAATTTTATCGACGGTTTCCAGAGGAAAAAGCTCATTTCCCGGCATGCCACCGGCAAATGAAATAATATCGGGCGCCGTTGCAAGGCTCATTAAATCTCTGATTTCCGATGAACGCAAGGCAGAAACACTGTGTGCAAATCTTGTCATAATTATTAGTATTTGTGTCAGAGGCCTGATATCAGATAGCTTCGCTGACAGACTGTAAAATTTTTAAAAAACTGTCTTATGTCTGTTATCTGATGTCTGACGTTTAAAGTTGATAGATGTCGCTCTGGCGAAGCAACTGCATTTCGTTCTGTTCCAACACTTCAATTGTCGAATCGATATCTGCTGTACGAATAACGGCCAAAGCCACATCCTTATTAGAAAAAGCATACATATAATCTACATTTATACTATTGTTTGCCAGAATTTTAAGCACTTCGTGCAGTGCGCCTGGCTGGTCGGGCATATTTACGCAAACCACATCGGTAAGGCGTACAGAGAAGCCGGCTTCACGAAGAAATTTCTGAGCGATATCGGGTTTTCCTACCACCATCCGCACTATACCATAATCAGCTGTTTCGGCAACGCTCAAGGCGGTAATGTTAATTTCATGTTCTTCCAATATTTGAGTTAGATCGGTGAGTCGTCCCGACCGATCTTCCAAAAAAACAGATAATTGTTTGATAATCATAGTTAAATGAGAATTTAAAGTTAAATATGTCTGTTATCGATAATCCGCTTGGCTTTTCCTTCCGAGCGTTCAATACTATGAGGTTCTACCAGCTTAATGGTAGCACCAATTCCCAACAAACTCTTTATATTGTGGTCAATACGTCGTCGCAAACCTTCAAGTTCACGTATACTATCTGACCAGAATCGTTCATTGATTTCCACCCTGATCTCCATGGTATCCAAATTGCTTTCTCTACCGATGATAAGCTGATAATGGGGCGATGTTTCTTCCATTTCGAGCAGAACAGATTCTACCTGCGATGGGAATACATTCACACCACGAATGATAAGCATGTCGTCTGAGCGGCCAAGACATTTCTCCATTCTTACGAGCGTACGTCCACAATCGCATTTATCAACAAACAATCTGGTGAGATCCCGGGTACGATAGCGTAGCAGCGGCATCGCTTCCTTAGTCACCGTTGTGAAAACGAGTTCGCCAAGTTCACCGTATGGAAGAATTTCCAGTGTTTCGGGATCGATAATTTCGGGGATAAAATGGTCTTCGAAAATATGACTTCCGTTTTGACACTCACATTCCATCGATACTCCCGGGCCGATTATTTCGCTTAACCCGTAAATATCGTAAGCTTTTATGTTCAACAGATTTTCTATCTGATTGCGCATTTCGTTTGTCCACGGCTCCGCACCGAAAATACCGATTCTCAATTTTATATCTTTCGTCGATATCCCTTCTTTTAAAATACTTTCTCCCAAATGTGCCGCATAAGACGGCGTGCAGGCAAGAACAGAAGCATTGAAGTCGGTCATGAACTGAAGCTGCTTTTTGGTGTTTCCTACGGAAATCGGAATTACTGTTGCACCCACTTTTTCGGCACCGTAGTGCAATCCAAGACCGCCTGTAAAAGGTCCGTATCCATACGCCACCTGAATAGTATCGTCTTTATGAACGCCAGCCATAGTAAGACTTCGCGCAACCACTTCCGTCCAGAGATCCAAATCACGCTGCGTATATCCCACAACCGTAGGTTTTCCAGTCGTTCCGCTCGAGGCATGAATGCGCACCACATCGGTTTGGGGCAAAGTAAAAAGCCCGAACGGGTAGTTATCGCGAAGATCGGTTTTGGTGGTAAAAGGTAAGTCCTTTAACTGATCCACGCTTTTAATATCACCGGGTTCGATACCTTTTTCCTGTAGTTTTTTACGATAAGCGGGAACGTTTTTATACACACGTTTTACCGTTTCGCTCAGGCGTTTGCTCTGCAACTCGTGCAGTTTCTGCCTGTCGGCACATTCAATTTCGGGGTTCCAAATCATTTTTGTTCGTTCAATGAGTTTGCCAATCCAAGACGGAAGGCTTTTATGTTCATATCCACCATTTCTTTTCCCTTTCGGGAGAAAAACATTTCGATGGCTTTTTCCAATTCTTCGGTTGGTATTTCTAAATAAGGCGAAGCTGCGCCCAGCATAACCACATTATACGCTTTTGCACTTCCGGCTTCCTTGGCCAGAGAATCAGCTTCGACAAAGACGTGATTAGCTGAAACGGCAATAGTATCAAGGAGTTTTTCCTCATCAGGATAATTAGTAATATTAACGTAAGGCTCCGTTGCCGTAACAATAACGCCGTCGGGCGATAAAAACGGCAGATAACGTAACGATTCCATAGGTTCAATGGAGAGAATAATGTCTGCTTTTCCTTTGGGAATAAGATCGGAAAAAATTTCTTCGGAAGAAATCCGCAGATGTGACTCAACCGCCCCACCCCGCTGGCTCATTCCGTGAACTTCGGCTTGTTTTACATTAAGCCCCAAGTTCATGGCAGCTAAATCGATAATGGATGCCATAGTCAGAATTCCCTGGCCACCCACGCCGGATATGATGATGTTTTTTTGCATAATCCTATTTCCCTTTTTGTTTCTTACTTTTCACTGCTGTTTGTACGCATTCGCGTTGCGAAATTATGACCGAAACACCATCGTATTCAAACTCTTCCTTCATGACCTTCACATTTTCCTCGAAATTCCTTTTCAGCGGAACAATTTCGCGGATATGATCTTCATCTACTCCAATACCTTTACAAATATCGTAATATTTCCCGCTTCCCGATGAATCCTGACCACCTGTCATTGCGGTGGTACCGTTATCGGAAATAATGACCGTCACAGCACTTTTATCGTTCACGGCATCCAATAATCCTGTGATTCCCGAATGCGTAAAAGTGGAATCGCCGATTACAGCAACAGCAGGATGTAAACCTGCATCGGCAGCACCTTTTGCCATCGTTATCGATGCGCCCATATCCACACAAGTGCTGATTGCATTGTAAGGCGACAATGCTCCCAGCGTGTAGCAGCCGATATCACCAAAAACGTGCCGTTGTGGATGGCTCTCCATCGCCTGAACTATCGTGTCGAAAAGATCGCGATGACTGCATCCTTGACACAACATCGGAGGACGCGGAGCAACAATGGAAGGAATAGTTTGTTCGTCGTTCGTTTTTACACCCAGTGCTTTCGCAAGCACATTCGGAGAAAGTTCTCCGGTTCGCGGTAAAGCGCCGTCTAATCGTCCACGGAATTTTGCATTTCCAAAAAAGCCCTTCAGTAATTCTTCATAAACAGGATAACCTTCTTCGGCAATTAAAACTTCCTTATATTTTTCTGTAAATCCGCGGATCTTCTCCTGTGGCAACGGATATTGAGACAATTTTAGAACCGGGATATCAAGATTATACGTCCTGACGACTTCCATCACGTAATTGTAGGCGATCCCGAAAGCAATGACAGCCCTATCACCCGTTCCGGATACTATTTTATTGAACTTGGAAAATTCTGAAAAGTTTATCAGTTGATTTTGCTTTTCAAGTAAACTTTGATAGCCTTTTCTGGCGTTGACCGGAAGTAAAATCCACTTATTTTTCTCCTGGGTTGGCGCAAGCTGATTTTGCGGTATTGCTTCTTTTCTGACAACTACGGCACGTGAGTGCGATAACCGGGTGGGAATACGAAGCAAAACCGGAAGTTTCACATCTTCCGACAGATCGAACGCGTAGCGTACAATATCGTATGTTTCCTGCTGATTAGCGGGCTCTACAACGGGAAGCATTGCAAATTTCCCATATACGCGGCTGTCTTGTTCATTTTGCGATGAGTGCATCGACGGGTCATCGGCAACCACAATCACCAATCCGCCATGAACGCCGGTAATTGCCGAATTCATAAACGCATCGGCAGCAACATTAAGTCCCACGTGCTTCATACAAACCAAAGCTCGTTTTCCGGCATACGACATGCCAAGCGCTGCTTCATAAGCGGTTTTTTCGTTAACAGACCATTTCGATCGCACACCCGATTCACGAGCCTGAGACGATTGTTGAATAAATTGTGTGATTTCGGTGGATGGTGTCCCCGGATAAGCATAAACTCCAGAAATTCCCGCATCCAACGCTGCTTGTGCAATTGCTTCCGCACCTAAAAGTAATTGTTTATTCATATTATAGACTATGGGTAGGAAAATAGTCCCTACTAAAAAAAGAAAAAAGTCAATATGTTTGAATTGACTTAATTATTATCGATTACAAAGGTATGAAAAATATCAAAACAAAAATTTGTTTCGCTTTACTTTTGGCAGTATTAGAACTAAAAAGCGACTCTTCCTGAAGCAGAAAGCACTCTCTTTTTAAGAGAATGACCGTGCTACAAACTTATAAATTCTTTTTTATCAGCTGATTTGTATAAATTCAAAATAATTTCCACCGCTTTACGTGCTTCAACTCCATCAATATCAAACCTTTCTCCTTTCTCCAACGCTCTGAGAAATCCTTGAAAATTCTTCATATGTCCCGTAAAAGGAATTGCTGCGGGATCGGAAACACCACCGCCTCCTTTAACAGAACCATAAGCACGTAAAATTTCCGTATCTTCCTCTCTCATTTCTGCAAACTGCCAAACCTGCAAACTATTATCAACTAAAACAATCGTTCCTTTTGTCCCGGTAATTTCCATACGTCTGAATTGACCGGGAAAGGAAGCTGTTGTTCCGTATATTATACCTAAGGCTTTGTTTTTGAATTTTAGAATTCCCACGGCAGTATCTTCAGTTTCAATCTGTGGATGACCAAGCTTTGATGTGAATGCGCCTAATGACGATATAGGTCCCATAACGTACTGTAGCAAATCCACCATATGAATGGCCTGATTCATTAAAGCTCCTCCACCATCAAGGCTTAGCGTACCATGCCAGTTTTCATAATATTTGTCATCGCGCCACCATGGAACATAGATTCCGGCATAAGTAATTGTTCCCAGTCGGCCTTCGTTAACGGCACTTTTAATGATTTCAGTTGTTTCATCATATCGAAAATTAAAAATACCACCCAATGAAGTTCCTGCTTCCTGATGCGCCTTGATCATTTTGTCAATACGTTCCAATGTAATTTCTATTGGCTTTTCACAAATTACATGTTTTCCGTATTTTGCTGCCTCTATAGCAGGCTCCATGTGTGCTCCGCTTGGTGTGGCAATAGTCACTATATCTATTTCATCAGATTGAAGCATCTCTATATGATTGTCATATTTTCTGCAATTGTGTTTTTTAGATAAAGTCAATGCTTTTTCATGGTTTGTTCCGCAAATACCTACTAAACGAGCGTTATTGATACTTCCGATTGCTTTAGCGTGAAAGTCGGCAATCAATCCTGCACCAATAATTCCAAAATTCCAAATTTTCATGTGTTTGTTTTTTATTTTTCTAATTCACAGTAATTGCAAATATATCAATAAACATCGTCAATTAAAACATTTTTCAAATCAATTGAGTGAAAAAGCTGACGGGACGACTTTAAAAGCCGCCCCGTCAGGTGAGTTATTTTAAGTAGTAGTTGCTTCAAAAGCAGCAACTACTCAGGATTAGTCTTGTTGGGGTTGTTCCGGCCTTGGCGGACGCGGTATCAACACCTTGCGAGACAATTTGAATTTTCCGGTCTTTGGGTCGATATCGATTAATTTTACCTGAATCTTATCGCCTTCCTTTATTCCGGCATCTTCTACTTTTTCCAAACGTTTCCAATCGATTTCAGAGATATGCAGCAAACCGTCTTTTCCGGGGAGGAATTCGCAGAATGCGCCATAAGGCATTACCGAACGAACGGTAGCTTCGTACACTTCTCCCACTTCGGGAACAGCTACAATACCTTTTATCTTGCGCATAGCTGCATCGATAGAGTCTTTGTTAGAAGCCGAAACTTCTACGCGACCTTTATTGTCGATTTCTTCGATAGTAATTACAGCTCCGGTTTCTTCCTGAATTCCCTGAATAATTTTTCCACCCGGGCCAATAACGGCGCCAATGAAGTCTTTCGGAATTTCGATAACTTCGATACGCGGTGCATGAGGTTTCAAATCGGCACGAGGTTCAGAAATGGTTTCCATCATTCTGCCCATGATGTGTCCGCGACCGGCTTTAGCCTGCGCAAGAGCCTGTTCAAGAATATCGTACGAAAGTCCGTCAACCTTAATATCCATTTGTACGGCTGTGATTCCATCTTTGGTGCCACACACCTTGAAATCCATATCTCCCAAGTGGTCTTCGTCACCCAAGATATCGGAAAGAATGGCAAAATTTTGTCCTTTATTTTCAGAAATCAGCCCCATGGCAATACCCGACACAGGTTTTACCATCTGTACTCCGGCATCCATGAGCGCCAATGTTCCGGCACAAACCGTTGCCATTGAGGATGAACCGTTGGATTCTAAAATATCGGAAACAACCCGGATAACATACGGATATCCTACAGGAATCATTCGTTTAAGCGCACGATGTGCCAGGTTTCCGTGACCGATCTCTCGACGGCCGGTAGCACGTTGAGGACGGGCCTCGCCCGTTGAGAACGGCGGGAAATTGTAATGCAACAAGAAACGCTCTGTGCTGTGGTTAAGTACGTCATCAACGATCTTTTCGTCTAATTTAGTTCCTAACGTAACTGTTGTCAGCGATTGTGTTTCGCCGCGTGTAAACACAGCAGATCCGTGTGGGCCATGAACATAATCCACTTCGCTCCAGATTGGGCGGATATCTGTGGTGGTTCTTCCGTCCAGGCGTTTCCCTTCATCAAGGATACTACGGCGCATAGCTTCTTTTTCCACATCGTGATAATATTTCGATACGAGTGCTCCTTTTTCTTCACGCTCTTCTTCGGGAACGGTTGCCAAGAACTCGTCTTTAATAGCAGCAAATGCATCGAGACGAGCATGCTTATCGGTATTCTGCGAAGAAGCCACCACGTAAGCTTTCGGATAACATATGCTCCACACTTGTTTGCGGAGTTCTTCGTCGTTTTCTTCGTGTGAGTATTCGCGTTTTTGTGTAGTTCCGCAAAGTTCCATCAGTTCGATTTGAGCCTGACAGTGTTTTTTAATTTCTTCGTGAGCAAATTTAATAGCTTCGAGCAGTTCACTCTCAGATACTTCGCTCATTTCACCTTCCACCATCATGATGTTATCCATGGTAGCACCTACTACGATATCCATATCAGCTTTTTCAAGTTGCTTGAAAGTGGGATTTACAACAAGTTGGCCATCGATGCGTGCAACACGCACTTCCGATAATGGTCCGTTAAAAGGTATATCTGAAACTGCAAGAGCTGCAGATGCGGCCAAACCTGCCAATGCATCGGGCATATCTTCACCGTCAGCCGAGAAAAGCATCACGGTTACAAAAACCTCAGCATGGTAATCATCGGGAAAAAGAGGGCGAAGGGCACGGTCGATCAAACGACTGGTGAGTATTTCATAGTCAGAAGGTTTTCCTTCTCTCTTCATAAATCCACCTGGAAATCTTCCGAAAGAGGAGAATTTTTCTTTATATTCTACTTGCAGCGGCATAAAATCTACTCCGGGAGAAGCGTCTTTTGCGGCGCAAACAGTGGCCAGAAGCATAGTATTGCCCATACGCAACTCTACTGCTCCATCGGCTTGTTTCGCCAATTTTCCCGTTTCGAGCGTAATCGTGCGTCCGTCTGACAACTCGATTCGCTTGATAATTGGATTCGTCATAAATAAATTATTGTTTTTAAATTTTGGATGTAAAATTGCGCAAAGTTAACACAAAGTTTTCGTTTTGAAGCCGATAAAACTATAAAATATTGAAAATGCGATGCTTTTCATAAGAAATAATATGCATTGCTTATATGAAACGAGTCAACGAATTCTGAAATCCAGGTATATTGGCAAGTGGTCACTGAAGCCGCCAACGTATCTCGGCCCGAGATGTGTACGATAGGGACGTTTTGTCCCAAAGGTCTTATCTTCTTCCAGCAAGAAATCGGGCTTAAAGATTTGCGCTTCTTTTCCTTTGATATAAATCGAATTATCTTCCAACAATAAATTTCCACTTACAATAAATTGATCCAGCACTTCCCATCTGCCCTGAAAGAAATAAGTACCAAAACTTCTTTCTTTCATTCTATGAAAAAACATATTGTAAAGTTCTTTATCGGAACGATGATAATTCAAACTTCTAGCTTTCAGGGTTTGAAAAAGGCTTTTATCATCGGGATGGTCATTGAAATCGCCCATGATAATTATGTTGGCGTTTTCTCTTATCGTGAACAAGCTATCCACTTTGCTTCGCAAAAGAGTAGCAGCATCCATGCGAGCAGGTTCGGTTTCACGCTGGCCGCCACTTCGGGAGGGAAAATGACAGACAAAAACGTCAAGTGTATCGTTATTAATAACTTTACCTACAGCATAAAGAATATTTCGGGTAGGTCGTGTGGTTTTATCTTGGAAAATAACCTCATACTCGTGATGTTCAAGCAGATTAAATTGATGCCGTTGATAAAGTAATGCCACATCTATCCCGCGTTCGTCAGGGGAATTGGTGACAATGTATTCATAATCCTGCGCACGTAACGGTGACCGACGGGTGAGATCAAAAATAACGCTGTCATTTTCAATTTCGCAAAGTCCAACAAGCGCCGGTGATTGCATACCGCCCACAGCGGTAATCACGCGAGTGATATTTTTGAGTTTTTCCCGGTATTTCCAGGCTTGCCAGTTCATTGCTCCACGCGGAAGAAATTCATCATCGTCTTTTAAAGGGTCATCAGTTGTGTCAAACAGATTTTCTACGTTGTAAAACACGATACGGAAATCGGTCTGTGAAATGGAAACTGACAGACAGAGCGTTAAAAAACAACTGATTAGGAAAATTTTCCTCATAAAAGCAAAGATAAAGAAATTATCTGACATACAAAGCGTTGTCAATACAACAAAAAAAGCGGGAGCTTTTAACTCCCGCGTTTATATCAATCATATTATAATTATCTCAATTATTCAACTACCTGCTCAGGAATATTTTCTAAAATTTGCACGAAATAATCCCACCATTTCTTTACTGACGATATTTTTACTTTTTCATCCGGCGAATGTACATCCGTCATATCGGGACCGATAGAAATCATGTCTAAATGAGGATATTTTTCTAAGAAAAGCCCACACTCCAAACCTGCATGAATAGCTTTCACCTTAGCATTTTTGTTGTACAGTTTTTTATATTCCGACTTAGCCAGTTTTAATATTTCTGAATTAGGATTGGGCTCCCATCCCGGATATCCTTCGTTGTTAACGATTTTTTTAGCTCCTGCCAGATCAAAAACCGTTGAAACCATATTTACAATATCATTCTTACGCGATTCTACCGAACTACGCTGGCTGGTTCCAACTTCTATCGTATGGTTCTCGAGCATTTTCACAGACGCGAGATTGGTAGATGTTTCAACCAGTCCATCGATATCAAAGCTCATACCAATAACTCCGTGTGGACAAGCATAAATAGCCTGTAATAATTTTTCAGCAACACCTTTATTAATAATTTTCGACGGCATTTGTACAGATTCGAGCAGAATTTCGAGGTTAGGATCTGTTTTTTTGTATTCGTTCTGTAAATTAGCAAGAAAGACATTCAGCTTCACGCGAATATCTTCTTTGTATTTTTCTTTTACCCCCACCACAGCATACGCTTCACGTGCAATAGCATTATGGAGGTTGCCGCCGCCGATTTCCGACAATACCATACCGTATTTTTTCCGCATAAGAGAATGAAGAAATCGGTTTAGTATCTTATTGGCATTACCCAATCCTTTTTCAATATCGCTCCCTGAATGCCCACCACGGAGACCTTTCACCTGAATTTTAAACCAGAAATATTTCTTCGGCGCATCCTTTTCTTTGTACTTAAAATAAGCTTTCGTGCCTTTTCCACCGGCGCAGCTGATATAGATTTCACCTTCTTCTTCAGTGTCTAAGTTCAACAAAATGTTTCCTGTAAAAAAATCGGGTTGTAGTGAGTTAGCACCTGTTAATCCCGTTTCTTCATCAACAGTAAAAAGCGCTTCAATCTTTCCGTGGGCAATATCTGTCGATGCAAGCACAGCCAACTGTGCAGCAACACCTATACCGTTATCAGCTCCTAGTGTTGTTCCGTTTGCTCTTACCCAGTCACCTTCGATGATGGTTTCGATGGGGTCGTTATCGAAATCGTGGGTAACATCGCTGTTTTTCTCACATACCATATCCACATGAGATTGCAAAATAACCGTTTGAGCGTTTTCCTTACCCGGCGTTGCAGGTTTAGTGATCAACACATTACCGGCTTTATCTTTCTTAGCCTCAAGGTTATGTTCTTTAGCAAAATCGAGCAGGTAAGCGATAATTTTTTCTTCTTTCTTCGATGGGCGAGGAATTTGTGTGATGTCGTGGAAATAATTCCATACGATTTTCGGTTCAAGGTCTTTAATACTCATAATATCTAATTTTTAAAATAATTGCGTAGTTTATATTAACATATAAAGTGCTTTCTTGTTTATGATTTAGCCTAAAAATAAGCGTAAAAACCGCAAAAAACGGAAAAATTTAGCATCTTTAATACGAAAAATGAATTTTAATTAGCTATTTAAACTATCTTTGCGCCACAAAATTAAGAATAAAATGATAAAAACTTTACTTTTGGGCATCGCAATACTCTTTATAGCCATTTTACTAATGGGTATAAAAGTATTTTTTTCGAAGAAAGGCGAATTTCCCAACACACATATCAGTGGAAGTAAGGCAATGAGGGACAGAGGAATAAGCTGCGCCACATCGCAGGATAGGGAAGCACTGAAACACGAGAGCCTGATTGAAAGAATGTTAAAAGAAAAAGTATAACTCACACAATTTTTTTGAGAAATGAAGAATAACACTGCCTACATTATTGGAGGAATTTTAGCCGCTGCAATCCTTATTTTATACATCTTGCATTTTACTTCCACACCGGGAAAAAATGGCGTAAAAAAGGGAGATTTGATTACGATGATGAACGATTCATCCATAACTCTTCCTGTTGCTTATGTAAATGTGGATTCGCTTTTGATGAATTATAATTTTGCAAAAGATCTGAACGAAGCTTTGATGAGAACCGAAGAGAGTTCTCGTGCAAGTCTGGTACAAAAAGAACGTCAGTTGAACGCAGCTGCTCAAGAATTTCAGCGTAAGCTTCAAAATAACGCTTTCTTAAGCCAGGAAAGAGCCGAACAGGAACAGCAACGAATCTTAAGAATGCAACAGGAATATCAGCAAATGGCTGAAAGATTGAGTCAGGAATTTGCTTTGGAACAACAAAAGCTGAATATGGAATTGTCTGACACTGTGAAAGTTCGTTTGGTAGAATACAACAAAGACAAAGGCTATCAGATTATCTACAGCAACACGGGTTCGGATAATATTCTTTTTGCTGATGAAAAGTACGATATTACAACAGAAGTTACCGAATTTCTGAACAAAAAATACGGACCCGCAACTTCTTCTTCAGCAAACGCTCCAAGTACAGCTCCGAAAACTCCGGCACCTGCTACAACCGAAAACTAGTAAAATCATCCGGTTATAAATTATATGAATAAGGTTCTTTGCAAAAAGAACCTTATTTTTTTATTTTTGCACGATGAAACACTGGCAACCCTATCTGGACAGACAAAAACCGGAGTATCTGCAAGTCAAGTATCCTACTGACTTTGCAACCGATATGGTTTTGGTTATTCCCTGTTACGACGAAAAAGAGTTATTGACTACCTTGCAAAATCTTCGCATGTGCGTGACGCCGAGGGCGAAAACTCTGGTGGCAGTGATAATCAATTCCAGTATTCAATCTAGCGAAGAAGTGGTAATGCAGAACAGAAAAACGCACGACGAAGTTTTCGAGTTTGCTGCTGAAAACAACTCGGATTCACTCCGTTTTTTTCCACTTATTTTCGAAAATCTCCCACGAAAACACGCCGGTGTTGGACTTGCCCGAAAAATTGGGATGGATCTGGCGGTAGAATTTTTCCTGAACACACAAAATCCCGAAGGGATAATTATCTCCTTGGACGCCGATTGTACTGTTTCATCTAATTTTCTGACCGATATTTTCGCTGCCTACCGGCAAACGGATAAACTTTGCTGTACCGTACAGAATTTTCATCATCGGGTGGAAAATGATGATCTGCAACTCGAACATGCCATTCGCCAATACGAACAGTATATTCGTTATTTCAGTCAAATGCTCCGTTTCATTGAATTTCCATATTATTACCACACCATTGGCTCGGCATTTTCGGTTGCGTCAGATGCTTACGTGCGTGTCGGCGGAATGGGACGACAACAGGGTGGTGAAGATTTTTATTTCCTCCAAAAAGTTTTTGCATTGGGAAAAACCAAACGGCTTGATGATGTTTTCGTTTACCCAATGGCACGCTATTCCGATAGAATTCCGTTCGGCACAGGACCTGCGCTGCAAAAAATTATTGACGAACCCGACGGGTTAATGAAAACTTACAGTTTTGAGTCTTTTCTGGCGTTGAAAGAATTTTTTGATCTACGAAAATCATTTTTTAAGCAGAACATTAAGTTTATCAAGCAAAAGATTTCAATATTGCATCCGGCGATAGTAAAATTTTCAGAAGCAACAGATGTGCTATCTGAGATCGAAGACTGCAACCGGAACAGCGCAACAGTAACAGCTTTCGAAAAACGTTTTTTTCATCATTTCAATGCCTTCAAAATCATTAAATACCTGAATTTTGCACACCCAACTTACTTTTCCCTTGAAAAAATATCTTCTAATTTCGACGTATCTTAAATTCACTTGGAAAACATTTTGCTTTTTTGTAATTTTGCAGGCAAATTGTAAGGTAATTCTTTCACTGTTCTAATTTCTTAATTAATATGTGGACTTTTAATGTTTTGGAAATATTGAGCGTTTTCATCGTTTTATTCTCAATTATCGATGTGACAGGCGCAGTTCCTATTTTCCTGCAATTGAAAAGTCAGAACAGGACCATTCATCCCGAAAAAGCAGCCATTTATTCTTTCATAGTACTCACCGTATTTCTCTTTGTGGGTGAGTGGATATTGAAACTATTTCAAGTGGATATTTCGGCATTTGCCGTTGCCGGAGCAGTCGTGCTGCTTATTCTTTCCGTTGAAATGATCTTTGGTGTTGAAATTTTTAAAAACGATAATTCTGCTACCGGAAATTCATCAACCCTTTTCCCTGTAGTTTTTCCGCTAATTGCCGGTCCCGGCAGTTTCACAACGCTACTCTCCATGCGAGCAGAATATCAGGTACTTAATATAATAGTTGCCGTAATACTCAATATGTTAATTGTGTATTTAGTATTGAGATATTTAAGTTTTGTAAAAAAAATATTAGGTGAAAGCGGTGCATATATTTTGCGGAAGTTTTTCGGTGTTATTTTAATGGCAATATCCGTAAAACTGCTCACTTCAAATATGAGCGCGCTTATCTTATCTGTTCAGCCTTAATCAGAATGATCGGATTACATTTAAGCATTATTTAACGTCAAAATTCCAAGCGAATTAACAAAAAAATCCTATATTTGTACTCGAATATTCAAAACAAGAATATTTTTTTATATTAGGTTATTTTACAATCATTTAGAACTAAATTTTTCAATATAAAAAATCAAAACAACATGAGAATTGTAAGTATTTTAGGACGTGAAGTGTTGGATTCAAGAGGCAATCCCACGGTAGAAGTCGATGTGTTAACGGAATCCGGTGCATTTGGACGTGCAGCTGTTCCATCGGGAGCATCAACCGGTGAAAACGAAGCATTGGAGCTTCGCGACGGCGACAAAAAAAGATACCTTGGTAAAGGTGTTTTAAAAGCAGTTGCAAATATTAACGATGTTATTGCTCCTGCATTGTTGGGAATGAATGTTTTGGAACAAATTCAGATCGATGGTAAATTACTTGAACTCGACGGAACAAAAACCAAATCCAATCTTGGTGCTAACGCACTTCTTGGCGTTTCACTCGCTGTAGCTAAAGCTGCTGCCAACTATTTAGGTTTGCCTTTGTATCGCTACATTGGCGGAACAAATACTTACGTGTTGCCTGTTCCGATGATGAACATCATCAACGGCGGCTCTCACTCCGATGCTCCTATTGCTTTCCAGGAATTTATGATCCGCCCGGTTGGCGCAAATTCTTTCCGCGAAGGACTTCGCATGGGTGCTGAAGTTTTCCACGCTCTTAAAAAAGTTCTTCACGATAAAGGCCTCAGCACTGCTGTTGGAGATGAAGGCGGTTTTGCTCCTAATCTTGCCGGTGGAACCGAAGAAGCCTTGGAGTCTATCCTTACTGCAATTAAAAACGCCGGATATGAGCCGGGTAAAGACGTAAAAATCGCTCTCGACTGTGCGGCATCAGAATTTTATGTTGACGGAGTTTACGATTACTCAAAATTTGAAGGCCCTAACGGTAAAAAACGCACATCTGCCGAACAAGCTGAATACCTGAATGAACTTATCACTAACTATCCTATCGACTCTATCGAAGACGGAATGCACGAAGCAGACTGGGACGGATGGAAGCTTCTGACTGATAAAATTGGTGACCAATGCCAGTTGGTGGGTGATGACTTGTTTGTGACAAATGTTGATTTCTTGAAAAAGGGAATCGAACTGGGTTGCGCTAACTCTATTCTTATCAAGGTAAACCAAATCGGAACATTGACCGAAACGCTCAATGCTATCGAAATGGCTCACCGTAACGGTTATACAAGCGTAACATCGCACCGATCGGGCGAAACCGAAGATGCTACTATCGCTGATATTTCTGTTGCTACTAACGCCGGACAGATCAAAACCGGTTCGTTAAGCCGCTCAGACCGTATGGCAAAATACAACCAATTGCTTCGTATCGAAGAAGAATTGGGCGACAGAGCCGTTTACGGATATAAAAAAATCAAATAAGAGAAAACCATTTACATAGATGAAAAGGTGAGTTCCTTGTGGGCTCACCTTTTCTGTTTTACAAAAGGCAACTTTTATTAATCAGCTTTAACGCTGGCACTCTCGAACAAAAAACGCGCACAAACTCTTATTAACAATAGTATTTACTACAAAACCCTTAATTATGAAGTTTATCCAAAAACTCTATCTCGGTGTTTTTCTTTTTGCATTTTTGCTTTCCTCCTGCAGCAAAGATGAAGTCTACGAAACAATAAACGAACCCAAAACCATAACGGATGCCGCCTATGGAGCTGATCCCACACAAAAAGCCGACATCTTTCTTCCGTCAGGCAGAAATCAAGGCTCCACACGAGTCTTGCTTATCATACACGGCGGCGGATGGTTTGGAGGGAACAAAACGGATATGGCACAATTCGTCAGTAAATTTCAGTCTCATTTGAAAGATTATGCTATTGTAAACATGAACTATCGGTTGGTAACTTTTAGCCCTGTTAGATATATGCTTCCCACCCAAACCGATGACATTCGATCCGTGATGGATTATGTAACAAAAAACTCATCCGATTTAGGAGTGAAACCGGAGTTTGTAGTTCTTGGTCTAAGCGCAGGCGGGCATTTGGCTATGCTTTATTCTTACAAATACGATACAAACAGTCGTGTAAAAGCCGTTGTCAACATCGTTGGCCCCTGTGATTTAAGTGATAGTTATTATACTAACAATACCATTTACAGCATTGGAATGGGATACATTACAAATCCAGAAAACCTGCCTTCCGAAATGTCTCAAAGCACTTTTGGCAGTCCAGCACAGTGGATTACACAAAGCGCACCACCAACTATTTCGTTTTATGGAACAAACGACGTATATATTCCTGAAAGTCAACACACCACTTTAGAACAAAAACTAAATCAGGCCAAGGTGTATAATGAAAAGCATATTTATGCCGGCGGACACGATGTGGGCTTCAAACAAAGTGATGATATTGTCTCCAAAACAGTGAATTTTCTATCAACTCATGTAAGATAAAGTGGCGAAATTTTAAAAATAGTCGTATATTTGACACAAACAAAACTAAAACATACTAATGAAACGGAATATCATATACATATTTTTTGGAATTATAACTGTGAGTCTTATCACGGTAATGAGTTTATCGAACAACGATACAGAAAAAGTAGAACAACAACGTCCGCAAGTTCTTTCGATGACGGCATCTGTGGATATTCCCGATGAAATGACGTTTGCCGGCGAAAAAATCGTGTTTGACCGGTATGATCTCCGCGAGCGGATGGATCGGGAACTGAATAGTTTTACCTATTTCCACTCCACCACCCTATTACTTTTCAAACGTGCAAACCGTATTTTTCCTATAATAGAACCGATCCTGAAACAACAAGGTGTCCCCGACGATATCAAGTATATAGCAGTTATTGAAAGCAGCCTCGACCACAGAGCTACTTCTCCTGCCCGTGCCGTAGGATTGTGGCAATTTATGTCGGGAACAGCTCCTGGGTTTGGGCTGGAAGTTTCATCGGAGGTGGATGAGCGTTATCATATCGAAAAATCGACTGTTGCCGCTTGTCGTTACCTAAAAGATGCTTATCGAAAATACGGATCGTGGAGTGCAGCCGCGTTATCGTACAACGGCGGACAAGGAAGGATCACCAACGAATTGAGTAACCAGCAAACCAATAAAGCCCTCGATTTATGGCTCGTTGAAGAAACCACCCGTTACTACTTCCGAATGCTGGCAATCAAAACCGTATTCGAAAATCCGTCACAATACGGATTTGTTTTACGTGGCGATCAACTTTTTAAGCCGATGGAGTTCAAGGAAGTCAGAGTTTCTTCGTCCATCCCCAATTTGGTATCTTTTGCCAAAGATAACGGGATTACTTATGCACAACTAAAAGATTTCAATTCGTGGCTTCGCGATACCAAACTCACTAATCGATCGGGCAAAACATATACTATACTTATTCCCACCAAAGAAAGCCTGTATTACAGAAAAGGAGAAAAAGTAAAAGTTCACAACTCAACATGGGTGACTCCATGACCGGACTTATGAATAACTTGGAGAAGAACGTGATTTTTCGTATCTTTGCAAGATTTATCTCGACAAGAAATGACTCCTGATACAGAACGTATTGAAGTGTACGGCGCTCGCGTACACAATCTCAAAAATATAGACGTAACCATTCCGCGCGATTCGCTCACGGTAATTACCGGACTGAGCGGAAGCGGAAAATCGTCACTTGCTTTCGACACTGTTTTCGCCGAAGGGCAAAGGCGCTATATCGAAACATTTTCTGCTTACGCCCGCGGTTTTTTAAGCAAAATGGAACGTCCCGATGTGGATAAGATTACCGGATTAAGTCCTGTTATTTCCATCGAACAGAAAACCACAAACAAAAATCCACGTTCAACCGTGGGGACAACCACCGAAATTTACGATTTTCTACGACTGCTCTATGCCCGCGCCGGAGAAGCTTTTTCGTATATCACGGGCGAAAAAATGGTAAAATATACCGAAGAGCAAATCCTGGAACTGATTTTAACCCGATATATAGGTAAAAAGATTTACATACTTGCTCCGGTTGTCCGAAACCGGAAAGGACATTATAAAGAACTGTTCGAACAAATACGGAAAAAAGGATTTTTAAGCGTTCGCGTGGACGGCGAAATACGTGAAATTCTTCCCGGCATGAAAGTGGACAGGTACAAAAACCACAGTATCGAAGTGCTGGTGGATAAACTTATCGTATCCAACAAGTTTGAAGACAAACTGAAGTCAAGTGTCCGAACAGCTATGAAGCAAGGTTCGGGACTGATACTCATTCAAGATGTCGACTCAGATGAGGTCCGCCATTACAGCCGCGAGTTGATGTGTCCAACCACCGGATTATCGTACAACGAGCCCGCTCCGCATAACTTTTCATTCAACTCGCCGTTAGGCGCTTGCCCAAAATGCAAAGGAATCGGCACCGTAGATTCTATTGATACGGAAAAAATCATTCCCGATCCTTCTATCAGTATCGCAAAAGGCGGTATTGTGCCGTTGGGAAAAGAAAAAAGCAACTTGTTTTTTTGGCAAATTGCGGCTATTTGCGAAAAATACGGAGTTACGTTGCAAACACCCATCAAAGATATTCCACAGGATGCTATCGATGAAATTATTTACGGTACTGATGAACGGTTGAAAATTAAAAACGAATCGTTGGGCAACTCCAACTACATGGTTAGTTACGAAGGAATTGCCAAGTACATCGATATGCAGCAGGACGATGATGCATCGGCCACGGCGCAAAAATGGGCGGGACAGTTCATTTCCACTTCTGTTTGCCCCGAGTGTAACGGACAGCGACTCAATAAAGAGGCACTACACTTTAAAATAAACGATAAAAACATTGCAGAGCTGACACAAATGGATATCCAGCAACTCTACGACTGGATTGTCGATGCCGATGAGCATGTTTCGGAAAAACAACGTTTGATTGCTGAAGAGATCAAAAAAGAAATTCTTTCCCGATTGCGCTTTCTCATTGATGTAGGGTTGGGATATCTCTCTCTTTCTCGCGCATCAGCATCATTATCGGGTGGCGAAAGCCAGCGCATAAGGCTTGCTACGCAAATAGGTTCGCAACTGGTGAATGTATTGTATATCCTGGACGAACCCAGCATCGGATTGCACCAACGGGATAATCATCGATTGATAGATTCATTAAAAAAACTGCGTGATTCAGGCAACTCTGTGGTAGTGGTAGAGCACGACAAAGATATGATGCTCGCTTCAGATTACGTGGTAGATATGGGACCGTTTGCTGGACAAAAAGGCGGTGAGGTAGTTTTTGAAGGTACTCCCGATGAGATGCTGAAAAAGAATACGCTTACTTCCAATTACCTGAACGGAAAGATCGAAATTAAAATCCCTGAAAAGCGTCGTAAAGGAAACGGCAAAACGTTGGTTGTTGAAGGGGCCACGGGCAACAACCTAAAAAGCGTTACTGTTGAATTTCCACTGGGAACATTTATTTGCGTAACAGGTGTATCGGGAAGCGGGAAATCCACGCTTATCAACGAAACGTTACAACCGATTCTCAGTCAGAAATTCTACCGCTCTCTCAAAGATCCGATGCCGTACAAAGATATTCACGGAATAAAAAATGTGGATAAGGTGGTGAGTGTTGATCAATCGCCTATCGGTCGTACACCTCGCTCCAATCCGGCAACTTACACGGGTGTTTTCAGCGATATCCGTACGTTGTTTTCCGGTATGCCCGAAGCAAAAATCCGTGGATACAAACCCGGACGATTTTCGTTTAACGTAAAAGGAGGACGTTGCGAAACCTGCGGCGGAAACGGAAACAAAACACTGGAAATGAACTTCCTGCCGGATGTGATGGTTCCATGCGAAGAATGTCACGGAAAAAGATATAACCGCGAAACGCTGGAAGTGCGTTTCAAAGGAAAATCCATTGCCGACGTACTGAATATGTCTATTAACGAAGCAGTGGATTTCTTCGAAAATGTACCTAACATTTTGCATAAGATAAAAGTGTTGCAGGAAGTCGGCCTCGGATACATAAAACTGGGACAATCGTCCACCACGTTATCGGGTGGCGAAAGCCAGCGAGTGAAACTCGCAACCGAGCTCGCCCGAACAGATACCGGAAACACACTCTACGTGCTGGATGAACCAACAACCGGTTTGCATTTCGAAGATATCAGAATCCTGTTGGGTGTTCTAAACAAACTGGTGGACAAAGGAAACACCGTGATTGTCATCGAACATAATCTCGATATTATTAAATGCGCCGATTATATCATTGATCTGGGTCCGGAAGGCGGTGAAAAAGGTGGAAATATTTTGGCAGCAGGTACACCTGAAGAAATCATTAAGAAAGAGAACAGCTACACAGCGAAGTATTTGAAGAAGGAAATGTAGAAATTATAATGAATTATATCTGAACGAGCTACGCAGATTATAATTATTTCTTCAACTTACACTTCATTCCAAAAAATCATTTATCTTTGTTTCGTAAAAACTTTGGAAAAGAAATCAGTTTTCGAACAAAAAGGCCCATTGCTAGTGTTTCATCTCTTGTAAGAATAGAGAGTTTGAATTAATTAGAGCTAAAATAAAACACAAACAAAAAGTTAAAAATCAGCCTTTCCTGAACTTTTCAACACCCTCCTTGTTATAGTTTTTAGAGTATAATTACGGGGTGTTATAAAGAACAGGTTTAAATAAGCTCAAGAAATAAATAATAATATGTCAAAAATCACATTTAAAGGCAATCCGGTAAATACCGGAGGGAACTTACCCGGTGTAAGTTCAGAAGCTCCTGATTTCTCGTTAGTTAAAACAGACCTTTCGGAATTAAAATTATCCGATCTAAAAGGTAAAAACGTAGTTTTAAACATTTTCCCAAGCCTCGATACCGGTGTTTGTGCTGCATCAGTTCGTAGATTCAACAAAGAGGCCGGATCTTTAAACAATACAACCGTTCTCTGCATTTCTGCAGACTTACCGTTTGCATCAAGTCGCTTTTGCGGCGCCGAAGGATTGGAGAACGTGGTTACACTTTCCACCTTTCGCGATAGCTCTTTCGCCGACAAGTACGGAGTACTCATGACCGATGGTCCGCTCAAAGGATTATTGGCACGTGCCGTAGTGGTAGTAAATCCGGAAGGGAAAGTTGTATATAACGAGCTGGTTCCTGAGATTGCACAGGAGCCGGATTATGAATCTGCAATCAACTCGATAGTGTAGTTTGTTTCATGAAGATTGTGTTAACAAGAAAAGTCTACGAAGTGATTCGTGGGCTTTTCGCTTTTTAGTGAGTGTTAAAAACAAATAAACCCTTAAAACTGTTATAAATTTTAGTCTAATCTAAAAAAACGAAAAGATGAAACAGATAATCGGTATTATTCTCATCGTTGGTGCACTTATTCTTGGTTACCTGGGCATTACAAATTTACAAAAAAGCACAAGTTCAGTTGAAATACTCGGAGTTGAGATCAGCGCTCAAGATAACAAGGGCAAGGAAATTGCCTACATCGAAATCGGTGCCGCAGTTATAGCTCTTATCGGAGGAATATATTTACTCGGTCAAAAGAAAAATTAAGATCGCGCGAAATAGTGTGATTTTTCTTTCTGTTTCTTTTCTGATAAAACAGAGAAGGATTCATTTTATTGATTTTATAAAACCCATAAAGCTTTAAATCTAAGTTTCTTTTTATTACTTTTGTGATAAATTTAACGGTTCAATTTCTGTTTTTCATCGGGCAAATCGATGAGAAATTCTGTATATGGCAAAAACTACAAAACGAAAAAGAAGAAAAACGACGGCTCCTACCACGAAAAAGCGGAGAACAGGTTTTAGCATTATTAAATTTTTGAAAAATGAAAGAGTTCACTTCATTTTTGGTGTTCTTGTTGCTTTTTTGGGAATATTCACGTTGCTGGCTATCATCTCATTCTTTTTCACCGGTGCTGCAGACCAAAGTAAGGTCATTAATAAAACTTTTTGGGAATTAACTCAAGATGCACAGCTCCAGGTAGACAATTGGACAAGTACCGGTGGGGCATTTTTATCCGAAACTCTTGTAAACAGGTGGTTTGGAATATTTTCGATGCTGATACCGCTCTTCATTATTTTTTTGGGACTACGAATGATGAGAGTCTCCGATTTTAGTTTTATAAAAGCATTGCTTATTACTGCTTTCGGATTAGTATGTGGATCTATCACAAGCGCCTTCATTTTCGGGAGGCTGTTCCCGAAAAGTCATGTTAATTGGGGAGGTGCACACGGAAGCCAGATCGAGCGTATTTTAGAAAGCAGCATTGGAGTACCTGGGATGATTCTGCTCGTACTTCTGTTTATACTCATTATAGTGGTAATCTTCCGGCGGAGTTCCATGCACAAAATTCAGGAAACACTTATAAACAGTAAATCCACTTTCAATATAAATAAAGAGACTGAAACTCCTATAAAGTTTGAACTGGAAAAAACGAATGAGCCTGAAGAAGAACCTAAGCCTGGAATTTGGAAAAAACTTTTCGCTTTCAGAAAAAAAAGCGAACCCGAAATAGAGATCGAAACTGAAGTTGCTCCACAGGCCAAAGAACTAAAATCGGTTGGGACGCCTGCTTCCATTACACCTGCGGCGCTACAGTCTGTCAAGAAAGAAAATCATGCAACCGATGATTTTGAAGTTTTTGTTCCCAAAGACGAAGTGCAAATCCAAAAAAACAAACCCGAAGAAAAAATATCTTCTGCTCCTGTAACCGATACCAACGAAGAATCGGAAATGGATGTAGAAATTCTGGAAGACTACGATCCGAAAAAGGATTTGTCTTCGTTTGCATTCCCCACGATGGAGTTGCTCAAGGTTTACAATACGAGCAATAAAGAGGTGGACATGCAGGAGCAAAACGAAAATAAAGACAAAATTATTCGTACGCTTCGCAACTACGGGATTGAAATTACATCGATAAAAGCTACTGTTGGCCCAACCATTACGTTATACGAAATTGTGCCGCAGGCAGGGGTTAGAATTTCGCGAATCAGAAATCTGGAAGACGATATTGCTCTAAGCCTTTCGGCTTTGGGGATACGTATTATTGCCCCGATGCCAGGTAAAGGGACAATTGGTATTGAAGTTCCGAATAAAGACCCACAGATTGTGTCCATGCAATCGGTTATTGCTTCGGTCAGGTTTCAGGAATGTACGTATGATTTGCCGGTTGCACTCGGAAAAACCATCACAAACGAAGTTTTCATTTTCGACCTTGCCAAGATGCCGCACTTGTTGGTTGCCGGAGCCACCGGACAAGGAAAGTCGGTGGGTTTGAATGCGATTATAACATCGTTGCTCTACAAAAAACATCCATCGGAAATGAAAATGGTGCTTATCGACCCAAAAATGGTGGAATTTAATATCTACTCCACTATCGAAAAGCATTACCTGGCCAAACTTCCCGATGAAGAAAAGGCCATTATTACCGATGTTACCAAAGTAACGCAGACGCTCAACTCCCTGACCAAAGAAATGGACGACCGATACGAGCTGCTTATGCGTGCTAAAGTGAGAGCGATAAAAGAATACAACGAAAAGTTTATTAAACGAAGACTAAATCCCAAAAACGGACATAGATATCTGCCCTATATTGTTGTGGTTATCGACGAGTTTGGTGATTTAATAATGACTGCCGGAAAGGAAATCGAAATGCCCATCGCACGCATCGCACAAAAAGCCCGTGCCGTAGGTATGCACATGGTTATCGCTACACAACGTCCAACCACCAACATCATTACCGGAACTATAAAGGCAAACTTCCCTGCCAGAATGGCTTTCCGCGTTACATCGCAAATCGACTCGAGAACCATACTCGATGCCACAGGCGCTAACCAGCTGATTGGCCGGGGCGACATGCTCTTCTCACAAGGAAGCAGTCTCATTCGTATTCAATGTGCATTTGTAGACACCCCTGAAATTGAAGAAATCTCTCAGTATATCGGTAAACAACGGGGATATGAATCAGCATTTGCACTACCTGAGGTAGTTTCTGTAGATAGCGACGACAGACCCGGAGCAGTAGATTTGAACGAACGCGATGCTCTTTTCGATGAAGCCGCCCGCCTTATCGTTATCCACCAGCAAGGGTCAACTTCACTCATTCAACGTAAATTTTCTATCGGATACAATAGAGCCGGCAGGCTAATGGATCAGTTGGAAACTGCCGGTGTAGTAGGTCCGGCACAAGGAAGCAAACCACGCGATGTTTATATTTCGGATGAGTATTCACTTGAAAAACTACTGGATTCTCTGAGATGAAAATGACAGAAGACGGATGACGGATGACAGAAGAAGAATGACGCGAAAATAAGCGTAGAACACAAAACGTGTTGCTGTGAGTTTCACCTATCAAACATTAAACTTTAAACTAATTTCTTCGTCTATCCTTTAACAAACCCATTAAAAGGACAACATTATGAAAAAATATATATTCACTTTTGCCGCTTTATTATTTGCAGCATTTTCATTTGCTCAAAGTTCTGTAAGTGCTAAAAATATTTTAGACAAAGCTTACAGCGCATACGAAAATTCTAAAGGTATCAAAATGTCATTCAATGTTGCCTCCACCGATGAAAACGGATCAGCCTATCAGGATCAGAAGGGAATAGCATTGGTAAAAGGGAATAAGTTCAAAATCGAAATGCCGACTATCAACACATGGTTCGACGGAAAAACCCAATGGGTATTGATGAAAGACTTAAACGAAGTAAACATCAGCAATCCGTCAAGTGAAGAAATTGCATCAATCAGCCCTCTGGCATTGTTGAGCATGTACAAAACCGGATACACACTTAAAAACCCTGTAACCAAAACCGTAAACGGAAAAAGCGCATCCGTAATCGATATGACCCCGACAGGCAGTAAAAGTGATTTCAAAAACATATCGGTTGTCATTGATAAAAAGACCAACACAGTATTGCAGGTGAACCTTACAATGAAAAACGGAATGAAAAATAAAATTGACATCAGCGACTACAATGCCAATTACAATTTCGCAGACGCCGATTTTGTCTTCGATAAAAGCAAGTATCCCAAAGTTGAGATTATTGATTTAAGATGAAATAAAAATATTGAATCCGCCTGACCGATTACCGGTCAGGCGGAATAATTTTATAAACCACCCACATCCCGCATCCAACACCCATCATCCAACATCCGGCATCCGGCATCCATCATATTTTCCATTTACCTCAAATAGAAATTTACTATATCGATTTCACATCTAGAAGAATAATTGTACCTTTGGGATAATTATTCACATTACAACCTTCTCTATAACAAAGAGAAGGTTTTTTAAACATATTATTGTTATGAGAAATAAAGTAAGATGCCTGATCATTGGATCCGGACCTGCAGGATATACTGCGGCCATTTACGCTTCACGTGCCAATCTCGAACCGGTTTTATTTGAAGGTTTACAGCCCGGCGGCCAGCTAACCACAACTACTGAAGTTGAAAATTTCCCCGGCTATCCCGAAGGAATTACCGGCCCGGAAATGATGGAAGACCTGAAAAAACAAGCTGAACGTTACGGAACCGAAATTCATCCCGGAAGAGCAACGGCTGTGGATTTTTCTGTACGCCCGTTAAAAGTAACCATAGACAATGAACAAGTCATCGAAGCTGATACGGTAATTATTTCCACCGGAGCAACGGCTAAATATTTGGGACTTCCCGATGAAACTAAATACGCCGGACAAGGAGTTTCAGCCTGTGCAACCTGTGACGGATTTTTCTATCGCAAAAAAACGGTTGCCGTTGTAGGTGGTGGAGACACTGCTTGCGAAGAAGCTACTTATTTATCGGGATTGGCCAGTAAAGTATACATGATAGTTCGTAAAGATTACTTGCGAGCATCACAGATAATGCAAGAGCGTGTGATGAACAATCCTAAAATTGAAATTCTTTTCGAACACAATGCCGTAGGTTTGTTCGGTGAAAACGGCGTAGAAGGTGTGCATCTCGTAAAACGTATGGGTGAACCGGATGAAGAGAAAATTGATCTCGCCATCGATGGGTTTTTCCTGGCTATCGGGCATACCCCAAACACCGAAATTTTCAAAGACTTTCTGGAACTTGATGAAGTTGGGTACATTCAAATACAAAACCCAACCTCGAAAACCAATATCGAAGGTGTTTTCGCCGCAGGCGACGTCGCTGACTCACACTACCGCCAAGCCATCACTGCCGCCGGAATGGGCTGTCGTGCTGCCATGGATGCCGAGAGGTATTTATCGGAAAAAGGATTGTGATTCTTTAAAAAAAATCATTTCAAATTAAGCGAGAATTGTTGAACAACATTTTCGCTTTTTATTTTTTCTTCAAATATACGGCTGATATAATAATATATTTTAAAAAATCATAAAAAAGCGATTAGCCAAGAGCTTTTTATGTTAAAACCTTATGAATTATTAGCAGAATGATATATCTTTGTGCCAAAACGCTACGGCACAGTTCAGCATTGACACATAGCCGAAGTGAGATATTTTTAATTAACTTGAAATCACTAAATTAAAAACAAGAGAATGAAAAGAAAAAATCTTTCTGTGAAGGGTATCTTTACGTTGTTATTCAGCGTATTTGCCTTATCTATTTCTGCTCAAAATTTAAATGTACGTGGTACAGTCACTGATTCAAACAACGAGCCAATAATTGGTGCAACAGTTGTTGTTCAGGGTGATGTTACTCGTGGGACTGTAACCGATTTTGACGGAAATTATGAACTGAACAATGTACCATCTAATGGTAACTTGGTAATCAGTTATGTTGGATTAACCACTCAAACTATTGCCGTAAATGGTAGAACGACCATCAATGTCGTTTTAGCAGAAGATACGGAATTATTGGATGAATTGGTTGTAACAGCCCTAGGGATGAAACGTTCCCAGAAGGCCTTGGGCTATGCTATGAAAGAACTAAAAGGCGATGAATTGATCTCAAACATAATTAACCCGGTTGCTGCACTACAAGGGAAAGTCGCAGGGGTTGAAATTGCCCAGTCTGACGGTGGTATGTTTGGCTCTACGAAAATATTGATTCGTGGAGCATCCACTTTAGGTAAGAACAACCAGCCTATCTATGTTGTTGACGGCGTTATTCTTGACAACGCAATATCCAATTCAGGTGATGCAGACTGGAACCAAGCAGCCAACGACTACGGAAACGAATTGAAAAACCTCAACCCCGAAGATTTTGCGACCGTATCAGTATTGAAAGGTGCTGCCGCAACTGCGTTGTATGGTTCAAGAGGATTGAACGGAGCGGTAGTTATTACCACAAAAAGTGGGCAGGGACGTCAAGGTTTAGGAATACAAGTATCACAAACTTTCGGTACTGATTATGTTTACAAACAACCTAGAATGCAAAATGTTTACGGTGACGGAGCAATGGCAGGGTATGTAGATTACGGAACCCAAAAACCGGATGGGACTTATTATCAGTTTGACAACCAACGCCAATTTATGCTCAATGCCGATGGAAAACACACCCTGATGGGTGATTGGTCTGGGCTAGGTTATGGCCCTAAATATGACGGATCTGAAATTGAATTTTACGATAAATCATATCGTCCTTATTTACCTGTTGAAAACAACTTTAAAGACGCTTATAATTTAGGTTTTAATTCCAATACTAATGTGGCTATCAGCGGAGGGAACGATAAAACTACATTTTACTCATCTTTAGGTTTCTTACATAATCAGGGAACATTACCTAATAACGATTTTAAAAGATTAACGCTTCTAACGAAAGCTTCGCATAATATCACTGACAGAGTTAGCTTAGAGGCAACACTTTCGTTTGCTAATTCTACGCCACGAAATGCCCAACCCAATATTGGAGAATATTTTATTGATGGCACCTGGTCCCGTTCTTACGATTCAAAATTCTTGAAAGATAAGTACAAAGGGGAACACGGAGGATTGGCAAGCACATCATACGGAGATATTTATGGCTCAGTCCCGGGAAGAGGACTTTGGTGGAGTATATACGAAAATGATTACAGACGAAAAGAAACTTCAGTACGTCCTGGCCTTATTCTTAAAATAAAACTGACCGATTGGCTCGATTTCACGAATGAAGGTAATTTTAACTACTATTATATCCGCGACGAAAGTAAGGAATTAGGGAGTGGATATGCAAACGAAGGAGGTTATTATTCAACATCACAATATACGAAAGAACAAACTAATTTTTATAGCACTCTTAATGCACTTAAAAATTTTGGAGATTGGACAATCGGAGGATTTTTACGTGGAGAATATTACAACAATACGGAACAGTATAGCCGACTTTGGACAAATGGAGGCTTAGTAGTTCCCGGACAGTTTTTCATCGGTAACTCAAAAGATAACGTAGGGTACGACGGATACATCAGTGGCCAAAAAAGAATGTATTCAATTGCTTCACAATTTAGTGCAAGTTGGGCCGATCAGGTATTTGTGGATATTACAGGACGTAACGACTGGTCTTCTTCACTGGTGTATTCAGATGGACACGGTACATTCTCCTATTTCTATCCTTCTATATCGGGTTCCTGGTTGGTACATAACACATTAAACCTACCAGATTGGATTTCATTTATGAAAATTCGTGGTTCATGGGCGCAAGTAGGTAACGATACCAGTCCGTATATTATTAACACAGCCTATTCAATGGCAACCTCCACGACTAACAACGGTAAAACATATTCGTTGGAACTGCCTTCAACAGTATATGATGCGAACCTGAAACCGGAGCGTAAAAATGCATGGGAAGTCGGGTTAGACTGGCGTTTCTTTAACAACAGGATCAATTTGGATATGGCTTATTACAAAGAAAACACTTACAATCAGATTATGTCGATAGCCGTACCTTATGTGTCAGGTATCAGTAATCAATATGTAAATGCAGGTAATATCCAAAACAAAGGTGTTGAAATCGCACTTAACACAGTTCCCTACACAAGTAAAGATTTAGAATGGACACTTGATTTTACTTATACGAAAAACGATAATAAAATCATTTCGTTGCACGAAAACGTAGCAGATTATATCAGATTAGATGGAGATGTTGCCTATGGTAATTACCGTATTGGTTCAGTTGCAAAAGTAGGTGAATCTTATGGTATCTTAATGTCGGACTCTAAAAAAGCTATAGATGAGAAAACAGGATTACCTATTTTAAACTGGTCTGACAGCAGACGTTTTGC
>ENA-UOOM01000410-UOOM01000410.1-fermentation-metagenome-genome-assembly--contig:-NODE-410-length-50864-cov-8.078057_pt1 | contig 50864 bp, 48 predicted proteins | sample MGYA00245781_ERZ724031 | MGnify/ENA primary metagenome ERZ724031 (study PRJEB28704, sample SAMN03018317) | fermentation metagenome | biome: anthropogenic terrestrial biome; feature: soil; material...
TTTGGCGTCTCGTTTTTCAAAGACCCTTCTTAGGTGTTACAGGAATGCTCCTTATCGGCTTTCACCGTATAGGCGGTAAGCCTTTCATGAATGATGATCTTGTCACGGTTACGGTTCAACAGATATGCCAACACCAGAGCGGTGACCATTATTGCCAACAAACCTATCAGTATATACTCCACAACTACACCTCCGGGCTTTTCTAGAGAACTGAAATGCTTACTCATCAAGTCCGCTTCGTCCCGCGGATAAGATTCTTCACCTGAGTTATTCATATCGCCCTAAAACGCCGCAAGAACACAATTATTCAAAAATATTTTGCTACGTTAGAACTCTATATCGATGATGCGGCTGATGGCAAATGCTCCTGCTATCTCCATAACAAGGGCTGCTGCCAACATAGCCAAGCCGCGTGGATCCTGGAATAAGAAATATACATGCTCCGGGTTGATTACCAGCATGGCAGCCAACAGCACTACAGGCAATAGTCCGATAACAAGTCCCGACATCTTGCCCTGTGCGGTCAAAGTGCGCACCTGTTTTTTTATGCGGGCCCGGTCACGCATGGTGTCGCCGATATTATCCAGGATCTGGGCCAGGTTGCCGCCCACCTGTTTTTGGATGATGATCCCGCTGATGACCATGTCCATTTCCTCGCTATTTACCCGCTCACCCAGGTGCAACAGGGCTTCTTCCTGGTTGAAACCCAGGTTCATTTCCCGCAGGCACCAGTCGAATTCGATTGATATGGGAGGAGGCATTTCTCTTACCACTGTTTCCATGGCCTGCTGAAAGCCGAATCCGCCCCTGAGCGCATTGGCCATAATAACCAAGCAATCGGCCAATTGCATCTCAAAGGTCTGCAGGCGTTTACCTTTTTTAATGCCGATGTAAGTCCAGGGCAGTATCACCGCCAGGATGAACACAATCACCGCCAGCCAAAAGTTTTTACCTATAAAATAAGTAAGTAATGGAGTAATAATAATAAGCCCTAAACTGACGGTTATGTATTCCTCACCTTTCAGCGGTATGCCGGCGGTTACCAAGCGGCTCTGCAGATTGGCTGTAAATGATCGGGCGGCAAAAAGGGATGAAACCGACTTCATCATGGAACTGAACATATCCTTTAGCGAAGCCCGGTTGCTAACAGATTCAGAGTCATCCTGACCTAGTACCGATTGCAGCCTTTCTCTGTACAGATCACGATGAGAGAACTGTCTTTTTAGCCCATTAAAGGCAAAGACCACTGCAAGAAAAACAAATACAATTATTAGATATTGCACCTAACCTTGTCCTCCCCTTTCAGTAGCCTTTATGCAAAAAACTCGTCCGGGATGATAATACCAGCGGTTTTCAATTTATCCAAACATTTGGGTTTGATGCCGGTAGCCCGGTGTCGGCCCTGCACCCTGCCGCGCTCATCGATTCCGGTCTGATCAAAGATAAAGATATCCTGCAAAGTGATAATGTCGGTCTCCATCCCCACCACTTCAGTGATATGGGTTATTTTCCGGGTGCCGTCTGACATTCGGCTCTGATGGACGATAAAATCAATAGCCGAGGCGATCTGCTCCCGGATGGCTTTCATCGGCATTTCCATACCCGCCATCAAGACCATGGTTTCGAGGCGGGATAACATATCCCGCGGGGAGTTGGCGTGAGCCGTGGAAAGAGAACCGTCATGACCGGTGTTCATGGCCTGCAGCATGTCCAAGGCCTCACCGCCGCGCACCTCGCCGACCACAATGCGGTCAGGGCGCATGCGCAGGGAGTTGCGCACTAAGTCACGGATAGATACCTCACCCCGGTTGTCGATATTTGAAGGGCGGGTCTCCAGTGTCACCACATGTTCCTGGTTTAAGACCAATTCAGCCGAGTCTTCTATAGTAATGATCCTTTCATCGTGAGGAATGAAGCCGGATATTATATTTAAGGTACTGGTTTTCCCAGCGCCGGTGCCGCCTGAAACGATCATGGACATGCGGCCTTTAACACAGGCTTCCAGGAATTTGGCCATATGAGAACTCATGGTATTGTTTCTGATCAAATCGGCAGTTTTCAGTAGATTTTTGGAGAATTTGCGTATGGTCAGGACACACCCGTTAATGGCCAGGGGAGGTATTATAGCATTTACACGGGATCCATCAGGAAGTCTGGCGTCTACCATGGGCGAGCTCTCATCCAGGCGGCGTCCCAAGGGAGAGATTATTCTCTCAATAACCGTATGTAAGTGCAAATTATCCCGAAAGACGACTTTTACCTTTTCAATTTTACCGCGCCTTTCCACAAAGACCTGCTTAGGACCATTTACCATGATTTCTGATATGCTGTCGTCTCTCAATAACGGGCTCAAAGGCCCATATGCCAGGACCTCGTCGATAACCTGATTAAGAATGACTTCTCTTTCGCTGCGCGGCAGGTTGTCGTATTCACTCTCGAAAATGGTATCAGAGATGCCGCGAATCTTACTCTCAATATCTTCGCGCTTGCGGTTATTTAAGGATTCCTGCCCCATTTCGCGGATTATCTCCCGGTGTATGCGGTAAACAATATCCAGGTAGCGGGATGTGGCGGCCTCCTTGGTTATAACAGGACTTACAACCTGATCGTTTTGCAATCTGCTCAATAGTGACATTACGCATCCAACCTTACTTATTACTTTATTTAGCCTTATCGATTAGATCGAACAATTCAACAATGCTCCTGGATATGGGGGCCTTGGGGCTCATGTTGTAGAACGGCATGCCCCGGTTGATGGATGACACGGTCATCTTAAAATCGCTGGGGATAGAAGCTGCAATCTTCATGCCCAGAACCTGTTCTACATCCTGGGGTTCAAGGCCTACCGATAGTGATGACGAGCGGTTAAGAATCAATTTGGTTCGGGGCAGCAGCTTCAGAGAATCTAATACATCAATGCCTTTTTTTATGTTTTTGATGGTCGGTATATCCAGAGATATCAAAAGCAAAACCACATCCGACATTTCCAGGGCGGTGAGCGTAGTATCGTCCAGGAAGGTAGGGGTATCAAGGAAAGTATAGGTATACATCTTCCTGCACAGTTTTAGCACGGTCTCGGCTCCGAAGGAAGTTACCAGTTCACCCAGTTCAGGCTTATGGGGCGCAGCCAAAACCTTAACCCCGCTGCGCTCATAAAAGTATTCGTCGACCAGATCAGCCGTCAGTTCGCCTGATTCCTGCATCAGCTCGGCAATGGTCTTGCGCGGATTGATATTCATCATCAGGCTTATATCCCCGAACTGCAAGTCCAGATCCACCAGAGCCACCTGATCTTTGTAGCGCGTTGCAGCGGCTACTGCCAGATTGCAGGCAATAAGGCTCTTGCCAATACCGCCTTTATTTCCGAAGACAGTTATAATCTGTGAGGCCTTTAATTGCGGCTGCGCTTTACCGGGAGCGGCGGAATCCTTGCCAGGTTCAGATTGCTCTCGCAGGTTTTCAACACTGCGCCTGTAGCCCTCCGCAATATCTTTGACCGAACCGAGAAGTTCACCGGCCTCCACAGAACGCAGTATAATTTGGCGGACACCGGATTGCATGGCTCTTTTGAAGAGCTTTAAGTCTTCCTGTTCCGCTATAAGGATCACCTGGATAGGAGGGTATCTCAGCTTAAGATCAGCCGCTAGACTCAGGCTGTCAGCCTCAGCCAGGTTCTCGTCCAATATAAGTATTTCCGGGTTTGCAGTAGGCATCATCTCCAGAAGCTCACCGGCCTGCCCTGCTTCCCCAATCACATCGATGTCATGATCGCTTTCCAATATGTTTAGTAAATAACCCCGGATTTCGGGATCTGCGCTTGCCATCAGCACCCTTATGGTTTTCAAAAACTTCACCTCTCGTATCCATACTCATCTATAATAATGACCTATTGATTATTTAACTAAGGTTGTATAAAGTTGTTCATTCTGAAGGGAGGCAGGACATATTGGGAATCGTCCACCGGAGATCTGAGCAGCAACCTGATCTCGCCCCGTTCAGTGGCTAGAACCAGAGGACGGGCTTGATCAGGGCTTACTGCCAGTGTTAGTGTTTTAGCCGCACCGCCATTTTTTTGATCAGCAGCGGCTCCTTTTGCTCCAACTGACAAGACTTCAATATCCTGCAGCACAAATAAAGCGGCGGAGGAGGCACCTCCAGCCGGATCGGTTATATCAAGTGTAGCCATAACGTCGACATGGTCTCCGGCCTGCACATTAAAGGAAACCGCTGAAGTCTCATCAATACTTATGGCAACTGCACGTTTATTTAAAGGAACTTTATAAGCCAGGCGGCCAACTTTTTCTTTTTCGCCCACCAATTTCTCCTTAATTATTTCCTCACCGGCAGCTATATCGGTTGTAGAAATCTTGCCTACCACTTGAGCTGTATCCCGAACCCCGTTGGGATGGGCATATTGAGCGGGCACTTCTGCGGTCATAAGCTGTTCCAGCCTGATCACTTCATCCGCCGCTATGGGTTGAGCAGCCTTAACTACCGTCACCAGATCGTCGGGGCGGTATTGCTCCTCCACCTGCTGCAGGAAAACGTAAAATAAAGCCGCAGCAATTAAGCCACACAGAATCGAAATAAACCAGTACTTTTTTACTCCTTTAAACAAACCTTCCTGCTCCCTTCGCTACACTATTTTATAGTTACTCGCATAATTCGGTGGCATAAACCCCAAAATCTTCGGCACTATCGTCAATATAGGCATTTGAAGCCGCAATATGCTGTAAGAATTCCCCTCTAAACGCCTGGTTCGCATCTTCTTCCCACCGCTCTACCAATAACAAGGCTGCAAAACCTGTCACGGTAAATCTCCCGGTAGCACCACCGCCATCATCTTTATACCCGATTGGAACATATACAATTTTCCTGCAACCTAAGACATAGCCATCAATCCCGCATTCCGGATCATGGGTGCAGCCATTCAGCCTCTCACTCATTGCCTCGCGGATACCCTCGGCGTGTTTGTTACCAGGAACAACGGGCAACACCTGCCCGATGCTTACAGGGTTCTCACTTCCATATTGTATTCCTGGGACGATATCTTTCGTAATATTCTTTCCGTCTATATTGACATAACCATACCATCCGGTATCTCCGCCACCACCGCCCTCTTTAATTACAAAGCTGGGATTACTTCCTTCGGTAAATGGGGGCATCTCACTTTCGTCAATCCCTATAGGGATAACCCCATTGCCCGGCCCAAATCCACCGACATTGCCAACTCGGGCTTTAGCGGCAGCCTTAACCTCGGCTTCATCAAATCCAGGTCCAAGCACACGAGCAAATAAAAAATCTTGTGTCCCTGTATATTTCAATTTGATCGAAGTATGTTTGCCGGAATCATTGGGATCATCTGGAATAAACTCCACATAGTTAGGGTCAAAACCATTTTTAACAATGTATTGACTAGCCAAATTCCAAGAATCGTACTCATATGGGTCATCATGGTATTCAGGAAGTTCGCTTACCCCTGCCAGAACAGCAGCATCCATGACATTCGATGCCTTCATGCGTTCTGCATATACTACCCCGGCATCAATAACCAGGGCCATACAGCCTAACAATACTACCAGGGCCAAAGCTACCAGCACCATTACTGCTCCCGAATCATCCTTTAGCAAGTTTTTAATTCTTATCATTTAATACTCCCTTCGAACCTATCTATGTCTTTTCAATGCGCATTACATATTTGGCCGGTAAGGAGACCGAATTTCCAATGATTCCACTAATAATGGGGGTGATAAGATTATAGTTGTAGTTAACTATTACAGTAAGGGAGTCTCCTACTTTGCGATTAGTATAATTGTCCGGCATTGTGTCGTTAACCCAGGTTTCAACTGTTATCTTTTCTGTGTCTAATAAAAAAGCACGGTCCTCATCCTTAATATAATTTTCTATAGCCACTTTGTCAGCCCCTACCACTCCAGCTCGGACACCATCCCGAGCCAAGTCATGGATTAACATATACGACCCCAGCATGAATCCAAACTCTATAATACCAAAGAACATTAACAGCAAAAGAGGCATCATTATGGCCATTTCCACCATGCTCTGGGCTTTTTTAGAATGGAATAGTTTTCTGACAATCTTTTTCATAAATTTCACCACTTTATAAAATAAGCGCTTACCGCTCCCAGGGCGATTGCCAAAGCGTAGGGAAAACTTATTCCGGAGTTGTTTGTTTTTATGGTCTTCTGCAATTTCTGCATCTTGAACAAATGCAGAATCATACCTGTCCATAGACCTCGCAAAGTCTTCCCTAATTTCCCTTTATTGATCAACAGGATAACAGCAATCAGTCCGCCCCACAAAGCCATGGCGATAAAGGTGTGGAAGGCAAACAAGTATCCTTTGAAGGCACCAACCACACCCAGCAGTTTGACGTCTCCGGCTCCCATGCCCCTCAGTGCGAAAGGTATAAAAAGCAGGGCTATTCCGGCGGCAAGTCCTTGCAAAGAGAATAGAACCCCCGGCATGCCACTGGTATAAAAGTTACATACCAAACCGAGTATTAATCCAGACAATATTAAACCATTTGGTATACGCTTTTCCCGCTGATCAAATACAACGGCAGGTATTAAGAGCGCCAACAATACAAAATCGCTCCAGACAAAATCAATATAATTAATAATAACAAGTCTCCTTAAAGCCCCTGTTAAAGACTCCGGTTATGCCCTGCATCAAGGCAAGGCATAACCCAGAATCAAAACCTCTGATAAATGAATTATGGTGTTTCTGTCTCTATCGTAGTCCCAATGTCTTCAGCTTTATCGCTAATTTGATTACCCAATACTCTGAAGCCAACAATACATACTAATGCGACGAAAACCAAAATCAGCGCATACTCAGCCATACCCTGTCCTTCTTCTTCAAGGACCAGTCTTTTCAGGGTGTTCAGCATCCTTTCACCTCCTCTGCAAAAAAATACAACTATAGCTTTATTTTCCCACATCATCAAAACTCTGCCTAGCCGAATTTTGTAATATTAGGGCGGTATTTACCGGACCCTGAGGCAAAAATCGGCTCGGCTACAGCGGAGGTAATAGAAGAGGGAAAATAAGGCAGTCAACCCATTATTAATATCGTAATAAAATTGACTACTCCAATATAGGACAAAGGATTCATTTTATCGCATGTTTCTACAATAATTAGTCATTTTACCTGATAAAAGCACAATAATCTCATCGATATTGCCATATATTGCAGTTTAAAGTTATTATAGGAATATGGAATAAATGGCTGCAAGCTAATTTTTTCCCGAAATCTGGGAGGGTCCGGCTTTTATGAGAAAAGAAGTGGTTAAATGCCTGCTATTGGCTTTATTGATGTTTTGCATTTTGACTATCGCTGGTTGTGCAAAGCCTCAACCCAAAGAACAAATTATCCAGGGCTATGCACTGGCCTTCGCGGAATTGGGCACCCTGCCTATGAGCAGGATCGACCTGACATATTCTGCTGATGCGGCGTCTCTAGCGAATAAGACTTTCGATTTAGGCATTTATCAGGGCGGCTCCCGAATCGCAAACACGGTGATGAAAAACGGGGATAAATTCCAGAAGGATCTGGAACCGGGCAGCTATCAGGTCAAAGTTGAAAACCCGGAAAACTATTATTTCGTTTACCTACCCGCTGAAACAGTTGAACTGGAGCAAGGCATCGGCCAGGTCTATGCTATGGTGGTCAACTCCAAAAACAGCACCGATACCTCGCAGCCGGTGAAGTGGGAGGTTTGTTATACTGAAGCAGGCAGTCCGGCCGGCAACACGCCTTTAACAGGCGGTGAGATCCCCGCCCTCAAACCCGGAGAGATGTTCACTCTGCGCTACAACCCGGAGCAAAACCCCAACCCCAAAGCAGGCAACTATATGTTCAGACTGATCAATCCGGCCAGTGATATTAACCAGAAGGAATGCTGGAGCGGAGCGGTGTATTGTATTGGGCCTATCAAACCTACCAACATATCGGTTAACCTCTTGCCTAACCCGGGCAAGCTGGTGGTGGGTATAAAAACTACCGGAGCCGCCCCGGCAGGTGCGGTCTATGAGTTTGTAGTCAATGATGTTGATAATAACCGGGAAGTGAGCCGCAACAGCTTAAGGGCTGGGGAGAGTATCGCCGTATCCCTGCCGCCGGGAACTTATCAGGTGACGGAATCCCAAAACGGCGGGGCCTTATCTTACAGCAAATCCATCGAAGGGAATATATCTATAGCTTCCGGGCAAAGCGTTTATCTGACTATAAACAACCGTTTCCCGGCGCCGGTGAAAGGCACGCTGCAGATAACTAAAAATGTGGAAGGACCGGCTCCGCAAGGAACTGCCTTTGAGATTAACATCAGCGGGGCTAACGGCAGTATAAGACGCAGCATACAAGCCGGGCAGACCATATCGGTGGAACTGGCTCCGGGAACTTATGAAGTAACCGAAACCAACAGTGGAGGAGCAGCCCAGGTGAGAAAGTCCCCTCAGGGCGGCATTGCCGTTTACTCCGGCCAAAACAGTGGAATAGTCATTACTAATGTTTATTCCGTTTACCCTTAATGCTTCTAAAAACTGCCGCCGATAGTATTGACTTTGGTATTAAGAGCCTGACCGAGAAATTGATAGCCTACCATGGCAACAATAGCTATGAACATACAGATCATGACATACTCGGCCATGCCCTGCCCTTCTTCCTCATGTATCAGACGATTAATTATATCCATCACAGATGCCTCCCTCACACCAAAGATATATTACTTTAATTAACATCGTAAAAAATCGACATTTACATTAATTCAAATGATCTCCTTATTTTAGCGCCCCAAGTAACCGGATTATGCCGATAAGTATTTTACTCTCAATACTCGCTCCTGGCTTTAAAGCCCCGGCCATAAACTTCTATGCTATTGGTAATAATCATAAAGGCGGATTCATCTATGGCAAAGACCATCTCTTTCAAGCGCGGCAATTGCATTCTGCCTACAGTCACCAGGATTAGCATCTCATTCTGTCCGGAGTAAGCGCCCTGGGCGGGCAGATAAGTACAGCCGCGGTGTAAATGGTGCAGAATGGCGTAGGCGATTTCCTCATAATGAGGAGAAATAATCAAAGTGGTCTCCGTTACGCCGAGCCCGGCTTCGACCTGATCTATGACCTGGGATGAAACGAAAATAGCGATGGCGGAATACATGGCTACACTGATATCGATTACCAGTGCCAACAACCCTACTACAAAAATATTCAAGACCAATGAGGTTTGCCCAATATTGAATCCCCACAACCGCTTCACAATAATGGCTATGATATCAGTTCCACCCGAGGAGGCTTTGCTGCGAAAAATAATCCCCAATCCCAATCCGCTCAATACACCGCCTAATAAGGCCGAAAGCAGCGGATCCCCGATTAGGAAGGGGAAATATTTGAACACATACAGAAATCCCGCCAGAGCCAAAACCCCTAACAAGCTATAGATGGTAAAACGGGAACTGATGAAACGATACCCGGCCAGAAATATGGGTATGTTCAATAGCAGGATCCAAATCCCCACCTCGATTCCGGTGGAATAGCGCAATAGGATAGCGAGCCCGGTCACGCCGCCAGTCAGCAGATTAGCCGGCACTAATATGCATTGAATCCCCGCCGCCGCAATGAGCGAGCCGATTACAATTCCCAGTAAGTCCTGCCAGGTGATGCGTTCTATCCATTTGCTGAAGTTAGGCCGCTGCAAAGCTATCTTCATGGAAGCCTCCTTAATAAATACCATAATTAGTTTATCCTCGATACTACACATTTTAAGCAGCATATTCAAGCCTGGTTTTTTGGCCTGCCTGCAAAATATAGTACAATAGTATAAATTGACCTCAGGGTGGAATTTATTTATGCAGGATATACGCTATATCGCCACTGCGGCCTTTGGCCTGGAAGCGATTGTGGCTTACGAATTAAAACAACTGGGATATACCGAAGTAAAGGTAGAAAACGGGCGGGTTGCTTTTCTCGCCGGAGCAGATGCGGCGGCGCGCTGCAACCTGTGGCTGCGCAGCGCGGATCGCTTGCTTATAGAGGTAGGGCGCTTTTCAGCCCGCAGCTTCGATGAGCTGTTTGAAGGCACCCGGGCTTTGCCCTGGCAGGACTGGCTTCCCAAAAACGCCCGTTTCCCGGTAAACGGCAAAACCATCAAATCTCAGCTCTATAGCGTGTCTGATTGTCAGGCGATAGTAAAAAAGGCCACCGTGGAAAAACTCAAACAATCCTACCCGCAGAAATGGTTTGCTGAAGACGGTCCGCTTTATCAGCTGGAGGTTTCCATATTAGAAGACAATGTGAGCATCACCATGGATTGCAGTGGAGCGGGACTGCATAAACGCGGTTATCGCAAAGAACAGGGGGAAGCCCCGCTCAAAGAGACCCTGGCGGCTGCCATGGTTTCCTTGAGCCGCTGGAAAAAAGACAGACCCCTCATAGATCCTTTTTGCGGATCAGGCACTATCGCAATTGAGGCGGCCATGATAGCCTGCAACATCGCTCCGGGGTTGCGGCGCAGTTTCGATGCCGAACACTGGCCGCAATTCAGCCCCAGGATATGGTCTGAGGCCCGGCAGGAAGCTCTGGACAGCGTGAAGATTTATAATGATTTGGGCATTGAGGGTTTTGACATCGATCGCAGTTGCATCAAGCTGGCCAGGTCTAACGCGTTGCGAGCCGGGATAGCAAAACAGATCAGCTTTAGAACCGGGGCGGTCCGGGAGCTTAAGTCCCCATTCCACTACGGATACCTGATCTGCAACCCGCCTTATGGGGAGAGGCTGCTTGATGACAAGCAGATTAAAAGCGTTTACCAGGATCTGGCCAAAGCATGGGCCCAATTGAATACCTGGTCAGCCTATATATTGACCCCGTATCAAGGCCTGGAAAAGGTTATGGGCCGGAAAGCCGATAAACGCAGGAAACTGTTTAACGGGCGCATTCCTTGCACTTTTTACCAATTTTACGGGCCTAGGCCCGAACAAATAAAAGGGCCTTTTGCTATGCAAATGGATCAAAGCCAAAAAGTTTTTACACCCCGGTGAGGGATAGCAATCGCCTTACTTGCAGCTGAATGTGCAATAGACTTGCAATTGCCGCATACTGCAATGAATAACTGAATCAATATGTCAATAAAAGGAGAAAATAAACCAATACTCTTTGGGGATAGGTATCATTTGGCATCCATGACAAAACTCTAGACTGTTGGAGGTTATCATGATAGCAGCGATCTTGGCAGGCGGCCGGGGCGTACGCCTGTGGCCGGAAAGCCGCAACCAACATCCCAAGCAATTCTGCAAATTGGTGGGCAATAAATCTATGCTCGATCATACCATCGATCGTCTCAAACAAGCCGGTTGCACTAAAATCATCATCATTACCGGCGATGATTTGCTGGCTTCAATCAACCGGCTGGTCAACAGCCGTGAGGATCGGGATCAAATAGAAGTGATGAGTGAACCCGAAGGAAAAAATACCGCACCAGCGGTTGGTATGGTTTTATCGCAGTATGCCCAGAAAAGCGATGAAGTTCTGGGCATATTTCCGGCCGATCATCATATACTGAACGAGCATGTGTTCAGCGACAGCCTTAAGAAGGCCAGACAGGCTGCAGCCAGCGGTCACATCGTAACCATCGGCATTCAGCCCGACCGTCCGGAAACCGGATACGGCTACATCGAAAAAACAAAATGGGAGGTAGGCAATATCGGAGAGGTTTATCAGGTCAACGCCTTTTATGAGAAACCCGATGCCGAACTGGCCCAAACTTACATACAAACCGGCCGCTTTATGTGGAATGCAGGTATTTATGTAGGTAGGATCGGGGTCCTGATAGACGAATTTCGCAAGCACCTGCCGGAAATCCATGCGGCGGCCAGTAATGGATATGACTATTATAAGCGGTCTTACGGCGAGCTGCCTAACATCAGTCTTGATCACGGAATCGCAGAGAAATCGGATCGCATGGCTGTGGTTCCGGCCGATATGGGCTGGTGTGATTTGGGCAGCTGGAACGCCCTCTCGGAAATACATCCTACTGACGGGCAAGAAAATGTCTGCGAAGGCCACGACATAATCGCCATGGACAGCCAGCGCTGTATTATCAAACAGACCGAGAAAACTATCGTCTTGTTCGGAGCCCAAGACCTGGTAGTGGTGGAAACGGATGATGTGATAATGGTGGCGGATCGCAACAAGTGCCAGAATATCCGCGACCTCACCGAAGTGCTGAAGAGCATGGGCCGCGAAGACCTATTATAAACCGGGCCTTGGACAGCATAATCCGATTTTTGCAGTTCATACGCCATTCCCTTTATTCGCTATAAGTTGAGGAGGTATTATCATGAAAAACATTTTCAGACAGTATGATATACGCGGTGTAGTAGGCCGGGATTTGGACAACCAAACCATGGATCAGATAAGCCGGGCTTTTGCGGCTATGGCCAAACAAAAAGGCTATGATACTGTTCTGGTGGGCCGGGATAACCGCAGCTCCTCGCCGCAGTTTCGTGATACCGTGGTTAACGCCCTGCAGGATTCAGGCTGCCATGTCATAGATTTGGGACTGGTCATCACTCCCATATTTTACTTTGCGGCCCGCTATCTGAACATTCCGGCCGGGATGATGATCACCGCCAGCCATAATGGAGGCGAATATAACGGCTGTAAGCTGCTCTTGGGCGAATCCACCATTTACGGTGAACAGATTCAGGAAATAAGGCGTATGGTCGAAAGCCAGAATTTTATCGAGGGCGCCAGGGGCAGCCTCAAATATGTGGACATCGCTGAAACCTATCGTAACAATATCAGGGAGCGCATTAAGATGGGCGCCAAAAGATTAAAGATCGTGGTGGACTGCGGCAACGGCGCCGCAGGTTTGTTTGCCCCCGAGGTATTCCGCAGCCTGGGCTGTGAAGTAATCGAACTCTACTGTGAATCCGATCCCAGCTTCCCCCATCACCATCCCGACCCGGTTAATCCCGACAATATGGTCGATCTGATTAAAGTTGTACAAGAGCATCAAGCCGATTTAGGAATCGGTATAGATGGAGACGGCGACCGTCTGGGAGTTGTGGACAGTTCCGGCAATATGATCTGGGGCGACCTCTTAATGATATTGTTCTGGCGGGACATCTTGCCCCGCTATCCCGATCTTCCCTGCATAGTAGAAGTCAAATGCTCACAGAGCTTAATCGATGAGATTGTCAAACTAGGGGGGGAGCCCTTGATATACAAAACCGGCCATTCGCTGATCAAGGCAAAAATGAAGGAAAGCGGAGCTATTTTCACCGGGGAAATGTCAGGTCACATGTTCTTCGCCGATGAGTATTATGGTTTTGATGACGCACTTTATGCAGGAGCCCGCCTTCTGGCTTTATTGTCCAAAAACGATGCCGATATTACGGAAATGCTGGCCGACATCAATATTTACTACGCCACACCGGAGATTCGCGTGTCAAGCAGTGATGATGAAAAATTTCAAATAGTAGAAGAAGTCAAAGCCTACTTTAAAGATAAATATCCCATCAATGACATTGACGGCGCGCGGGTCATGTTTCCGCATGGCTGGGCACTGGTCAGGGCCTCAAATACCGGTCCGGAGTTGATTGTACGCTGTGAAGGCAAGACCCCGGAGTATTTGGAACAAATCAAAGCTGAGCTTTTCGCCTGTTTACAGAAATTGGGTTTAGAAGTAAATTCACTCCAGGCCTGCCAGGTATAAATCTTCGGATTCTCAGGGAAGACTTACATTAATGTACCTGTTTATCAAGGTGACGACAAGGAGTGAATAATGTGAATTTTTTAAATGTGGGAACATATCCCCCTAAACAGTGCGGGATTGCTACCTTCTCCATGGATCTAAGAGAGAGCCTGCTTTTCAATGGGCATCAAGTGACAGTATTGTCTGTTTCCGATAATTCTTATGACTACGACTATCCTCCCGAAGTACTGTTCAACCTCAGACAGGATCAGTTGGCAGAGTACTCACGGGCCGCCGCTTTTATCAATTCTCATCCCAGAATAGATATGGTAATCATACAGCATGAATACGGAATATATGGGGGTTCAGACGGTGATTACATTATTGATCTGGTAAAAAATCTGCACAAACCGTATATCCTGATCTGCCATACCGTATTGCCCCACCCCTCCAGCCATCAAAAGCATATATTGGATATGCTCTGCTATCACGCCAGCGGTATTGTTGCCATGACCAGGCATTCTGCGGGTCTTCTGACCGATCTCTATGAGGCGCCGGGCGATCTCATCAAAGTGATTGCCCACGGGGTTCCGAATTTCAAGAAGCAGGATGCACGGATTCTCAAGCGCAAATACCATTTGGAAGGCCGGGATATCATCAGCACCTTTGGGTTAATCGGCCCAGGCAAAGGATTGGAATTGGGTATCCAGGCCTTTGCCCGTATAGCTCCGGATTTCCCCAATGCCAGATATCTGATCCTGGGTCAGACCCACCCCATGCTGGTAAAAAATGAAGGCGAAAAATACCGCAACATGCTGGAAAACCTGGTTGGAGAACTTAATTTAGATGATAAAGTGATATTTGTAAATAAATTTTTGAATGATGAAGAACTGGGGCAATATCTTTACCTCACCGATGTGTATTTGAGTCCATATCCCAACCGCGATCAGGCGGTCAGCGGGACTATGGCCTTCGCTCTGGGATGCGGCCGTGCCATAGTCTCCACTCCCTATGCATATGCCCGCGAAATGCTGGCCAACGGCATCGGCATGTTGTCCAAGGGGACCAATCCTGAGGAACTGGCCCGATTATTAAAGAAGGTTCTTTCAGATCGCACCTTAAAAATGCGCCTGCAGGATAAAGCCGGGCGTTTGGGAAAAAGCTGGACCTGGTCTAACATTGGCAAGCAATATATAAATCTGGCCCATAGTATATTGCGCCCTGAACCGGCCACCAGCCAAGATGGGGGTAGCGTCAGTTATGCTAGATGATCGGCATCTGCGGAAAATGACCGACGATGTAGGCATGCTGCAATTTTCCGAACTGTCTCACCCTAACTTCAGGAGCGGCTATACCCTGGATGATAACGCCCGGGCCTTAATAGCGGCCTTATATCTTGAGGATGGGTTGGAGCTTGCCCTTAAATACGCCCGCTTTATGTATACGGCACAACGGCCTGATGGGAGTTGGGCAAATCTCTTTAACAACGGCCGCTTTTTGCCGCAATTCAACTCCGAAGACAGTATCGGCAGGGCTTTGCTGGCCTGCAGCCTGGGTATGTACAGCCCTGATCCGGAATTGGCCGCTCTCTGTGAACAAATGTTTAGTTCCAATCTGAGCAAAGCTTTAGAGTTCCGATCCCCGCGCGGCACGGCTTACGCCCTGTTAGCCATGTGTAAAGACCCCGGTACTGAACATTACGATCAACATTTGTTTACAGAGCTTACGTCCCGTTTATTAGCCTTATACAACCAGCACCACGGCCGCGGCTGGTACTGGTTTGAAGATTATCTGACCTATTGTAACGGCATAATACCCCAAGCCTTATTCGCGGCCTGTGAGCTCAGCAATAATAGAAGAATCCACAAGGTCGCATATGAGAGTATGAATTTCCTCAACGGCATTCTGTTCCGCAACGGCCGGCTGGATATTATCGGCAATGCCGGCTGGTATCACCGTGAGGGCAAAATCCCGGTCTATGATCAACAGCCAGTTGATGCCGCTTCGATTATATTTGCCTGCTATGAAGCCTATCATGCTACTGGCAGTCGTGATTACCGCGATCTGGCTTACCAAGGGTATAAATGGTATATGGGTGATAATGTTCAGAAGATGGCACTCTACGACAACCAAACCGGAGGATGTTTCGACGCCCTTACGGCCAGTGGGGTAAATCAGAACCAGGGGGCTGAAGCCGTGCTCTCATTGCTCTTGAGCACCATGCTCTTACTGGGCAGAATGGAACAGAAATACGACGGAAATCAAGCCATCCTGGCCAACCTTTCCTAAAAATAAAACGCGCCCGGGTAATTTTTTGCTCAGGCGCGTTTTTCTTTTGGGCTCAATTATGCCCCTTATTTGCTGCGATAATCCTCCGGAATTAAATCAGCCACCGTAGCGGTGGCCACCCCGATGCTGGTGTCCGCAGCACCGTAATAGACCATGACCAGGTCATCATCATCCAGTATATCCTTTTCCGAATCGCTTACTGCGCCGCAGGTAAACACCACATTCGGCACCCAGGCTCCGCTCAAACCGATCTCATAATCTTCCTCAGGCTGTAATATCGGGTTGGGCGAGCGGTAGATCACCCTTTGAGGGTCATTCAGATCGACCAGCAAAACCCCCAGACTATACACATAATTGTAGTCAACCCCGTGATAAATAAGCAGCCAGCCGTGCCTGGTCTTTAGCGGTTGGGCTCCTGCTCCAATCTTCAGGGAATCCCACATCCGGCCCGGCCGCGGCCCCAGGATGATAGCATGTTTTTCCTTCAGCGGGAAGCGTATCTCTTTGGTGTAGGTGACCCAGATGCTGGGTTCGATGCGATGATATACGATATATTTACCGCCGATCTTTTCGGGGAACAAAATGGCATCTTTATCCCAGATATTTTTAAATGCCAGCCCCTCTCGATTCCAGGCCCGGTAGTTGCCAGCCAGGAAATCATCCAGGGTTATCGAGGCCGCTGCTATCTGAGCTAAATTACCGTCATAGGCGGTATAGAGCATGATGATTTTGTTCTCGACTACCACCAACCTGGGATCCTCGCATCCCATGCGCTCTTCCGGGGTAGAAGGCGAGAAAATCGGCTCGGGCAAACGCTCCAATACATTATATCCATCGGTAATGGCCAAACCGATGTGAGAAATGCCGTCTAAACCAACCCCGCGATAAAACAAATACACTTTATCCCCGAAGCGCAGAGCCCCGGTATTCAACACATATTTGGCCTCCCAGGGGTTTTCCTCAATGGGCTCCAGGAGCGGATTGGCAGGATGCCGGACCAGGTTTTTACTGGGCTGGTTGGTAGTCTCCTGTACTACCACAGTGACATCTTTGGGTCTGGTGGGCAAGAGCGTATCGAGGAGATTTTGATTGCTCTTTCCGGCCTGAATCATGCGGTAAACAATTTGCATGATGTTTTCGGGGTCATACCCTAATTCCGAATAAAGGGTTTCCAGGAAATCATGATTAAACCAGCGGTTCTCCACGGTAGTAGTCCAGGTACCCGGAATCTTTAGCCCGCCTTTAAAACTATAGCTGGCCCAGCTCCAAGCGGTACAGGTAAGAAAAGTTCCTTCTTCCAGAACCTGCGATAGGCCGTACCCTTCAGCCATGAGGTGAAATAAGCGGGCATAGTCAGGCCGGTCAGTCTCTTCTAATTTAACTGCCAGGGCTTTGATTTTGTTCACCAAACAGCGATGATGATGGTTTTCAAAAATATTGTGTATCGAAAATTCCTCGCCCTTATGCAAAATCTGTAGTGAATTGCGCAGTTTGGCGCCGATATTCTTGCGTTCCCCGACATTTTGCTGAAAGAGTTGAGAATAATGTTCGGCAACTGCCAGGCGGCGCAATATGCTAGTGAGGTATCTCAGTTTGGGATACTTGCCTCCGGTCCCGGGTTGAAGGGCGCGAAGCGTGATGCGTCCGGTTATATGATTGGCATTGGAAATTTTGCCGCGCCCCAGAATGCCTAATTGTATTTGTTCCGGCATAATCAGGATTTTAATCGGCACCCATTCAAAGTTCTCGGGTTTGAGGGTCTCGGCTAGCCAGTTTACATCCCGGTCGGTATAGGAGCGATCTTCTATGAGATTGGCATAGGTTACGGCGTCGCGGGGATCGACCATTTCGATCAACTGTTCCGGTTTGTAGTATCCCAAAGGTATCATGAGATTGATCGGGGGAAACCTGACCAGCATCTCTCTGATCTTGTCAATATGCACAGTAAATATCGGCTTGCTTTCTACCAGGTTGAGCATATTGGAGACAAACTCGCTCAGGCCTTTGCTGCTGCTGAGATCGCCGGGCATGACTTTATCGGCCGCCTGCTCCAGCTGCTCCATGAAATGCTCCACCCCGCCTATCAGGTCAAGGGCTTTTCCTTTGACCGGCAATCCCAGCCCTGCGCCGATAAACTTGGCAAATTCTTCATTATAGCTCTTGCGCAGGTTTCTAAAAATATTGTCGGTCTGTACTATACGGCCGTCTTTGCCCCGGATTTTTTTGGGAATAACCAGGGGCTTGCCAGGCACGTATTCCATGTACCCCAGTGGAATGAGGGCCGGTTTGACCTGTTCCTTTTTGCTCATCCAGCGCCGGGTGAATTCAGGTTTGCAGCAGAGCAATTCGTCGGTCAATTGCCGTCTTATAGAATCCATTTTGGAAACCAGCAAAGCATCCTGTTCGCTGCACTCCAGTTGCGGGAATAAAGCCTTAAACTGCTGCATCTGCAGAACATAACTGGCTACACGGCCATTATATAAAGCGGTCAATAAGTCCAAGACCTGAACCCGATTGGCCTCATCTAAACTGTAGGCTATAGTCAGTTCGGTCATTATCTTCACCCACAGGTCATTGTCCAGATTGAAGCTCTCCTCATTCAGCCCGGTGATCTGCTGAACCAGTTCATAACTGAAGAGATTGGTCATTAAATCATAATAAAGCCTCAGTCCTTCATGAAAGCTGTCCAGGAGTTCATCCACATCATGATATCCCAGGTCGGGACGTTTTATATCGCTGTTGGCCAGGATGTCGGCCACCTTGACCACCAGGCGGTCCTGCACCCAGACGGCCGTGTCGCGATTAGCGGCTTCAAATACGATCTGGGCAGTATCCCTGAATACCCGGTTGCGTTTTTGCAGGGAGGCAGGTTTGACATCGCCATTCAGGCTGACTTCGCAGATAACCTTATTCCAGCATAAGGCTCGGGTGATCAGCCAGAAATCTATTCCGTAACCATAAATGCCCTCCCCCCAGAACATAGCTTCATGGGCCAAATCTTCCACCAGATCATGGCTAATGGCATAAATGCCGCCTAAAGGATCAGTCATGCGAAAGCCGTAAAAAGTTTCGATCACCGGTGAAGCCAGCATATGGGCGATACTGTCAATACCCATATGACGCCTCATGCTTCCCACTACCATGTCGTAGGGCCCTTGAATGGGATTTAACAGGCTTTCTAACCAGTCTCCCTGAATGCCTGGTCCCTGGGAGGTGATCATATTGGCGCTGAATAAGATCAAATCGGCTTCCAGGCGCTTGCTGATCTCAATAATGGCACGGATACTAGAACCTCTTCCGCTGCAGTGGCCGGGCAATACAAATTCTAAATGCGGGTGTTTAAGTTCCAATTCTGCAATGTCGTCCAGGAAGTCAATAGCCGTATGATCGCCCACCATTAACAGCAGTTGCCGCTTGCCTATCCATGAAGTGAGGATCTGATCAACCGAATGCAATAAGGCCAGGAACTGCTCCTTCTCCTCATGAAAAGGTATGCCGATGACCAGATCATAACTTCCCATCTCCTTCAAACGGGGGGTGACTCTGGCTATGCTCTGATCAAATGCTTCTTCGCATTTCAGTACAGTCAATTGAGTCAAGACATGTTCCTCCTTACCGTGCACTAAAAGTTGGCATCCTGCAATCATTATGTGCATTTAATAAGCCGAATATGAAAGTATTTGCAAGACAAAACCGGCCGGAGCCGGTTTGGGAGAGTATTCCGCATAACCTATATTTTTTGATAGCGGCTTGCCTTTTTACCGCCAGTCCAGGCAATAAAATAAGACCGCCCGGGATCATTTATTACCTGGATTTGGCGGTCTCAAACGATTGGGATCAGCCGGAGACTGCCGTTTCGAGTTCGGACACCAGGCGGCCAAAATAATCCAACGCGGATTGAACCGGCTTGGGCGAAGTCATATCCACCCCGGCCTTTTTAAGCAGCTCTACCGGATAATCTGATGAACCCGACTTGAGAAACTCCAAATAGCGTTTGACAGCGGCCTCCCCTTCATTCTGGATCTGTTCCTTGATGGCGGTGGCGGCGGAAAAGCCGGTGGCATATTTGTACACATAAAAGGCTGAATAAAAATGAGGAATTCGAGCCCACTCCATTTTGATGTCTTCATCCATCACCACGTCGGGGCCGTAGTAGAGCCGGTTGAGATCCAGATAGCTGCTTTTCAATGCCTCGGTGGTCAGGGGCTTGCCCTGTTCAACCATTTCATGGATGATCTTTTCGTATTCAGCGAACATGGTCTGGCGGTATACGGTGCCGCGGAACTGCTCCAGATAATGGTTTATCAGATAAATGCGCTCCTCACGGCTGTTGCTGCGTTTGAGCAGATAGTCGATCAACAGCGATTCATTGACGGTCGAAGCCACCTCGGCCAGGAAAATGGTGTACTGACTGTATACATAGGGCTGATGGCGGTTGGAGTAAAAACTGTGCAGGGCATGTCCCATCTCATGAGCCAGGGTGAAAACATCGTCTAATTTGTTATCATAATTCAGCAGGACATAGGGATGGGTATCGTAGCATCCCCAGGAATAAGCGCCGCTGGTTTTGCCCTGGTTTTCATAAACATCTATCCATCCCCTGGTAAAACCGCTTTTTAAAATACTGAGGTATTCCTCACCCAGTGGCTGTAGGGCTTCTAAAACCTGCTCCCGGGCTTTATCATAGGGGACTTCCGCCTGGTATTCCTTCACCAGAGGAACATAAATATCGTACATGTGCAGTTCATCCAGGTTTAGAATCTGCCGGCGCAGTTTCAAATAGCGGTACATATCGTTCATATAACTGTGTACCGACTCAATCAGGCGATCATAGACCTCAACTTCAACATTGTCCTGTTGGAGAGAGGCATGCAGGGCTGAGGGGTATTTGCGGACCCGGGCATAGAAGACGTCTTTTTTGACACTGGCTGACAGAGATGAAGCCAGGGTGTTTTCCAGCTTTCCGTAAGCGCTGTAAAGAGCGTGAAAGGCCTCTTCGCGCACCCGGCGGTCATGGCTTTCCATGAACCGGCCATAGCGCCCTTTGGTGAGTTCCACTTCCTGACCGTTTTCATCCCGGATCATTCCAAATTTGATATCCGCGTTGTTAAGCATTGTAAATATGTTGCCGGCTGCCAGGGACAGATCGGCGCTTTGGGCCAGGATCTTTTCCTCGGGCTGGGAGAGCACATGCTCCTTTTGCCGGAAAATCTCATCAAACATATGCCGGTATAGCTTCAAGTCTTCGCATTCTTCCATGAATTGGTTCAGGATTTCTTGCGAAATTTCAGTCAATTCAGGGGTTACGAAAGACATAGTGCTGCCGGCTTCGATCATCAGGGTTTCCGCACGATCATACAGGGCTTGATAACGATTATCGGCATTATTCTCATCACGGCGCATCTTGGCGTAAACCACCAATTTCTCTCCCCGGCGGTCGATCGATTCTATCTGCTGAAGAGCGCTCAAAAGCTGCGGGCCCGATTGCCCCAGAGTCCCCTGTAACTGCGCAGCTTTGAGCAGCATGGTTTTCATCTGCTCATAATCATTTTCCCAGGCGGCATCATCATTATAGATGTCTTGAAGGTTCCATTTGAAGCGAGCCTCTATTTCATCTCTTTTCGGGCTATGGTTCACTGCCATCCTCCTTATCGCGGTAATTTTTGCGTTCATGGTTATGTTATCCATTATAAACCTTTTCTTTTCTAGTATCACCCAAGCCCGGCCCCTATATGACACACGGGGATCTTTTCCTCGAGTCTTTTTTGAGTCAAACAGGCATGGGGACGGTTCTTTTGCCTGCCCCGGCAGGCAAAAGAACCGTCCCCACGTGCCCCTGTATGTGCTATTTAATGTTATAGCGCCCGATGGAGCGCAGCCGCTGATAGCGCTGTTCAGGAAGATTACCGCCCTTTTCCATCACCTCATAGAGATTTCTGGCTATGGCTTCTTTAACCCTGGCTATGGTTTCTTGAGGATCGGTGTGGGCTCCGCCAATGGGTTCAGGCACAATTTCGTCAACGATGTCGAGATCTTTCAGGTCGAAAGCGGTCAATCTCAAGGCACCGGCCATTCCCTCGGCCTGATTAGCATCTTTGGCCAGAATAGAAGCGCAAGTTTCAGCTGAAGCTACTGAAAAAACCGAGTTGGAAAGCATGATCAGGCGGTCACACACCCCTAGAGCCAGTGCCCCGCCGCTGCCGCCTTCGCCTATAACCGTTGATATAATCGGTACACTCAGCCCGGATAATAACATGAGATCCTGAGCAATAGCCACAGGCTGACCGCGTTCTTCAGCACCGGCGCCTGGATAAGCCCCCTGAGTATCGATGAAGGTTAATATCGGCCGCCCGAATTTTTCAGCCTGCACCAGCAAACGATGTACTTTACGGTATCCCTCCGGATGTGGCATACCGAAATTGCGTTTGATATTTTCATTGGTGTCCTTACCGCGCTGATGGCCAATCACCGTCACCGGCATGCCGTTAAAGGCGCCGATTCCGCCTACGACAGCATGATCGTCCCCATAGAGCCGATCGCCGTGCAGTTCAATCCACTCATCACAAATATTGTCAAGATACTGTATGGTAGTGGGCCTCTCTGGATTACGGGCCAGAAGTATTTTTTCCCAGGGAGTGAGGTTCTGGTATTTTTGATCCCGGATGGCTTGTAATTTACTTTCCAATACCTTGATCTCACCGCTTAAATCGAAGTCCAAACTGCCCGATAATTCCACCAGTTCCTTGATTTTATCCTGAATATTCTCATATTTGTCTTCATAATCAAACTGTCTTTTAACCATGGTTACCTCCCAGGTGAAGCCTTAGGATCTGCCCGATCACAGCGGGCAATTCCGCTCGATCCACTACCAGATCGAGCATGCCGTGTTCCAGTTGGAATTCGGCGCGCTGAAACCTTTCCGGCAGACGCTGCCCCAAGGTCTGCTCAATCACACGCGGTCCGGTAAACCCGATTAAAGCACCGGGCTCACCGATGATGATGTCGCCCAGACCTGCAAAACTGGCTGGCACTCCCCCGACTGTGGGGTGGGTCATTACCGAGATATAGAGCAGTCCCCGCTTGTGGAACCTTTCCAGAGCCGCGCTGGTTTTAGCCATCTGCATCAAGGAAAGCATGCCTTCTTGCATGCGAGCACCGCCGGCCACCGCAAAGGTAATGAACGGGCAGCCCAGCTCCATGGCCTTTTCAATAGCCCGGCTGATTTTCTCCCCTACTACTGATCCCATGCTTCCCATCAGAAAACGCGAGTCCATTATTCCCAGAACCACCTGGTATCCCTGCACCCTGGCCACCCCGGTGATAATGGCCTCTTGAAGGCCGGTCTTTTCCCGGGCGTCAGCTAATTTTTCATCATATCCCGGGAATTCCAAGGGGTTGTAAGAACTGAGGCCGGTATCCCATTCCTCAAAACTGCCGGCTTCCGCAATCCAGCTTAATCGTTCATGAGCATTCATAGGAAAATGGTGCCGGCAAAACGGGCAGACCTTGAAATTTTCCTGCATCTCCTCCTCAGATATACCGGAAGTGCACTGCGGGCAGACTGCCTGCCCCGGCTTTGCCGGTCTGTACGGCAAGGCATCCTGAGGAACAGGTATATATTTGGTTTTTCCAAATGAACGTTTTAACATATACTCCTCCGGTTCACTCCTGGTCCTTCACCAGCGCAAACATAAACTCCCCACTGCAGACTGTCTCCCCATCAATAGTTATCTTTCCTTTGCCCTTGCCAATGCTTCCCTTGATAGCGGTGAGTTCAGTGCTGATCAACAAGGTCTCTCCGGGGAGGGCGGAGCGTTTGAAACGGATGCGGTCCACCCCGGCAAACATAGCGATCTGGCCTTGGTATTCCGGCTGAGACAACAGGGCGCAAGCCCCCACCTGGGCCATGGCTTCGATCATCAGAACCCCGGGCATAACTGGTTTGCCGGGAAAATGGCCGGCAAAAAACTGTTCATTGATGGTCAGGTTCTTAATGCCCACCGCTTTTTCCCCGGGGGACAGTTCTATCAGGCGATCCACCATCAAAAAGGGATGGCGGTGGGGAATAATTTTCATAATTTCATCCACATTAATATTCACGGTCATAAAGCTATACCTTTCTCACTAACAGAGCTGCGTTGTGGCCCCCGAAGCCCAGTGAATCAGACAGAGCCACCGACAGCGGTTTGGATCTGGCCACCAGAGGGGTATAGTCCAGATCACAGTCAGGATCAGGATTTTCCAGGTTTAAGGTCGGCGGTATGATATTATTCTGCAATGACAACACCGTGGCGATTAGCTCCACCGCACCGGCCGCTCCAAGCATATGGCCGGTAGCAGCTTTTATGGAACTGACACTGAGGTTGTAGGCATGCTGGCCGAAAATCGCCTTGATGGCCTTGGTCTCCATCTGATCATTTAAATCAGTTCCGGTTCCATGGGCGTTGATGTAATCTACTTGCTCCGGCTCTATACCGGCGTCAGTCAAGGCATTCTTAAAGGCCAGGGCTGCGCCTTTCCCGTCCGGATCGGGCTGTACTACGTGAACCGCGTCCCCGCTGGCTCCATAACCTATCAATTCAGCATAAATATGGGCGCCGCGTTGTTTAGCATGCTCCATCTCCTCCAGGATAACGATCCCCGAGCCTTCCCCCATTACAAAACCGCCCCGCTCTGCATCAAAAGGACGGCAGGCCTTGTCAGGCTCATCATTTCGGGTCGATAAGGCCTTGGCGGCACAGAAGCCTGCAATGGATATAGGCGTAACAGCTGCTTCCGCTCCGCCGGCAATCATCACCTCGGCTTCGCCCCGGCGGATAAATCCCAGAGCCTCACCGATGGAATTAGTTCCAGAAGCACACGCAGTAACAGTGCACCCATTGGGTCCGTGCACACCGAACAAAATAGATACCTGTCCAGAAGCCATGTTAGCTATCATCATGGGAATAAAAAAGGGATTGACACCGGCTACACCCCGTTTAAGCAAAACGTTATGTTGTTGTTCCAGGGTTTCGATGCCGCCTATTCCTGACCCTACCCATACACCTACCCGTTGCCGGTCAACGATTGAAAAATCTAGCGCCGCATCAAGGACTGCCTGTTTGGCGGCAGCACAAGCGTATTGCACAAACAAATCCATACGCCGGGCATCTTTACGGGGGATATATTTTTGCACGTCAAAGTTCCGCACCTGCGCAGCTATCCTGGTGGGGAACTGGCTGACGTCAAAGCGATCGATCAGGCCAATGCCACTTTTCCCAGCCAGGAGGTTGCTCCAGAATTCATCCTTATCAAGACCGACCGGCGACACCACCCCCAAACCGGTTATTACTACCCTGCGTTCCGGCATCCCATCACCCCTATTCTTAACTATCTGCTACAATTTAGCCTCAACGTACTCGACCACATCCTGTACGGTTTTCATCTTTTCCGCGGCGTCTTCCGGAATCTGAATGTCAAACTTCTCTTCCAAGAGCATTAGCATTTCTACGATGTCCAGCGAGTCTGCCTCCAGATCGTCCGCAAAGCTGGATTCCAGAGTAATCTGCTCCTCCGGGATATCCTTGATTTCAACAATAATCTTCTTGAGTTCTTCAAAAACTGACATGGCTTACATCCTCCTTTTATTGAACAGACTGAATGGTTCGAGACCACGAACCAATTTGAATTCAATTTAATTTTATAGGCCTCCCAGACCGCCGTCGACCCGGAGCAGCTGCCCGGTAAGATAATCTGCTCTGGATGATACCAGAAAAGCTACCACTCCTGCAACATCCTCCGGGGTTCCCAGCCGCCCCAGAACAATATTATCCGCTATCCGGGCAGTCTGTTCAGCGTTCAGCCGGGCGGTCATATCGCTCTGAATATAGCCTGGCGCCACCACATTGGCAGTTATACCGCGCCGGCCATATTCTTTGGCCAACGAATAGGTGAACCCAAGGAGTCCCGATTTTGAAGCCGCATAGTGGGCCTGCCCGGCATTGCCGCCGACGCCCACTACCGAAGATATGCTCACGATTCTGCCGTAGCGCTTTCTAACCATATGTTTAACCGCAGCCCGGCTGCAATAAAAGGCTGCATTTAAATTGGTTTTCAGCACCTGATCCCATTCTTCATCACTGATGCGCAGCAGCAGGTTGTCTCTATTGATTCCCGCGTTGTTGACCAGAATATCGATCTGCCCCAGGACTTTGACAGTCTGATCGACCAGTTCTTGGGCCGACTGCGAAGACGAGACATCAGCGCCCAATACTACCGCCTTGCTGCCCAGGGCTTCAATCTCCCCGGCGACCGCCTCGGCATCCCGGAGATTGGAGGCATTGACTTCAGCATCCGCCTGGCCGCTTTCATAATAATTAACCGCGATCTGGCAGCCGTCTGCAGCCAGGGCCAGGGCGATCGCTTTGCCTATACCCCGGGAACTGCCGGTTATCAGTGCAACTCTAGAACTCATATGGTCTTCACCTTCTCTATTACTTTTTCCAGGCTTTTCACATCATTCACCTGGCCCAGCAGCCGGTTTTTATCGATCTTTTTGATCAATCCCGACAGGGTGCTGCCCGGACCTACTTCTACGAAGTAATCAGCCAGGTTCATCATATAGCGTACACTCTGTTCCCATCTAACCGGAGAATAAAGCTGTCTAACCAGTAAATCCACGAATCGCGAGGCTGGATTGGCGGTAGCGTTTACATTGCTGACTACCGGCACCATCGGTTCTATCCAGTCTATAGCTTCTAAATAAGGCCGCAATTCCTCAGCAGCCGGTTTCATCAACTCGCTATGGGACGGCACACTAACTGCCAGGGGCATCACTCTGCCCCCGGATTCTTTCAGTCGTACCGATACCCTTTGCACCGCTTCACTGCCGCCGGATATAACATACTGGCCCGGGCAGTTGTAATTGGCAATAGCCACAATACCTTGATCCGCTGCGCAGGCTGTTTGCACAGCCTGATCATCCAATCCCAGGACCGCCGCCATGGCGCCTTCCCCCGCCGGTACCGCCGCCTGCATCAACCTGGCGCGGCGCTGCACCAGGGGTATGGCCTCTTGTAAAGATAAAGCCTGTGCACAAACCAGGGCGGAGTATTCTCCCAGGCTCAAGCCGGCCATAATTACCGCTTCAATACCCTGCTCTTTAAGCACCTCACCAGCAGCCACACTGCTGGCCAAAAGCGCAGGTTGGGCAAATTCGGTTTGATTCAGCTTATCGAGGGGCCCCTCAAAACAAAGCCGGCCAAGATCATAACCTGCCGCCGCGTCAGCCTGTTGAAATACCATTCTGGCTGACTCAAAATTTTCATAAAGGTCTTTGCCCATCCCCACCTGCTGTGCGCCCTGACCGGGAAACACAAATGCTAAGGTTGCCATGTTATTCCCCCAATCGTTTCTGCACCCTACGGGCGTCCTCAACCAGGTCTTTGATAATCTCGGCAGCCGGTTGAACACGATTGATTAATCCGCAAATCTGTCCCGCCAGAATACTGCCTTCGTCCACTTCACCCTTTACGGCTGCGGCGGGATAGCGCCCCCGTCCCAGTTCTTGCAGGAATTCCTTGGTGGCTCCTGATTCCTCGGCCTGCAAATACTGGCGGGTGAACCGGTTATGTATAGCCCGGACCGGATGACCGGTCTTGGCGCCGCATACAACAGTGGCCCGGTCCCGGCTTTGTATCACTTTTTGCTGATATGCGGCATGAACGTCACATTCGGCAGCGCAGATAAAGCGGGTTCCAATCTGAACCCCTTCAGCGCCTAGAGCCATGGCAGCCATATATCCCCGGCCGTCAGCTATTCCCCCGGCCGCAATGACCGGAATATCCACAGCATCAACTACCATAGGGACAATGCACATAGTGGTCATTTCCCCCACATGCCCGCCTGATTCCATGCCTTCTACAACCAGGGCATCCGCACCCAGGCGGCTCAGGCGTTTGGCCAAAGCCAGCGAAGCCACCACCGGCAATACTTTTATACCGGCACCTTTGAGTGCTTCCATATAACGCCCAGGATTTCCTCCTCCGGTTGTGACGACATTTACCCCTGAAGAAATCACTAAATCGACTACATCGTCGATATGAGGCGAAGTCATCATCAAATTTATCCCGAAGGGACGATCGGTAGCCTCTCTTACCTTGCGGATTTCTTTTTCCACCCAGGCTCGATCAGCGTCGCCAGCCCCAATCACTCCCAGGCCCCCGGCCTGGGACACAGCTCCCGCCAGTCCCCCCCCCGCAATCCATGCCATAGCCCCCTGCCGGATAGGGGACTGAATCCCTAACAGCGCGGTTACTCTATTCGCAAACATATTAATATTAACCCCTCCCCCAACGCAGCAATACACCACCAAAGGTCAGGCCGGCCCCAAAAGCGACCATCAAGACCAAGTCTCCGGCTTTTAAACGGCCTTCCTCTTGCGCCAGGGACAGACCTATGGGAATACAGGCAGCAGATGTATTGCCATACATATCCAGATTAATCAAGGTTTTTTCGGCAGGAATATTCATTCTCTTCATAGCGGTTTTTATTATGCGCATGTTGGCCTGGTGCGGAACAAATAGATCCACATCACTGTAGGCAAAACCCGCTTTTTCCAGCACTCTGGTGCTGATCTCCGAGGTTATGCGGGTGGCGAAGCGAAACACCTCGGGTCCATTCATTTTTAAATAATGCAGCCGGTTTTGTATGGTTTCCGGAGAAGCGGGCATGGCCGATCCTCCGGCGGGCAAGTTAAGGAATTTCCCGCCGCTGCCGTCAGCGCCCAAGATGGAACTCAAAATGCCATAATCAGAGGTTCCTTTTCCCATAACTGCCGCACCGGCCCCATCTCCAAAGAGGACACAGGTATTGCGGTCCCGGTAGTCAAGAATGCGCGACAGCGTTTCAGCGCCAATAACCAGAACATGCTGATAATCCTCTGACAGCAGATATTTGTGAGCCACGTCCAGGGCATAAACAAAACCCGTGCAGCCGGCTGAGAGGTCAAATGCAGCCGCATTGGTGGCCCCCAGAAGATCCTGTACTATGCAGGCAGTAGAGGGAAAGAACATATCCGGAGTGGCAGTGGCCACGATGATCAAGTCCAATTGCTGAGCGGAGAGTCCGGCCCTCTCCAGGGCCATTTTGGAAGCCTGATATGCTAAGTCGGAACATTTGGTTTGTTGATCGGCAATTCTTCTTTCACGAATACCACTGCGCTCAATAATCCACTCATCAGAGGTGTCCACCATTTGCTCCAGTTCTTGATTGGTAAGCCGGCGTTCTGGCAGGGCGTGCCCCACACTAAGGATTTGAGCTCTCACTGCTGAAACCACCTCATTTAGATATTAGCCCAAAATAATATGTACACATTTTCGTGCACATGGACGTTGAGGTTATTAAACCAATATTATTGATGAAAGTCAATAACAATTCCATTATTGCCTTATTTTTGACATTTAATTCCTTTTCTCTCATGGGATTTGGTTTATCGGCCAATAGTGCTTTTGACAACATAAATAACGAAATTTTTAGAAATTGCATGTTTGCTTATTTTATGGTGTAATATTCTAGTTATAGTAATATCGATTAGGAGGGTTCATAGTGCAGCTCCCGGAGTTAAAAATAGGCAACCTTAAACCCCGTTTTCCCATTATTCAAGGAGGTATGTCTATCAGGGTATCAACTGCGTCACTGGCGGCTGCCGTGGCCCGTTGCGGCGGTATTGGCGTGATCGGCGGAACCGGCGTAAGTTTGGACGATCTTCGTGATCAGATCCGTACAGCCCGCGCACTGAGCCAGAATCAAGGCATTATCGGCGTGAATATCATGTACGCGGCCCGAGAATTTATGCAGCTGGTCAAAACCGCGATCAACGAGCATATAGATGTTATTTTTACCGGGGCTGGCTTCTCCAGAGAGATTTTTAACTGGTGCAAAGAATCTCAGACGCCGGTGGTTTCGATTGTATCTTCCAGCCGTGCAGCTGTCCTGGCGGAAAAATCCGGGGCCGCTGCCGTGGTAGCCGAAGGTTGTGAAGCCGGGGGGCATCTGGGTACGGACCGTTCCATCAAGGAGATATTGCCGGAAATCAAGCAGGCCGTTAAAATTCCGGTGATCGCTGCCGGCGGCATCACCGACGGATACGATATGGCCGAGATGGTCCGCCTGGGGGCTGACGGCGTGCAGATAGCCACCCGTTTTCTGCTCAGCGAGGAATGCGACGTGGCTGATGAGTATAAACAAGTCTACTTGAATGCCCGCCAGGAAGATGTCATTATTATCAAGAGCCCGGTAGGACTGCCCGGACGCGCTATTAAGAATACCTTTACCGATCTTATTGCAGCAGGTGATGCTCCCATGTCCGAAGAGTGCGAAGCCTGCCTGCGCCATTGCTCAGGTGATTACTGCATTAAAGATGCCCTGTTGAATGCCCGTAATGGCCGGGTGGAAGAGGGTGTGGTTTTTTCTGGCGCCAATGTATACAAGATCAAAAGCATCTTGCCGGTAGCCCAGATTTTCGAAAATATTTTACTGGAATTCTCCCTGGCCTAACTGGTACACTGACGGCAAAACAGGTTATAAACTCTTTTGTTTAGATACCTAAACAAATTTGGGATAGCCCCAAAAGGCATCATATGACAGGGCTGCGCCTCCGGCTTCGTCCGGGCGAATCCTTCTCGATTTCCTCAACTACTAACCCCGGGAGTTGGGAATACGACCCCTTACTTATGCATTTCATTTTACCATGGCCTGCAAATGTTCCGGGTTAATTCTCTTTATGACCTATCCTCGTTATGTCCGCAGCTCAGGATGATGGTAAATTTCTCCACAAACTCCCCCTACCCTTTTTTAGTCTATCTCATTTTCAGCGAGCTTAATGCCGGGTTAATCTTATCAGCCGCGAGATCTAACCGGCACAGATATACAATCGGCTTGTCAATATATTATAATTAAGAAGTATTATGGCAAAAGCGAGTGCCGTAAGCTATCAACCCGACAGAATATATTAGAAAAGGGTTGAATCCAAAAACGTCCGTTGGCATCTGCCGGCGGTGAAAGAGGTGTGCTTTATGGAGTTGGGTAATAGGGTCATGATCACTCAAAAAGGTCATTTCTACAACAACTGCACCGGTGTTATAGTCGGCAAAAGAGGGTTGAGGGCTCCAGGAGATCCGATGTATTTATTAATGATGGAAGAGCATCGTAAAGTCCTGATCGTGCCAGAATCCATGCTGACTTTATGCGAAAACGATGATACCGATAAAGGTCCGAGCAGGTTGCTTTTTAGGCCCCGGGACAACTAAACAGGGGTATCAATCGCGTGAAGCAAAAGCCGCAGCCCATAACACAACGCTATTTTTATTGCCCTTTATGTGGAGGAGCCCTTAAATACCGCAATTATGATGAACACCCGCGTCTTACCTGCCAAGCGTGTGCGTATATACTGTATGAAAACCCCATTGTAGGCGTTGCTGCCATTGTATTTAACCAGCGGGGTGAAATTTTGCTGGGGCGCAGAAATGGGGGAAAATACTGCGGTTTGTGGTGCATTCCGTGCGGATATTTAGAGTATGATGAGGACGTATTTGACGGGGTAAAGCGGGAATTCAGGGAAGAAACCAATTTAATAATCGACATTGTCCGGGTATTTGCCGTGCAGTCAAACTTTCATGACCCGGAACGGCATACTGTAGGCATATGGTTTCTGGCCGAGGTGGTTGGAGGCGCGCCTCAGGCAGGTGATGACCTTGACATGGTCGCTTATTTCGCTTTGAATGAAATTCCCGCCCTGGCTTTTCCTACCGATCAGGCCGTTATTGAAATGCTGCACCGGGAAAGGTAGGAAAATTCCCGGTGCGTTCAGAGTTGCATGGCAACCGCAACATAGATTCAGCTATAATCATATCTGGGGAGGAGCGTTCTCATGTCTTGCATTTATCACCAGGCCGAAGAAACCATAGAAATCTGCACCTTATGTTTAAAGCCAATCTGCATAGAATGTGTTTTAATATGCCGTGAGATGGGATTTGACACTCTTTGTCCCAAATGCCTGCGCGCCATAACCGGCTGTTGGGTTGAACTGGATGAACGGGTTGAGCCTTAGTTAAACACACCGGGGCCGACCGTAATATCGGGTTCAAGCGTACGCTCAATACTTACTGCATCAAGGGCAGCAGTGAGTTGGATGAGACCAGGAGATGCAGCGGCGCCTGTTTTACTTCCACATTTAGAACCCGCGATTCGGACTTGATATTGCCCCGTTTTATCAGTTGTACCGTGGCGGTAAAATGCAGTTCATCAATCGGTTGCAGTGATTGGGTCTTCAGCCAGGCGATGGTTGGCAGGCCCTGCAACAACAGTTCTTTTCCTTCACCCTGGGTAACCTTTTCCAGGATGTAGGGATCTTCGTGAGCAATGGCCTCCAAAGCCACCTCTATGATTTGTTCGGCATTCAACCCTGTCAGTTGTTCTTCCAATACCCCGGCTGCTTTCCATACCATGACCTGATGGGCTGTATCCCTGCTGCGGGAGCTGTGAGTCATACTATCCCGAAAATGAATGCAGAAATGTCCTTTAAAATTGTTGCCTCGTATAGCCCCTGCGCCGTGCGGCATGCCATTCATCGACGCTGCCACCATCCGCCCGTTGTCCAGGGCGACTATTACTGCCCTGCGTTTCCAGGCCCATTCACCGCTGTATACCTTCTTCATAATGGCGGTGTCTTGCGCCGAGAGCGGCTGAACATCGGCGTGGTGATCTCCGGCCCGGCGCTGCACCCTAAAGCTCAGGCCCGTCTCATAGTCAACCACGGTAGCGCAGGCATAGCGGGGAAAAAGCGGATCTACTTCCTTCCAGCTCAAAAACTCTCCCGTTATGTGGGTCGGTGTGGGAGGCGGGGGCGGCTCGACCTCGGGTGCGGGTTGGCGCAAATAGGCTGTAGCGATGACAAAAAGCAATCCCGTCAATACAACAGTCAGCCATCCCCGGCGGATAGCGGCCCAAGCCATAACAAAAACCTCCCCGCAACAGATATCATCAGGCCGAATCATTAAATTATATTCTCACCCATCCTGATCATTCCACAATGTGACCCGTTTTTACAGGATGCCGGAAAAGAGCAGGCATATATTACCCGCCTTACTGACTGGGGGTGGCTGTGATTCCGCTATTGCTGCGCAGAGGAAGGCCTGCTCTGAGGGGGAAACATCTCCGCAAATTTGTCATGGGTGAGGTAACGGCTGATACGAATACGTGGTATTTCCAGGGCGGGACTTTGTGTGGTGGCCCAGCCGTATTTGACGGTTACAGCCTGCTGGTATCCAGCCTGTCTAACCGCATCGATAACAGTCTGGTCATATTCTCCACAAGGGTAGCAAAAGGAAGACACCGGTTGGCCCAGGTGCTGCTCCAGAACTGCTTTGGAACCGGCGATTTCCTCATTGAGGCGGGTAGATTCGAGGGTAGGCAGCAAAGTATGGGTTCTGGAGTGGCTGCCGATTTCCATGCCATGTGAGGCGATATCGGCGATCTGCTCCCAGCTGAGGTAGTTGGGATCGCCGGTGTAGTCGGCAATCACAAAAACCGTCGCCTTAAAACCGTATTTGCTCAACACCGGATAAGCGTGGTCGATAAAAGATCGGTAGGCGTCATCAAAAGTTAAAACTACCGGCTGGCCGGCTGGCGCATTGCCCCGGCCTTCCAACAAGGCCCTGCCTTCGGCCAGGGTAATCCCCGTATACCCGTTGTCATACAGGTATTTCATCTGTTCTTCAAAATTCTGGACCGCTACATACAAACCATTAGGCCCAGCACCGATTTCGTGATAAATCAGAATCTGCAAATAAGGAACCGCTTTACCAGGCGCGGCAGCCGGTTCGGGCGTATCCTTTGGCGCTGCCTGCGAGGCTGTTGCAGCGACCGGTTCTATTCCGGAGTCAGGCGCTGAAGCCGGGAAGGTAACAAAGGGCGGGTAGGCCTTGATAGAGGCGGCCGACCCTAAGGCTATGATCACAGTCAATAGAGCCAATACTATCTTTAGTGTTGGTGCTCGCCTTATCAAATCTTAATTTGCCTCCACTTTCCAAGCGATGCTTAATCCTATTACTTGTATTTGCCATTAAGTCTTTCAACAGTATAGCAGGATTAAAATTGCCTGGAAAGTATTGGCAGTTAATTTTGTTTGAAGTTATTTACTCCCTATATGGATCCGATAGCTCTTAAATGCGCCTGGAAAGTGAGCATAACCAGCGGGTTGGTCACTGACGAAATCTCCAGAACATGCCGGTCAAAGTCTCCGCCTTAAAGGGCAGTTTCAAGGCATGAATTTGCGCATCAGGATGCCTCCCTGCCGTTCTTTTAAGGGGCTTAAAAATAATGTTGGGCTAGTTTATCAAAGGCCGGCAAAGCCCTTTCGATGGTTTTAATATCGACGCAATAGGCCATCCGGAAGAAGCCAGGCATAGCAAAACCCCGGCCCGGCACCAAAAGAAGATTATACTCCAGGGCTTTTTGCACAAATGTTACGTCATCAGGCTCCGGCGATTTGGGAAACAGGTAAAAGGCGCCTTGCGGCTTGACACAAGTAAAGCCCAGCCCGGTGATGTGATTATAAAGTGTATCCCTGCGGCGTTGATATTCGTCCGTATCCGGGCCCTCGTCAAGACATTCCGCCACTACCTTCTGGAAAATGGAAGGGGCATTGACGTAACCCAGGGTGCGATTGGCAAATACCAGACCGTCGGTCATGAGCTCAACCGCTTCTATATTCGGGCTTACCGCAATATAGCCGATGCGCTCGCCGGGCAGAGCCAGCGATTTGCTGAAAGAATTGACAATAGCGGCATTCTTGAAAATGGTCATAAGATTGGTAACCCTGGCCCCCTCATAGACCAGTTTATAGTACGGCTCATCCGAGATGGCCAGGATTTCGGTGCCATACTCCTGCTCTTTAGCATTTATCACTGCAGCCATAGCCTGGAGGGCTTGCTGTGAATACACCACCCCGGTGGGGTTGTTAGGAGAATTGATGATGATGGCCCGGGTTTGGGGGGTGATGCTCCGGGCTAGAAGATCGGGATCGGGCAGGAAATCATCCCCGGTAGGAACGACCGCCGCTTTGCCGCCATGATTGTTGACATAGAAATGATATTCCACAAAATACGGCGCCAGCAAAATGACTTCATTACCCGGGTTGAGTATAGTCTTTAAGACCACATTGAGCCCCCCGGCAGCGCCGCATGTCATGATGATGTGCTGAGTCCCCAAGGGCAGACCGCTTTCCCGGGCCAGCCCGGCCGCGATCTTTTCCCGCACATCAGCATAACCGGCATTGCTGGTATAGCGGTGCAGGCCGGGGGTTTCGTCCACCACCAGTTTTTTCAGAGTGTCGCCGACCCGGGCGGGCGGTTCGTAATCAGGGTTTCCCAAACTGAAATCAAACACCTTTTCAGCTCCGTAAATGGCGCGCAAGCGCTCCCCTTCTTCAAACATAGCCCTGATCCAAGAGGCGTTATGCAGATCGGTTTTAATCTGTTCGGAAATCATTCAACCATCCTCTCTTTTATTCAAAATTGAGGGCGAAACCATACCCGGTTCAAAATCATTGGTCCGCCACCAGCATTTTCGAAAATAGCCGGACTGAATCCCGATCATCGCCTTATCACGCGCACCTCCTGAGGCGGCGCGGTATTGCGATATATTCCCAGGATCACCATCAAACCCTGTAATGACTATATCATGCCAGGCTAACACAGACCAGCTTGATGTTGCGACAGCTAACCAGTTTCTGTATTTTTGATGCAGTTGATACTATGCTATACTTTCCAAAAAGAGATTTGCACAGCGGAGGATTAATTATGCAGCCAGCCAAGGTTTACTTTACAGACTTTCGCACCCGCCCCGGCCGGAATATAATCAAGAAATTCCGCAGCCTGATGAACAAAGCGGGCTTAAGCGACATCGACTTCGAAGGCAAGATGGTAGCCATAAAAATACATTTTGGCGAGCCCGGGAACCTGGCTTATATACGGCCGAATTATGCAGCCGAAGTGGTGGCTTTAATCAAGGAACTCGGGGGCAAGCCATTCCTGACGGATTGCAGTACCCTGTACAGCGGACTGCGCAGCAATGCCATCGATCACCTCAACTCGGCCATGAAAAACGGTTTTTCACCCTTGGCGGTGGGCTGCCCGGTGATCATCGCCGACGGTCTCAGGGGCATCGAGTACCGGGAAATCCCCATTAACCTGAAACATTGCCAGACTGCCAAGATCGGCAGCGCGATTGCGGACGCCGATATCATCATATCCCTCAATCATTTCAAAGGCCACGAACAGACTGGTTTTGGCGGGGCCATCAAGAACCTGGGCATGGGCTCGGGATCCCGGGGCGGCAAGATGGAGATGCACTCCAGCTCAAAACCCCGCATTGTGGGCGAGAACTGTACGGCTTGCGGCATCTGTATAGACCATTGCTCACAGCAGGCCATATCCCTCTCCGAACAGGAGCAGGCGATGATAGATGAGGAAATCTGCATTGGCTGCGGGCAGTGCGTGGCTCTGTGCCGCTTCAATTCTGCACAGGTGGTTTGGGGGCAATCGGCTGAAGTAACCACTGAAAAGATTGCTGAATATGCCCTGGCGGTAGTCAGCGGCAAACCTAACTTCCATATCAACATCATTAATTCGGTATCCCCCAATTGCGATTGCTGGTCTCACAATGATGCTCCTATTGTGTCCGACCTGGGCATAGCGGTTTCATATGATCCGGTGGCTCTGGATAAAGCCAGTGTGGATATGGTTAACCAGGCACCGTTCTTAACCGCTTCAGTGCTGGCAGGCAAAGGCTGTGAACCTGGTGACGATAAATTCACCCTGATTCATCCCAACACCAATTGGCGGAAAGGCCTGGAATATGCACATCGGATCGGATTGGGATGTTTGGATTACCAGTTGTTGATCGAATCCTGATAAGCAACGCGGGGCTAGAGTTGATATGGGGTGGTGGAGGCAGACGGGTTTTCCTCCTGCCTGGCACTGTGAATGGCATTGCGCTGCCCTTTCATAATCCAGGCAACCAGGCGCCGGCGGTCTGTATCCCGTAATTGGGAAAACTGTATGGCAATGAAATAGCGCTGCGGCTCGTGGTCTGTTTTCTCCTGCACCCTGACTACTTTCCCCCAAACCGACAGGGGATCCCCGCTGCCGACATCGAGCAGGAAAGTGATAACCGCTCCGATATCCAGCTTTTTTTCCGTTGTGAAACTCAGGCCGCCGCCGCCGATATCCACCATGTGGTCTTGCCTGTACTCACTTTCGCTTAGCGGTGAAAAGCCCCGGAAATGAAACCATTTTAACCAGTCCCGGGTCTGCAGCCTGAACCATTGTCTTTTCTGCATCTGTCCATCCGGCAGTCGGGATACGTTTAGCCGGTTCTGGCGCCGCGGTTTATCATAAACGCGCTGTAATCCCTTTTTTTGCCTGATGGTGTACAATTTGAAGCAAGCCATCAGAAAAGCGAAAATAATCAAGGTTAAGGCCGGCCCCACCATGTTATTATAATCCCAGTGAGTATTCTCATTAAAAGTACTGTGCAGACTGCTGGAAAGCTCTCGCCAGGTCATCCCCGCCGTGGTTAACGGGTAAATAATCCCACCGGCAACTAAAAGACTTACTTGGAACAGGGCTTTCATAAATCTTCGCGGCCTTTTAGGATACATCACTACACCCCAATCCGGGAAATAATTTCTAACTATATCATATATCATGTGTCCCAGTCGTTCCCAGGATTAAATAGTCACTTACCCGGGTAGAGATGTCCTGCGATCAGGCCACATCTCCCCCCCGTACATACTTATCCCGACTAATGCCTTCCATCTTGTTCTTATTCTTGAAAACACCGCCCAGTACCTGCGTTATTTCATTGATGTTATCAGGTGATCCCAGCAATACCGCTTGGTCCCCGGGCTCTAGAGAAGCGTCGCCAGCAGGATTGATGATGGTCTCTGCGCCGCGTTGAATCAACAAAATGGATACCCCGTACTGATTTCTGACATCAATTTCCCCCAGGGTCTTATTTGCTAAAACTGAATTGCTTTCAACCCTTATATTGGCGATTTCAGCATCATGGTAATGCAGCTTGATATCTTGAAAAGTAGGGGATTTCCTGGACAGGCTGCGCAGCATATCATACCCATCAGCCCGAACCTCGGTAATGAACCTTTCTATGTCCACCTTGGGCACCAGGTATTTCTTCAATACCAGGGTGAAAATCTCCACAGAGGTTTCAAACTCCTCAGGAATAACGTCATTGGCTCCCAGTGCATAAAGCTCCTGGATGTCCTGTACATAGCGGGTTCGCACGATGATATGCACCTGAGGATTGGTTTTGTGAATCATATCCACTATCCTGGTGGTCGCGGACACATCTGATATGGCTACCACCACAACCCGGGCGGTGTCGATATTGGCCTGCTGAAGCACTTCCAGATGGATGGCATCCCCGTAAAATATAGTTTCGCCATTCTCCCTCTCCTGCCTGACCACATCAGGGTTCATTTCTATAATCATATATTGTATGCCGCTGGCTGACGCTGCCCTGGCCAGATTACGGCCGTTAATGCCGAAGCCAATAATAACCAAATGGTCATTCATGGTCGCTTGAGGTGACTCCAGATCAACATCTATACCGGTCTTGGTTTTAGTTGACAGGGGAAGACGCAGAAAAACTTCAGCGATACGAGGACTGAGACCGATGCTGAACGGTGTGATGGCCATGGTCAAAACCGATACAATGATAAACAATTGGTAGAAGTCAGGGCTTAACAACTGGTAATCCAATCCCACCCGGGAAAGGATAAAAGAAAACTCGCCCACCTGATTAAGGGCAAAACCTGCCAGAATTGCTGTCCTGATGGGGTATCCCAGGGTTGAGACCACTCCTCCGGCTACTACAGCTTTGACCAACAGTATTATCAGGGCCGCCCCGGTTAAGACCAGCGGGTTCTGTAAAAAAGTGGCAACATTAAACAGCATCCCCACCGAAACGAAGAATATGCTGGTGAATACATCACGAAAGGGCAATATACTGACCAGGGCTTGATGGTTGTAATCCGATTCGGATATGATCAACCCGGCCAGAAATGCCCCTAGGGAAAGAGACAGGCCTATACTGGAGGTCAGCCAGGCCACCGCCAGACCGATGGTAACAGTGCTTATGAGAAACAATTCCCTGCTTTGCTGGCGGGCGATGTGATGAAAGACAAAAGGCGCCAGCCACCGGGCGCTGATAAATAAAAACAGTAATACCAGCAAGACTTTGACTACCAGCAATGAGATCGATTCCCCGGTCCCGCCCGCAATATTGGCTAACATTGGGGTAAACAGCATCATGGGGATAATCACGATATCTTGAAAGATCAGAATGCCCAGTATATTGCGGCCATGCGGTGAATCGATCTCGGACCGGTCCTGAATCAACTTTAGCACAATGGCAGTACTGCTCAGCGAGACCAAGAAACCGATAAATAAGGATACATTCCAGGGATATCCTACTTCTATCATGATAAGCATGGTAGCCAGGGAGGTAAACAATACCTGTAAGGCTCCCCCCAAGAAGACGCTCTTCTTAATTTGCAGCAGCTGCCTGAGCGAAAACTCGATGCCGATAGTGAAAAGCAGCAAAATAATCCCCAGTTCAGCCATGACATCTACGCTCTCAACATCATTAACCATACCAAAGCCGTGGGGACCGGCCAGTACACCCGTAATCAAAAGGCCGACCACACTGGGGATCCTTATTTTGTGGCAGATATATATGACAATAATCGCCAAACCAAATATAAGTACGATATCATTGAGAAGGGGTATGTGCATCTATCTACCTCCCTGACACAATATTTAGATCTAAAAAAGAACTGATCCGGTCCTGGTCACTCCACATCCTCATTCAGCCTGGCATGGTATTTAAATCTAAAAGAACACTGGACGGTCTGGCAGCTTATAAGGCATAGCCTAATAAACCTTTTCCCGCCTATTCGACAAATCAGCTGCGATTTAGCCTGTCCTAAACCGTGCTCTTAAAGTTGTCTCAAAGGATTCCCACTATGAATTATTGTTATCCTCCAATAAGTATTATATCTATTGATGGCTGCTTAGACCACCTCCCAGCACAAGGCACCACATCAAAACCCGCGGTTATTCACATGCGCTCAGCAGAGCAATGATCCCAGATTGATAATACTTTTTGATAATAAAACTCAGATTATCATCTTTCAAATCGCACGATCAGCAAATGGGGTACTGGTTGTGTTTTTGTTCCATTTTGTTCTATATTATACATATAATTACATTTAATCCGAAGTTGATTTTTATTCGCCAGGGAGGGAATTATGTTCAAGGGTAAAAGAGTGGTTAGACGAGTCGATGAATTAGGACGCATTAGATTGCCAGCGGAAATAATAAACGCTTTAAACATAAAATCAGGGGATTACCTGGAGTTCTTCCCCAGGGAGGACAGTATCACCGCGCAAAAATATTTGCCGACCTGTGTTTTCTGCGGACAATTTGAAAATGTAATCAAATACAATAACACGTTCGTATGCAAGGCGTGCATCGAGAAAATGACCGCTTCTGAAGACAGTTAGGATCATCCTTAGAGGACCACCGCAAGAATCCGGCTCTGCTCAAGCTGAAAATACAGTCTGCCAAAGCTGAATCATATAAAGATCTGCTGACAGTCTTATATTCTCGCTTCAGTACTTGAAAACGCCATATTAATTGAAGCTTAGAGTGCCAAAATAATCATAAAAAAGGAAATCAGGGTATCTTCCTACCCTGATTGATAAGTGCTTGGTATGTAATGTGTGTCCATTTTAGATGCAGCTTGTGCAGTTAAGGAAACAGATGTTTTGGTTTACAACAGCCTGCATAGTCCAGGCGGGGTATTCACGCCAGCATTCCGATGCATAAGTGGGCCAATACAGCCCTTCTTAATCATAGTCAATCCAATAGGAAACCTGGCATCGCCAGGCTAGAAATATTGTACGCATTTTAAGTAATTCGTCTTTGCTTTACTTAATTTGCGTAATATAATATAGCTAAGGGGAAATAAATGATGAAACGACGGGACTTGATTAAAAAACTCGAATCCGCCGGATTTCGCAAAATCAGAGACGGAGATCATAGTATTTATAGAGCCCCGGATAAGCGAACCGTACAAATCCCAAGGCACCGTGAAATCAACGAAAATACAGCCAGGCAAATTCTAAAGGATGCGGGATTGAAATAAAACTCTGCTTCCCTGAGATTTAAAATGCCAAATATTATAATAAATTAGAAAGGAGACGCTATCCATGGAATATATTTATCCGGCTATCTTTGAACAAAACAGCGATGGCAGCTATACAATTACCTTTCCCGACTTACCCGGCTGCATTAGTGAGGGGAAATCTTTGGGTAACGCTATAGACATGGCTCAAAGCGCCTTAACGCAATGGATTGAATATTTGATAGAAGAGAAAGAATCTATTCCTAATCCCAGGAATATTAAGACAATCAAACCTATAAAAAATCAATTCGTAAATCTTGTCCGGGCCAATATACGCGATAACCGTGCAGTGCGCCGCACTGTCAGCATTCCCGGATGGTTAGATGCGAAAGCTACTGATGCTGGAGTTAGTTTATCAAAAGTTCTTCAAGAAGCCCTGCGCGAAAAACTTAGAGTTTAATATTCAATACTCGTAATATTCAGGAACTCGCCGTAATGGAATACGGCAAAAGGCTCAGAACAAAAACAGCTTCGCATTGGAAACGATAACGAAAATATGAACTTCTCTTTTTAACAATTGTAAAGCTTCCTTAAAATAAATACCTGAATTTTTGCATTATCTATAAAGCGGCAAAGAGGAAAATTGGGGTTCAACACATCTGCGGAGACTAAACGAGAAATAGTGGCAACCTATGTTAAGAATGCCACTATATTGGGAACAAATATTGATTTGGTATTTAAGTTGCAATTAAAAAGTTTGGATAATGTTGGTGTCGGAGGGGGGACTTGAACCCCCACGCCTCTCAGCATACGCCCCTCAAACGTACGTGTCTGCCCGTTCCACCACTCCGACATATATTGCAGCGATTTGTCATCCCTGCAAAGGGTATTATACAACAGCCGCACTTGGGTGTCAATTAAGGAATATAGCCCTTCACAGCCACACTTTGTTAAATAATTATACTAATAAAAAAGGCAAGTATTTATACTTTGCCATCGGTGGGCGTCTGCAGCGCATTACTTAACACCGGCTTCTTCAATTCCGCTTTAAACCAGTCCACGGTATCTAAGCCATCCACCTCTAAACTGTCTACATTTTCACGCACCAGTTTGGCGGTGGCGGTCTGAAAGAGCCATATACAGGGAGCATCGTCAATAATCATCTGCTCTGCTTTTTGCAGCAGCTTTACACGCTCTTTCTCATCCCCGATGGACGCCCGTGAGCTGTCAAGCACCAGGTCCACCTGGTTGTTATTATAGGCGAAGTAATTGGTACTCCCTATATGTGAGCTGTGGAATAGGCTATACAGGATGCTGTCGGAATCAGGGTAGTCAGCCGACCACTCCAGCCTGAACAGAACCAGGTTATAACTGGCAAGCTGTTTTTTATAATAATCCCAGGTAAGTGGGGCCAACTGAACCGGTATACCTACTTCTGACAACTGGCTGGCAATGATTTCAACCACCCGCTGATGCCCTTCCCCCTGGTTGTAGGCCAGCATCAGCGGACTCAGTCCCTTGCCGCCCGGATATCCGGCCTGCTCCAGCAACTGGCGGGCCTTCTCCGGGTCATAGCCATATCCCTGTATGTCCGTATTGTGACCCGGCATCTCCGCAGGAAGCACCCCTTTTAAAGGGATATAGGTCTCTCCCAGAACATCCTTATTGATAGCCTGACGGTCAACAGCGTAGTTTATAGCGCGCCGCAGCAGGTAATTGCCGTTGAAAGGCTTCTTATTCAGGTTAAAGCCGATGCCGTACAGTGTATAGAGCGGTTTTTCCACCAGCATTTCTTTCAGCTCCGGATCGTTGCGCAATCCCGGCAAATCCTGCGGGGTTACCTTATCCAAATAGTCCAGTTGCCCCGCTTTGAACTCCGCTAAGGCCTGGGCAGGATCTTTGAATATTTTCACCTCGATCGCTTTGATCGGCGATGATCCTTGGTGATGGTTCTCATTCTGCAGCAAGGATAAGCGTTGCTCGCTATTTTGCTGCAGTATAAAGGGACCGGTCCCAGGAGGGGGTACAGCGCTGTCTTTGCTGTCGTATACCCAGAAAACCGGGTGGGTCAGCATATAAATAAAAGCGGCATTGGGAGTTGTCAGGGTAATCTCCAGAATATTTCCGTTGCTGGCCTTTAAGCCTGCAATTTCCGAACTCTTTCCCTGTAAAAAATCCGAGCTCCCTGCTATGGGAAGAAATAGGGATATATGACTCCCTTCTTTGCTGCCAGCCAGGGTCTTCTCCCAGCAAGTTTTAACATCAGCGGCCTGAACCTTTTTCCCGTTGCTGAATTGTACATTACGCAGTTTAAAAACGATCTTCTGGCCGTTTTCTTCATACTTCCACTCATCAGCCAGCAAAGGCTTGGCCTGTTTACCGGGCTCATCGTACTGCACCAGCCCTTCGTAGAGCATAGAACCGACCAGCCGCTCTTCATGACTTAGAATCCGGGCAGGCTCGAGGCTGTTGACAGGTGCGGTGAGGCCTACATTTAAGGCCCTGCTATCAAGACTGGCGGTGTACACCAGGCGACTCGCGGCATAGATGGCAAGGGCTCCCAAAGTCAGGGCCAGCGCCAGGAGCACCAAGGCAGGCCCAGGTCTGCGCCGTCGATAGATTATCATACCATTCCCTCCCCCTGGAATTATTCATTTCCATTATATTGTAATTTAGGGAATGATATTCCGCGTGTCGTAACAAGTAGGCCAGGTGCGGCCCCATATATGAAAGGCTGATTTGTTGGCTCATTTGTAAATGGCCTGGTAGGCTTCATAATTCTGGAGAACATTCTTCACGTACTGTCTGGTTTCAGGAAAAGGAATGGACTCTATATGCTGTTCGCTGCCGTCCCACTGTCCGCTCAGGATCCATTCCCTCACTCTGCCGCTGCCAGCGTTGTAAGCCGCCACCACTATTGGCAAGCGCCCTGCAAATTCCTTATTGAGGCTGGCCAGGTACCAGCAGCCGAATTCTATATTAACCTGGGGGTCATGAAGATCAGCGGTATCAAACTGTTTAATACTCTTTTGTGCGGCAATCCAATCCGCGGTTTCCGGCATGATTTGCATCAAGCCTCTGGCTCCCACCGGCGAGCGGGCGGTGGTCTGAAACCCGCTTTCCGCCCGGATGATGGAGAATATCAGGTAGGGATCAACATCGTATTGCTGGGCGGCATTAAATACTATAGTGCGGTGGGGCTGGGGATAAAACAGTGTAATCCATTTGGGAAAAGTTAAAGTCACTATGATAAAAAAAATAATCGTGGCCCAAACCACAATCGCCAATTTTTTGCCTATCCGCAGTCGCAACATTCCCACCCCCCAAATCCCATTTAATAAGTTATATTATTGCGTGGCCTGTCTGATTTCTTTGAAATATCTGGCAACCTGTTGCCGGGTGTATTCCAATGAGAAGCGGTTGTCGATGACCACTTTGGCCCGGCGCGCTTTTTCTTCCAGCGGCATCTGCGCGGCAATACGCTGCTCAGCATATTCGCGTTTGATGCCATCCCGGGCCATCAAACGCTCAACCTGGGTTTCATAATCCACCCATACCACCCAGACCTGGTCGCATATTTTATCCATATGGGTCTCATACAGCAGAGGCACTTCCAGGCCTACTATAGCCTGGGGATGGCTGGTCCTGATTTCCCGCAAGCGGTTGCGGAATTCGGCCATAATATGGGGATGGGTGATGGAGTTTAGTTTCTTAAGCTGCTCGGGGTGACTGAAGACACACCGTCCCAGCTTGATCCGGTCAATACTCTGATCCTGGTTAATAAAGCCCGGTCCGAAGTACTCGACAATATCCCTCCAGGCCGGCCGGCCCGGCTCCACTACTTGACGGGCCACTTCATCAGCGTCAATCACCAGCATGCCCAGGCTGCGAAGCTGCCTGGCAACCGTGCTTTTCCCGCTGGCTATGCCGCCTGTTATTCCTATCACGTACATATCCTCACCTCTACACGAATTCCATCAATCCGATGCAAATAAGAACCAAACCCGGAATCCATGATGATATGCTCTGCAAACGCCGGCTGAGGACCCGGTGTCCCAGGATGATCCCCAAATTGACCACAATAAATTTTACCACACCGACGGTTATGGCAGTATAAAAAATATTAAAACCGGTCATCGCCACCCCAACACCTGCTCCCAGGGCATCCAAGGCCAGAGCCAGCCCCAGAAAGAAAGCTTCCCGGGTACTGATTTCCCCGGAGGCGTCAAAATCGGCTCGGGCAGGCTCTTTTAAGATCTGTACTATGATGCCCAAAAAGCGTATGGAAAAAGTGATAAAAGGCTCTTTATCATCAATTTCCAACCGGTTGATTTTCTCCCTGAAGGCATTGAGCAGGAAATAGATACCTACTGCAATCACCACCAGGGCTCCAATATTTGCAGCCCCATGCGGCTGCAGATAAGTCATCAGGCCTTGCCCTATAAGCATGGAAGTAGTAACCGCCAGGCAGGACGCAAACGCTATAACAATCAATGAAAGCACCGGGATGCGGATTTTATTTAACCCGTAAGAAAGGCCGACCATGAAGCCATCTGCACTAACCGCCAAAGCAAACATTACCATAACAAAAAGTTCCATCTCATGCACCTCTAGCTGTAATAATCTCTCTGTACGTAATTACTATATGGCTAGAAGTGTAACTGTGTGAGGGCTGATTATTTCTGGCAAGATGGGCAGAAATGACTACTGCGCCCATTGATGACCTGGCGCACGACAGGCTGTTGGCAACGGGGACAGGGCAAATCCTGGCGTCCATAAACCTTGAGGTAGTCCTGGAACTCCCCTTTTTGCTTGTAGCCGTCCTGGAAATCGCGCAAGGTCGTGCCGCGCTGGTCTATGCCTGATCTAAGCACTTGTTTAATAGCTTGAACAAGACGGTGGACCTCGCCGGGTTCCAGTGAGCCTGCGCTTCTGTCCGGACGGATTCCAGCCTCGTACAGGGCTTCGTCGGCATAGATGTTGCCGATGCCGCCGATGAGATGCTGGTTTAACAGCAGGGTTTTTATGGCGACCCGGCGGTTGCTAAGCAATGGTTTAAGATAACGGGAGTTAAAATTCCGGGAGAGCGGCTCAATTCCCATATCTTTTAACATGATACGGGGATCCTTTACCAGCCATAGTCCCCCGAATCGGCGGGCATCCTGAAACCACAGTTCCAGTTCATTATCCAGTTCGAAGACTATATGAACGTGCTTTTGCAGCTCTTTTCCCCGAGGCTCCAGATAAACCCGTCCGGACATACCCAAATGGGCTACCATATATCTTCCGGTGTCAGTTTCGAATATTAGAAACTTTCCGCGCCGGGATATAGCGGAGATACGCTGGCCTATGTAATCAGCCGGCCGGTTCTCCCAGGAGCGTATATATTCAGGCTTCATTACCTTTATATCATCTATGGTTAATCCAACCATGCCCTGCAAGGATTCTTTTATAGTTTCAACTTCTGGCAATTCCGGCATTAGTCAACTTCCCTTTTAATCAACTTCTATTTCCTTCATGTCGTACCAGTTTGAGCCCTGTTTAACTGTGACCACCAAGGGCACTTTCAGCTTATAAGCATTTTCCATATTGTTTTTAAGCAGCCGGGCAATCTCCTCACCATGGGACAGCGGCACCTCTAAAACCAGTTCATCATGAACTTGCAGCAATAGGCAGGATTCCAGCCGGCGCTGCTCCAGCTCCTGAAAAACCTTTATCATAGCCAGCTTGATAATATCGGCCGAAGTACCTTGGATGGGAGTGTTTAATGCGATGCGGCGGGCATTGTTCTGCACGATGCGGTTTTTAGCCCGCAGATCAGGCAGATAGCGGCGGCGCTTCAACACCGTTTCCACATAGCCGTGCTCCCGGCCAAATTCCACTATCTCTTCCATGTAGCGCTGTACCCCGGGATAGGTGTTCAAATAATTGTCAATGTAAATCCGGGCTTCCTTGCGGCTCACCCCGGTGTCATGAGCCAGCCGGAAATCTCCCATGCCGTATATGATGCCGAAATTGATGGCCTTGGCCTTGCGGCGCATATCGGAGCTGACCTGGTCTAACCCTACGGCGAAGATTTCCGCCGCGGTGCGGGTGTGGATATCGATACCCTGGCGGAAAGTCTCAATAAGGGTTTCATCTCCGCTGATATGGGCTAGGGAACGCAAATCGATTTGCGAATAATCCGCTGCCAATATCACATGCTCCTTGTTTTTGGCGGTGAAGGCGGCCCGGATGCGGCGTCCTTCTTCCATGCGGATAGGTATGTTCTGCAGGTTGGGTTCCACGCTGGAAAGGCGTCCGGTGGCGGTCTGGGCCTGTTTAAAAATGGTGTGCACCCTTCCGGTCTGAGGATGAATCAGGCTCTGCAAAGCATCCACGTAAGTGGTTTTCAGTTTAGTAAGCTGGCGGAAATTCAATATGTGCCCGATAATCTCATGCTGGTCAAGAAGCTGTTCTAAAACCTCGGCATCAGTCGAATATCCGCTTTTGGTCTTCTTAACCGGCGGCAGACCCAGGTTGTCAAAAAGTACTTTGGCCAGTTGCCGGGGCGAGTTGATGTTAAAAGTCCCTCCGGCCTGTTCAAAGATCACTTTTTCAGCCCTTTCGATGCCCTGTTCCATTTCATCGGCAATGGTGTGCAAGACTTCACCGTCGACCTGGATGCCGTTGAATTCCATTCTCGCCAGAACGGTGGAAAGGGGCAGTTCCACATCATAGTATAATAATCGGGATTCAGCCGGCAACTCAGCCTGCAGGGACCTGCACAATGCGGTTAACTGCCCGGCCTGCTGCCCGGGCCGATCGCCGGCAATTGTTATATTGAGGTACTTGTACAGCGTGTCCCGGAACTGCTCGCCATCAAAGACCGGATCCAATACATAGGCTAACAAAAGGCTGTCCAGGGTAACGCCCCTGAGCTTGATGCCGCAGCGTGCCAGCAATACCTCTGCAAATTTGGCGTTATGAACCGATTTCTTGATCTCACCCGATTCAAGCATGGGTTTGAGCCATTGCAGCTTATACTGCTGATCTTCAGTTATTGCCAGCCCAAAAACATATGTATCTGAGGACAGATATATCTCTTCGATCCTGGCCCACATGGGGTGATGATAACTGGCGATGATGAAAAGCCCTATCTCGCTTCCCAGCAGATTCAGGGCATCCTCGTATTCCGCCTCGGTTTCAACCATTATTACGTCTACTTCCGGTTGCTCAGGCTGTACGCCGGATTCTGAAGACAGGCTTTGCTGCAGGTTTTTGAGCAGACTGTTGAATTCCAGACGCTGGTATAATTCCATCAGGGTCTCAGGATCCGGGGAGCGGCGTTTATAATCATCAAGATCATAGGGCAGATCCATGTCCCGCACAATCGTACCCAGAGTCCTGCTGGTGAAAGCCTGTTCCTGATAACTGGCCAGTAAATCAGCCTGTTTGGCCCTGAGACCGTTCAGATGCTGATAAAGGTTTTCCAGGCTTTGATATTCTTTGATGAGTTTTATGGCGGTCTTGGGGCCGATTCCCGGAACACCGGGTATATTGTCAGAGGTGTCGCCCATCAGGCCTTTGATCTCAACCAACTGCTCCGGCTCCACCTCCCATTTTTCTAAAACCTTTTGAACATCATAGCGGTCGATTTCAGTTATTCCCTTGCGGGTCATCAAAACCGTTACCGACTCGGAAACCAGCTGCAAGGTATCCGAATCGCCGGTCAAAATCAAACAGGTGTCGCCCTGCTGGGCAGCCTTGGTACTCAGGGTGCCGATGATGTCGTCAGCTTCAAAACCCTGCCTTTCTATATAAGGAACATTCATAGCCTCCAGGGCATCGCGCAGCAGCTGGAATTGCCCAACCAGTTCATTGGGCGGCTCCGAACGGGTCCCTTTATAATCATTGTAAATCTCGTTGCGAAAGGTCTCCCGGCTTTTGTCAAATGCAACCACTATGTGTGTCGGCTGTTCCTCCGCCACCACCCGGTTAAACATGGTCAAAAACCCATAGACCCCATTGGTATAAACACCTTCCCGATTATGCAACAGGGGTAAGGCATAGAATGCTCTAAACAATAGACTGTTGCCGTCGATCAGCATGAGTTTGGTCTCTTTCAACAAATTCACTCTCCAACGCGTTTTAAATATTATATCATCTTTATATACGATATACAGGGATGTGGCCGGAGGAACAACACCAGGGGCCGTCATTGCCGGGCCAATCCTAACCGAAACGGCGCAACAATAACAGCCCCTGATGTCACAGTATGATGGTCAGTCTCCCCAGCCCTCCAGGTCTAATCCACTAAAGCCTGACTTAATCCAGGCGTTTTTTTATATCCTTCCAAAGGCGGCGAGGAGCTTTGGGATTATCCAATTTACGCAAGATCAGGCACATGCGGTGCAGCTGGGATAATTTCTCCCGACAGTCCAGACAAGACTCCAGGTGTGTTTTTACCTCCCGGGTTTCTTCGGGATCGGTCATCTCATCCAGGTAGGCGGACAATAGCAGATATACTTGTGAGCATCCCATTCCCATTCCATGCGCCCTCCTCGTATATATGACGAGGACTTCACGGTAAATGTTCCCTGTCCAGTAATTTTCTTCTCAATAATTCCCTGGCCCGGCTGAGCCTGGATTTTATCGTTCCGCTGGAGATATTTAGCATCTGGGCGATCTCATCGTAGCTGAATTCCATAATGTCTTTAAGCAGCAATACCATTCGATGCTCAGGCTTCAGCTGATTGAGCAGGGACTGTATGTATTGAGCCTGTTCTTTTTGTTCATATAATTCGTCGATGGGTATTGTATCATCCAATATAATTGGTTTCATCTCCCCATCCGCCCCCAAGACGGGCTGATCCAGGGACTGGGCTGGAATGTGGCGCTTCCTGCGGCGCATTTCGTCCAGACAAACATTGGTGGTGACCCGATAGAGCCAGGTTCCAAAACGCGAGGAGCCTTTAAACGTGCCTAAAGAGCGATAGGCTTTGATAAAGGCTTCCTGGGTCAGGTCATATGCATCCTCATCATTTCCGCTGTATCTATAACAAAGGGTGTATATCTTATCCTGGTACTTTGTGACCAGTTTTTCAAACCCCCTCTCATCGCCCTTAAGGGTTTGCTTCACCAGTTCAATATCCGCATCCATATACTGCTCCTAGTACTATATATTTGAAATAATATTAATCGTCAGATAAGCAATCATACTACTTTTTCGCCGTATATCACCAGATTCCTTTGTTTTTCGCATTCCTAATTCTGGTGCTGATAGAGCATTCATCCAGCAGTAGCGGCTCTTGCCAGGAGTGGGTCTAATCTCCATCCTTGACAAGGCTGGCACAGCCATTTATAATTATTCTTGCCTTGAATATGTAAGCCAGAGTGTCGGAATTGGCAGACGAGCGCGATCAAAATCCAGTGCGCTAAAGCCCCTTTTCGACCGGTCGGCGGCTCCCAAAACCGCGTGGTTGCTGGGTTCTTGATAACTTCATAGTCTTTATGGTTTTTCATATCCCTCCACCATATCCCTCCAAATTCCAAAGCCGGATGATGGAGAGGGAATTTGAAATAAATTTGCCGATGTGGCGGAATTGGCAGACGCACCGCACTCAAAATGC